>JAABUK010007911.1_pt1 | contig 15138 bp, 11 predicted proteins | sample 5559141 | NCBI WGS metagenome assembly JAABUK01 (sample SAMN10711869, study PRJNA513367) | rock metagenome | isolation source: Antarctica rocks | place: Antarctica: Victoria Land, Pudding Butte nord | collected 2016-01-03
CAGGGTTGAACCAGTTGGCCATCCATAGCCAACAGGACTTACCTAAAACGACTCGAAGGGGAAAGAGGTAGCCTTACTTTCACCACGAGAGAGAACGACGGGTGACGGGTTCGGCGAAGCCTTACCTTTTCGGCGCCCCGTCGCCGATCCTCCGCGCGGACTTCCGATCGGCCTGGGCGTGGATTTCCTTGACCTGTGCCTTCGTACAGGCTAAACTCCCGTCCATGCGAACCTCGACGGCGGTGGGGCATCTGGACGCCGATTGCTTCTACGTCTCGGCCGAGCGGGTCCGCGACACATTCCTGCTGGGCAAGGCGGTCGGGGTGCTGGGCAACCAGGGGGCCTGCGTGATCGCCAAGAGCTACGAGATGAAGGCGGCCGGGGTGAAGACCGGCGAGCCGATCTGGGAGGCGATGGTGAAGTGCCCGGGGGGGGTCTACGTCAAGCGCGACTTCCGCTGGTACGAGGTCCTGAGCCGGGGGATGCTCGACGTGGTCCGCGACGTCTCGCCCCGGGTCGAGTACCACTCGATCGACGAGTTCTTCTTCCTGGCGACGCCGATCCGGGGCCGGTCGTTCCAGGAGACCGCCGAGGCGATCCGCGACAAGGTCGGCGCGGCCGTCGGCGTGCCGGTGACGGTCGGGATCGCGCGGACCCGGACGCTGGCCAAGCTGATCTCCGACTCGGCCAAGCCGGGCGGGGCCCGGGCGGTGCTCGACCCCGAGTCCGAGGTGGCCCTCCTGGCCGAGCGGCCGGTCACCGAGATCACCGGGATCGCCGGCCGGCGGGCGAAGCGGCTCCTCCCCTGGAACATCCAGACCTGCCTGGACCTGGCCCGGGCCGACCGCCGGCTTGTCCGCGAGCTGCTGACCGCCTCCGGCGAGGCGCTCTGGTGGGAGCTGAACGGCGAGCCCGTCCGGCCGATCCACCCCAGCCGACCGCCGCACAAGGCCCTGTCGCGCGGCGGGAGCTTCGGCGAGGCGACCGTCGACCCGATCATCCTCTACGCCTGGCTGGTCCGCAACCTGGAACGGCTGATCGAGGAGTTGGAGTTCCACGGCGTCCTGGCCGGTCGGCTCACGGTCTGGGTCGACTACAAGGACGGCCGGTCGGGGACCGGCCAGGTCGGCCTGGCGATCCCGACCGACCGCTTCGACCTGCTCCTGGACGCCGCCCGCCCCTGCCTCCGGTCGTCGTGGATCCCGCGCGTCCCGGCGTCCCGGATGCAACTGATCGCCGAGCACCTGGCCCCGCGCCGCCAGGCGCAGCTCGGCCTGTTCGACCGGCCCGAGGCCACCGATCGCGCCGAGGGCGTCGCCCGGCTCAAGCGCGAGGTCAACCTCCGCCACGGCCGGTTCGTCCTCCGGAGCGCCGCCACCCTGCCCCTGGCCCCCATCTATCAGGACCCCGCCAATGGATACGACATCTGCGACGTCCGCGGCAAATCCTGCTTCTAGCGGCCCGCAAGTGGTCAGTGGTCAGTGGTCAGTGGTCAGTCAGATCTGACTCCCTGCATTTGCTGACCACTGAGAGACTATCCGGAAACGTATCTGTTGGCTGGCTTCAACTTACGAAATATTGACCAACGCTGATCCGTTCGGTCTCCCCTGGAAAAACAAGGGAAACCCGATCGTATCGACGGCGGCAAATGTGGCGTAAATCGTTACAAGGCAGCAGTTGCATCCCGGATAGCCTCTGACCACTGACCACTGACCACTCGATGACCGCCCTTCACCGACCGCTCCCAACACACGATGTGCGCCGGGATCACCTTGGCATGGAGCGAATTGCCCACGGACCTGATCGGGCGCCATGGCCTGCATCGCCGAGCCCACGACCGGGGCGGCGAGGCGGAGGTCCAGTTCCTGTTCCGCGACCGTCGGCCGAGGCTCCCGGTCTGGCGCGACGGCCGGCTCCAGGTCGTCCGGTGGGGGAACGGCCGGGGCCAGAGCCGATTCCTGCCGCGGACCGGCTGGACCTGGCTGGAGACGATCAACGCCGGCGGCTGGCGGAATTCCGCCGCCGTGCCCGTCGACATCCCCGCCACCCTCGCCCTGGAGCGCGGGGTCTGGTATCGGGTCCGCCAGGGGGTCCGCGGCCTGCTCGTCCCCGACGAGCGCGGGATCGCCGTCGCCTACATGATCTGCGAGCCCGCCACCCACTATTACCAGGTCATGACCCGCTCCGACCGGATGCCCGTCCTGATCGAGGAGCGGATCTGACCCGCGACGCGGTCCGGTCATCAGGATATTCGTATCAATCCCGGTCATGCAGTTCATCGCGGGTCGGCCGCGGTCCGCCGGAGTCGAACTCGATCTCGTCCCAGCACCGTTCCAGCTCTTGCCAACCCGGATCCCCCCCGCCCGACGGGCCACCCCAGGACTCGATGGTGATCCGCACGAGGACGTTCGGGGGTAATCCCGGCGGGATGACCGGCTTGAGGACGCCGTCCTCGAAGATGGCGTTGAAAGACCGTTCCATGCTCCGACCTCCGACGGCCCGGGACGAACGACGGGATGTCTGGTCCCAACCTATCCGATCGGAGGATCCTGTCAACAAGGGCGATAACGAGCCCGGGCCGGAAAACCGGAGGATTTGCTTGCGGCGGCGGCCGAGGTCGGCGACGCTGGGAGGCGGCGGTTCGCGGGAGCTTTTCGAAAGGACGACCGACGCTCGCGGAGGGAAGGCCATGGCGACCTGGGATTGGCCGACGACGGCGGAAATCGGGGCGATCTTCGCGGAGGAGATCGCCGAGGCCGGCGGCAAGGTGACGGATCGGTTCGACGGCGGGGGACTGCTGCTCGCGCGGTCGGTCCTGCCCGGGGTCCGCGAGGTCGGCCGCGACGACCGGGTGCAGGGGGGCGTCGCGGTCCGGGCGACGGGGGCGGAGATCCGGGTCCATCCCTACGTCTTCCGCCAGGTCTGCAGCAACGGGGCGATCATGGCCCGGGCGATCCAGACCCGGCAGGTCGTCCGGGACGACGCGACGGATTACGGGTCGGTGGCGCCCGCCGGATCGCTCCGCGAGGCGATCCGGGCCTGCTGCTCCGAGGAGGCGTTCGCGGCCTCGGCCGAGGGAATGCGGTCGGCCCGCGAGGCCGAGGCGGACCTGGCGCTGATGGTCACGCCCATGCTCGCCACTCTACCCCCGAAGGTCGTCGAATCGTTGATCCGGGCCATCTTCGGGCGGTTCCGCGAGGAACGGGACCGATCCCGGTTCGGCCTGATGAACGCCGTGACCTCGGTCGCCCGGGACACCCGCGATCCCGACCTCCGATGGCGACTGGAGGAACTCGGCGGCGGCATCCCGGTCGCCGCGATGGCCCCGAGGCCCACGGCCAGCCCGGCGAGGGCGGACCTGGTCCCGGCCTGATCTCGCGTGATCCCCGATCCCGGATTGCCGATCGCAGATCGTATTCGATCAACGATTTGCGATCGGCAATCCGGGATCGGACCGGTTCTTTCCGGGATCCGGATCATCCCTCAGCGGACGACCGCCTGGAAGGTGACCGAGCCTTCGGTCCCGGGGGCGACCGCGCCGGGGAGGTCCCATCGGAGTTCCAGGGCCCCGGCCCGGTTCTCGCCGTAGGTGAAGATGGTCCCCGCCGGGCCCTGGGCGCTGCCGGGGACGTATTCGAGGCGGGCCAGCAGGCTGTCGATGATCGAGACGGTCCGGATCGGGGTGTTGCCCATGTTCCGGTACTGGATGATGTAGGTCAGGGTGTCGCCCGGCTCGGCGTCCTCGACGTCGACCCGCTTGATCACGGCCAGGCCCGGCTTGTTGGGCGGGACCTCGACGCCGGTCACGGCCAGCGGCGGCCAGCTCATGACCTTCTCGCCGGCCCCCTCGACGATCCCGGTGACGACCGGGCCCTCGGCCGACTTCAGGCCCTCGGCCTTGATCCGATGGCGGACGGCGCCGATGACGGCGACGTTCTTGCGGACGTCGGCCGACTGGACCGCCCGATGGGTGGCGACGTTGAGCGTGGAGTCGAAGCCGCCGAGGATCCGGACCTCGGAGTGCTCGGCGACGAAGGTCCGGGTGGAGAGCCCCGAGGCCCTGGCCCGGATCCGGTTCTGGCCGGCGACCTGGCTCTGGGCCAGCCGCTTCGGGCCCTGGCGGGCCGCGGCCTGTTCCTGGCCCTGGAGCAGCTCGGCCGACCGCGCCTGGGCGGCGTTGAGCGACTCGCTGAGGCCGACCGACGCCCGGACCGAGGCGAACCGCGGGGAGTAGACGCAGACGACGTTGGTCGGCAGGAGCCGGGGGCGGTCGCCCGCGTTGAAGTTGACCACCGCGTCGCGGGGGTCGATCCCCGCCAGGCCGCCTTCGCCCGCGAAATGGACCGGCTCGCCGTGGTCGCCGCCGTCGCAGAGGAACTCGTCGCGGGGCATCCACGACCGGTCGCCGGGCGGCGGGCTGCCGCAGGCCGGGCCGCAGGGGAGGCGGCAGGGGCCGCCGCCGGGGGCCATGAACGGGCACGGGACGTTCCCCAGGCCGAGGGCCGACGGGCCCTGGATCTCCTCGGGGGTCGGCTGCCGGCCGCCGATCCGGACCAGCGCCATCACCCGGCCCAGGGCGCGGGCGACCTTGAACGGCTCCTCGGCCGGGTTGAGCGTCACGAACGGCGGCTCGTCCTTGGGCAGCTTCAGGGGGATCGCCTGGTCGGGATCCTCCAGGTAGATCACCTGCGTGACCAGCCGACCCCGGGCGACGGCGTCGTCCAGGTCCTCGTCGCGGAAGACGATCCGGATCGGGAACCGGGCCGGGTCGATCCCGGGCGGACGGTGGAGGTGGCCGACGACCTCGACGACCGGGAACAGCTCGACGCCCGGCCGGTCGGGGAGCTCCGAGAGGCGGAGCTTGTAGCCGACCCCGACCTTCAGGCCGACCGTCGCCAGGCCCTGGCCGTCTCCCGGCGGGACCGGCTCGGGCATGGGCCCGAGGACCTCGACCTTCATCCCCGATGGCCCCTGGAACCGGACCACCTGGACGTCCTGGGGCAGGGCCGCGACGGCGGGGGCGGCAACGGCCGCCCCGACGGGGCCCGGGGCGACGACCGCCGCCGGCGTCGACGGGCCCGGCGGTGCGGCCTCCGCGGGCGGGGCCACCTGGGCGATCGCCCGGGGCATCGGCGAGCCGAGGCCCGCCGCGATCGCCACGCCCATCGGCAGGGCGAGCCGCGCGGGCCACCCGGCGACGCGGCGGTTCCATCCTGTTCGGCTCATGTCGGTCATCCTCAACCGGGGTGCGTCCTGCACCCGGGGGTTCGATCGGGCTTCATCCCGCGGGCCCAGGCCCGCCCGGGTCGTCGGCTGGCTGGAAAGGTTCGGATTTCCGGATTTCAGACGCCAGATCACAAATTACAGATCTCAGATGCCAGAGGTCTTTCCACCCGATTTTCCGGCACGCGGCGGGTGTCGGATGGTCCATCCAGCTTACCGAGTTGTGGCAATGCAATTCCGGGGGATTTGAAATATCGCGATCGGAAATCAGCGAAGGAGCCCCGGCGGGTCGCGGTCCGAAATCGCGTCCCGCCGGGGTGGTGTGGATGGTGTGCAAGGTCCGCAAGGAGAGGCCGCCCGGTCGAACCGGACGGCCCGATCCGTCCCGGTTCAGAGGCCGGGGGTCGGGGCGGGTGCCGGCGCGTCGGTCCCCGGGACCGGGGGCGCGGGCACGGGGACCGGCGGGTTGGTCGGGGCCGGAGCCGGGGCCGCGGGATCGGCGGGATCGACGGGGACGGGCGGCGTCGGGACGGCCGGGTTGATCTGGACCGGCGGGGCGGTCGGCAAGACCGGCGAGACCGGGGCGTCGACCGGGACGTTATCGGCGGGCCGGGGCGTCGGCACGACGCCCGGCGGGAACGTGCCCGGCGGCAGGTTGGTCGGCCCGGGGGCGATCATCGGGGCCTCGGAGCCGACGGGGGCCCCGCCGGGGTCCATCTCCAGGTTGATGCCGCCCAGCCGGACGATCATCAGGATCGTGCCCCGCTTGTCGGCCTCCAGGACCGGGTCGACTCCCGGCTCCAGGCGGGTCGAGACCAGGGTCTCGACGTTGGCGACGGCCAGCTCCTGGTAGCGGGGGTCGGGCAGATAGATCACCTTGGTCACGAAGTTCCCGCCCTCGACCTGGTCGAGGTCCTCGGCGGTGAACTGGATGGGGATCTGGTTGTGGGTCAGGTAGGCGTCCGTGGCCGGGGTCGAGGGCGCGACCTCGATGGTCGGATACAGGGTCATCGTCGGGCGGCCCGAGATGTCGGCCATCTTGAGCCGATAGATATAACCCTGCATGAAATTATAACGGAACGGCGTCGGCCGGCCGGGCAGGTAGAGGCGTTCGCCGCTGGGCCCGCCGGTCTGCCAGCCGATCTTCATGTCGCCGGTGCCGCCGGGCCCGCCGGGCCCGAAGAAGACGACCTGGCTCTTGACGTTGGGGAACCGTCGGCCGGCCCCGGGGCCGCCGGGCCCGCCCATCTCGGGGCCACCCATGCCGGGCATGCCGCCCATGCCGCCGGGTCCTCCCATGGCACCGGGCATGATCGGCCCGCCGGGGGGGACCGGGCCGTTGGCCACGGCGGCGTGGCGGAAGAAGTGCAGGCCGCCGGCGTGCGCCTTGCCTTCGAAACCCGTCGTGGCCGACGCCACGAGGAGCATCACTCCGAGCGAAGTCATCGGACCTCCTTGACTCCCGCAATCGGGCCGGTTCGACCCCCGCCCGATTCCCGGACGAAGGCCGACGCTCGACGATCGGGGAGGAAGCACACCATCCTGGATCAGACGCGCGGTCCGACGAATCGGTTCCGATCCGCGCGTCGAGGTCAATCGGACGGCGGCGGCAAGGCCCGGCCTCCCGGCCCGCCCTGCGATCGCCGCCGGGGTTGCGTCCCACGACGCCTGACGATAGGATCGGGCATTCCATCCCGACCCTTGAGAAAATGGGCTCTATCCCGACCATGCCCTATCCCCGGATCCTCTCCATCCTCGCCGTCGCCTCGCTCCTGCCCATGGTCGCCCTGGGCCAGGCCCCCGCGCCCGCCGAGGTGCCCACCCTGGCCGAGAACGCCATAATCGATGCCATCATCAAGCTCCGGCTCCGCGAGCGGATCGCCGCCGATGTCGTCCAGGAAGTCAGCATGCTCGACCAGACGTTCAGCCTGGAGGGCAATTACTTCAAGGACACCGGCCACCGCGTCCGCCTCCGGCTCGACCTTAAGGGGCTGGGCGACACCGGGTCGACGATGCTCCAGGTCTGCGACGGCAAGATCCTCTGGGATTACCAGAAAGTCCTCAACAACCAGACCTACCGCCGCCGCGAGATCACGCCGATCCTGAAGCGGCTGGAAGACCCCAACCTCGACGACCAGTTCCGCAGCATGATCCTGACCCAGATCGGCTTCGGAGGCCCCGAGGCGCTGCTGACCGGACTCCAGAAGGCGATCAAATTCGACCAGTTCGCCGAGGAGAAAGACGAGGGCGTGGCCGCCTTCGTCCTGGGAGGGACCTGGCGAGACCGATCCGTCCTGATGGGGCCGGGCGAACGGTCCCTGTCCCCGACGGACCGCCTGCCGCCTTACATCCCCAGCAACGTCCGGGTCTTCATCGACAAGGCGACGTCCTGGCCCTACAAGGTCGTGATGATCGGCAATGCCCCGTTGATGCTCCGCGAGGATAACCGCCCGATCGGGCCCGATGGCCGGCCGATCGGCGTCAAGAAGGCGGCGCCCAAGGTCGAGCCGAGCCGGATCACCCTCAAGTACAAGCTCAAGCCGGATTCCGAGATCAAGGCCGAGTACTTCTTCTTCCAGACCCCGGCCGACGCCTCCACGGCCAACCTCAAGGATGACACCCAGGAGTTCCTCGACCTCCTGGAGCAATACATCCAGGTGCAGATCAACCAGAAGAAGGCCGAGGCCGCCAAGGCCGAGGGCGAGCCCCTCCTGAAGGCCCCGCCGATCGAGATCCCCTCCCCACGCGATAACGCCCCGACCCCGGGGCCCGCCACGCCGAAGTGACCGGGGAAACCCGGCCCGTCGGGGTCGACGCCCGACGGGACCGGGGTCGATCCGATCACCGGGATTCGGCGAGGGCAGCCTCGATCGCCTGGGTGACCTTGGGCGACTCGGGCTTGTCGCCGGAGTCGAACCGGGCGATCACCTCGCCCTTGCGATTGATCAGGAACTTGTTGAAGTTCCACGAGATATCGCCGGCGAACTTGGGGTCGGTCCTGGTGCCGGTCAGGAAGTCGTAGAGCGGATGGATGCCCGGCCCCTTGACGATGATCTTCGAGAACAGCGGGAAGCTGACGTGGTAGTTGGCCGCGCAGAACGCCTTGATCTCGCCGTTGCTGCCCGGCTCCTGGGCGCCGAACTCGTTGGCCGGGAAGGCCAGGACCTCGAAGCCCTGGGCCTTGTATTTGCCGTAGGCCGATTCCAGGCCGCGATACTGCGAGGTATAACCGCACTGGCTGGCGGTGTTGACGATCAGGAGGACCTTGCCCTGATACGCCCTGGCCAGGTCGACCGGCTTGCCGTCGACGTCCGGGACCTGGAAATTGAGGGCGGGCGCCGGGGCGGATCGGGCGGGTTCGTCCGCCCGACCGGCGACGGCGGCCAGGCAGATCAGCGACATCGATGCGAGGAGCATCGGGACGAGGCGGTCGATCACGGTTGGGTCCTGGTAGGAGTCGATGGAGGCGAACCGGGAGTACGCGGCGGGGGGTGCGCCTCGGGCGCCGGTGCCGTCCTCGGGTTCGTGCTCGCGGGGTTGATGGACGCCCCATCATGCCAGCGCCCCGGGGCGGAAATCAAGCTCGGCGGGGAACTCGGGGCCGGGGCGATCCTCGGGCGGGGCGGCGGGGAGGGGCCATGTTCGAGACGTTCACCGCCGGGGCCCTCCGGGCGATCCGACGGGCCGAGGCCCGGGCCCGATCGCGGTCCTCGACCTCGATCGACCTGGTCGACCTGGCCGCCGCGCTGGCGGACGAGCCGGAGAGTCGCGCCTCGGCAATCCTGGCCGAGTTCGGGATGGCCCCCGGCCGGCTCCTGGAGGCGTTGGGCCTCGACCCCGGGCCGCCCGACGATGACGAGGCCTCGGACCCGGCCATCCCGATGTCGCCCGGTTTTCGGGCCGCGCTGGGCGACGCCTCCACCCGGGCCCGGGCGGTGAACCGGGGCCAGTCGGTGGGGACCGAGCATCTGCTGGCCGGACTCCTGGCCGCCGGCGGGCCGATCGCCGATCGGCTGGCCGGGGCCGGGCTGGCGGTCGCCGGGCTGCTGGCGGACCTGGCCGAGGTCGAGGCCGCCGAGACGGCCCCGATCCCCCTGCCGGGCGACATCGCGCCGCTGGAGCTGGGCGAGCCGGGCCAGGCGGTCGACCTGGCCCGGATCCTCGACGCCTCGGCCAACCGGGCCCGGGAGGGGCTCCGGGTCGTCGAGGACTACGTCCGGTTCGCGCTCGACGACCCGCTCCTGACCCGCCGGATCAAGGAGGTCCGCCACCGGCTCCGCGACGCGATCCGGGGGCTCGACCCCGAGGTCCTCCTGGCCGCGCGCGACACCCCGGGCGACGTCGGGACGCACATCATGACCGCCTCCGAGCAGGCCCGCGAGAGCCCCCGGGCCGTCCTGATCGCCAACTTCAAGCGGACGGCCGAGGCGCTCCGGTCGCTGGAGGAATACGGCAAGCTGGTCGACGTCTGGGTCTCGGGCCGGTTCGAGGTCCTCCGATACGACGTGTATACGCTGGAGAAGCTGACCCTGACCGCCATGGCGGGCCGGCGCGGCCTGGACGGCGTCAACCTGATGGTCCTGGTCGGCGGGCTCCCCACGCTCGGCGACCTGACCTGGGTCGTCGGCGAGGCCCTGGCCGGGGGGGCCGGGGCGATCCAGTATCGCGAGAAGGGGCTGACCGACCGCGAATGGCTCCGGCGGGCCCGCGAGGTCCGGATCCTGTCGGCGCAGGCCCGGGCCCGGTTCATCGTCAACGACCGGCCCGACCTGGCCCGGCTCGCCGGGGCCGACGGCGTCCACCTCGGCCAGGACGACCTGACCGTCCGGGACGCCCGCCGGATCGTCGGGACATCGATGCTCGTCGGGGTCTCGACCCACGACGGCCCGCAATTCGAAAAGGCCGTCCTGGACGGCGCGGGATATCTCGGCGTCGGGCCCGTCTTCGCGAGCCGGACCAAGGACTTCGACGACCTCGCCGGCCTCGGCCCCGTCCGACGGGCGGCCGGGGCGTCGGGCCTCCCCTGGTTCGCGATCGGCGGGATCACCGAGGAGAACCTCGACGAGGTCCTCGACGCCGGGGCCCGGAGGATCGCGGTCAGCTCGGCGGTCGTCCGGGCCGAGTTCCCCCGCAAGGCCGCCGCCGCGCTCCGGGCCCGGCTCGACGCGGCGGGGTGATCGCGAAGGTTGATGGGTGATCCCCCGGATTGCTCGTCCGAACGCCCGTCCGGCCGATCGCCGGCCCGCAGGCTCAGCGGATCTTCCTCGGCCGGCCCCGCTTCTTCGGGGCGGCGGCGGCCGGGGTGGGCTTCTCGGCGGCGGGCCTCGGGGTGGCGGCGACGGTGATGTCGTCCTTGGTGATGATGATCCCTTGATCCTGGAGCTTCTGGCGCTCGACCGAGGTGAGCTTGGGGACGTTCAGGGCGACCAGGGTGTCGCCGACCCGCTCGGCCTTGCGGCCGAGGGCCGAGACCACCCGGGCGACGGCCTCGGCGTCGGGGCATCGGACCGCGGTCATCGGCCGGACGTTGACCAGCCGGATCCAGCCGGCCCACTCGCGGACCTCGGCCAGGACGTTCTCGGGGACGGCGACGCTGGCGAACTTCCTGAGCCGGGCGACGATCGACGCCCCCGAGAGGCCCTGCGTCACCGCCCGGACGACCGACTCGCGGGTGATCCGGAAGGTGATCGCCCCGTGGCCGAACTGCCCCCGGGTCCGCTCGCAGAACGGGGCCAGCTCGGCGGCGGGCGCGGGGTCCAGGCCGATGACGAGGACGCTGAAATCGGGCTGGATGATCACCCGGGTGGCGACCGGCCCGGACTCGGCCCCCTTGTCGAAGGGCTTGCCGAAATACCCCTCGGACCGGGGGAGCCGGGCCACGCAGAGCCGGCCCTGGTCGTCGACCGCCGGCTTCATGGCGTCGAAGGGCAGGAGCCGGGCCCGGAGGAAGCCGCCGAGGAGCCGCTTCCCCGCCTCCTCCCTCCGCTCGGGGAGCTGGGGGACCGGGCGCTGGTCCAGGAAGATCTGCGCCTTGTCCGGGTTCATCACCCGGAGGAGCGGGTTGTGGCCCTCGAAGGCCAGGTGATCGAGCACGCTGTCCCATCGGTGGTAGACGCCGACCGGAAGCTCCTGGAACGCCCGGTGGACCTCGGCCCGGAGTGCCTCGCGCTGCTCGGGCTTGATGTCCCGGTATTCGTAATAGTACGCCGGCCGGCCCTTCTTCGCCTCGAAGACCCCGACGTGGATCCCGAAGAATTTCGCGTCGCCGAACGAGGAATCATAGTCGTACGAATAAGCATCCCGCTTGTTCGCGTAGGCCCGGAATTCCTCGTAGAGCGTCCCATACTGGTCCTCGATCCCGGCGGCCAGCCACTTCCGGCCCCTGCCGCTGAGCTTGAGCCAGACCTGCCTGTCGTCGACCTCGGACTCGACGAGCTTGAACGCCCGGGCGTGCTCGTAGACGTCCTCGACCCGTTCCTCCTCGTCCGCCTGCAGGGCCTCATAGATCCAGTCGGGCCAGGGGCCCAGGGCCGCGAGGAACCGGGGCTCCTCCTTCTGGAAGATCCCCCCGTCCTGGCGGAGTCGGGGCGGCTCGCCGGCCACTTCGAGCAGGAAGGCCCGGAGGTCGCCGACCATCAGGCCCCCGATCGGGCCGAACTCGCGGGGCTTCTCGCAGGCGACCAGGGGCGGGCGGGCCCTCGGCCTGTCGGCCGCCTCCAGCTTCTCGCGGACCCCGGGCAGGAGGCCGACGACCAGGTCGAACGTGGCCGGCTTCACGTCCTCGAACACCGCCAGGCTGGTGATCAGACCTTCCAGGGCGGCGAGGACGTCGTCCTCCTTCGCCCCCTTGACCAGGCCCGGCAATCCGGCGAGCGGGACCGGCCCGGGGGCCTTCCGGATCGCCTCCAGGACCGCGCCGGCGGCCTTCGCCTTCGACGACCCGACCGCCCAGCCGGGCCAGTATTTCGAGGTGACGTAGAGTTCCAGCCCGTCTTCCAGCCGGCATCGCTCCTCGACCTTGGCGTCGGCGAGGACCCGGTTGATGACCGATTCGCCCTGGTTGAAGAAGGCGTGCTTGATGTAATTCGCCAGGGCGGCCCGGTCGGCCTTGCCGAGGAGGTTGTAGCGGTACATCGACCGGACCCGGGCGGAGAAGTCGTAGGCGTCGGAGAGCGCGACGACCTTGGCCGCCTTCTTGCCCGCCGCCGGCTCGACCCGGACGAGCCCGGCGGCGGTCAGTTCGTCGAGGATCCCGGGCGGGATCCGCTCGGCGAGCGTGCTCGGCACGGTCGCCGAGCCCTCCTTGTTCGCCGGCTTGACCTCGGTCAGGAAGGCCTGGCGGGCCCGGGGCGAGAGGGCGTGCCATCGGGCGTCCCATTTGGTCGCTTCCGACCGCTTCCACGCCTTCTCGTGCTCCTCGCGGGGCTCGCGTTGGTTCTGCCAGTAGTAGCCGTACATGCTCATCCGACCGGCCTCTCCCGGGGCGGATCGGCCGGCCACCCCTCCGCCGGGGCCGGTCCGATCGGGTTGCGGGTCCGGTCGGTGGGAACGGGATCCTTCCGCCCGACCACGGTCCTTGAGATGAGTCTATCATGGAATGAACCGCCGATGGAGCCGGACAACTGGGCGGAATCCGGACGATGGCCCGGGCCGGGGCCGGCGGGGTAGGATGGCGGGCAATCCGCCCGACGACTCCCGGAGGGGGTTATCCCGTGCCGATCGACCTGCTCTCGGCGGTCCCCTACTGATCGGCGATCTCCCGCGACCTCCGAGCCGCTGGCGATCCTCCGACAATTGTGATACGCTGTCGGCCCTCGATCCATCTCGCTCGACGCCCCCGAGGACGGACCATGCCGCTTGCCGGGATCCTGCCGCTGCTGATCGCCCCGATGCTCGGACAGGCGGGGCCGATCGCCGCGCGGCCGTCCGCCGACTTCCGGCTCCAGGACCACCGGGGGGCCTGGCACTCGCTCGACGAGGCCCGGGAGAAGAAGGTTGTGGTCCTCGCCTTCGTCGGCGCCGAGTGCCCGATGGCCGAGGCTTATGCCCCCCGGCTGGCCGAGATGGCGCGGTCGTTCGCGGGCCGGGGGGTCGCGTTCTTCGGGGTCGACGCCAATTGCCAGGACGGGCCGACGGCCCTGGGCCGGTTCGCCGAGGTCCACTCGATCCCGTTCCCGATCCTCAAGGACGTCGGCAACGAGCTGGCCGACCGCCTGGGGGCCGAGCGGACCCCCGAGGTCTTCGTGCTCGACGAGGCCCGGGCGGTCCGATACCGGGGGCGGGTCGACGACCAGTTCGCCATCGGCGTCCGCCGCCCGTCGGCGACCCGGCGCGACCTGGCCGACGCCCTGGAATCCCTCCTGGCCGGCCGGGAGGTCGCCGGCCCCCGGACCGAGGCCACCGGCTGCCTGATCGGCCGGGCCCCGAAGCCGACCGGCAAGGGCGAGGTCACGTACTCGAAGCAGGTGGCCCGGATCCTCAACGACCGATGCGTCTCCTGCCACCGGCCGGGCGAGATCGCCCCGTTCGCGCTGACGGACTATCGCCAGGCCGCCGGGTGGTCCGAGATGATCGCCGAGGTGGTCGACTCCGGCCGGATGCCGCCCTGGCATGCCGACCCCCGGTCCGGCCACTTCGCCAACGACGCCCGGCTGACCCCCGACGAGAAGAAGACCCTGGCCGCCTGGATCGCCGACGGGGCGCCCGAGGGCGACCCCGCCGACCTCCCCCCGACCCCCGCCCACTCCGACGGCTGGCGGATCCCCGGGCCCGACCTCGTCGTCGAGATGCCCGAGGAGGTGGAGGTCCCGGCCGAGGGGTCGATGCCCTACAAGCATTACGTGATCGACCCCGGCTTCAAGGAGGATGTCTGGGTCCGGGCCTCGCAGGTCCGGCCGGGCAACGCCTCGGTCGTCCATCACCTGGTCGTCTACGTCCAGAGGCCGGACGCCAAGGGGATCGAGCGGATCTCGGGCGACTTCCTCGCCGCCTACGCCCCCGGGATCCCCCCCCGCGTCCTCCCCGACGGGCTGGCCAAGCGGATCCCCGCCGGGTCCAAGCTCCGGTTCCAGGTCCACTACACCCCGCGCGGGACCAAGCAGGTCGACCGGAGCCGGATCGCCCTCACGTTCGTCGAGGCGGCCCGGGTCCGCAAGGAGTTCAAGGGCCTCATGGCCATGGACTACCGATTCCGGATTCCCCCGGGCGCGGACAACTTCGAGTCGCGGGCCGAGCATCGGTTCGACCAGGCGGCGGTCCTCCATTCGCTGATGCCCCACATGCACCTCCGGGGCAAGTCGATGAGGTTCGAGGCCACCTATCCCGACGGCCGCGGCGAGGTCCTGCTCGACGTCCCCCGATACGAGTTCGACTGGCAGAATGTCTACGTCCTGGCCGAGCCCAAGCCCATGCCCGAGGGGACCGTCGTCCGGGTCGTCGCCCATTTCGACAACTCGGCCGCCAACCCCAACAACCCCGACCCGACCCGGACCGTCACCTTCGGCGAGCAGACCCGCGACGAGATGATGGTCGGCTACATCAACTTCGCCCTCGCCGACCAGGACCTGACCCTCGGGGCCCCCGCCCCCCGGAAGCTCGAAGACGGCAAATATGAGGTCACCTTCCGCTACCGCCCCGACGCCCCCGCCCGGTCCGTCGCCGTGGTCGGGACCTTCAACGACTGGAAGGCCGACGCCCATCCCATGCAGGGCCCCGACGCCGACGGGCGATACACGGCCCGGATCGTCCTCCCCCCCGGCACCCACGAATATAAGTACCTCCTCGACGGCACGAAGTATCGCCACGACCCCGGGAACATCGAACAGGCCGGCTACTACCACAACAGCGCCCTGACCCTGAACGGGCCATGATAAATTCGTAGGGTGGCGGGGGGGGGGGGGGGGGGGGGGGCGCGGA
>JAABUK010007913.1_pt1 | contig 15136 bp, 17 predicted proteins | sample 5559141 | NCBI WGS metagenome assembly JAABUK01 (sample SAMN10711869, study PRJNA513367) | rock metagenome | isolation source: Antarctica rocks | place: Antarctica: Victoria Land, Pudding Butte nord | collected 2016-01-03
AGTATTAAAATTAAGGCAGGTGTTATTGTTCAAATCAATTCTATTAAGGTACCATGGTTTAAATATTTATGTGATATTGGTGACTCAGTATACGTATAATTTTTAATTATTGATACTAATATTCAACCAACACTAAATAATATTATAACTAAGTAAAATAAAATATTGTCATGAAGTTCAACTAAACCTTCCATTTGGGGTGTTGCGCTATCTTGAAAATATAGACCTCATGGTCTAGGAGTATCACAATACTCCTTTAAAAGGAAAAAATTAATTAAATTTGTCATAGTTTTTAAAATATATAATATTTGGGTGGGTTTTAGTATTAGAGCTAATTTAAGAAAAGAGGTAAAAATATATAAAACAGATATAAGTGGAAAAGATAAAAAAAAATAAAAAGTTTGTAATCTAATTAAAGATTATGCTAATCTTTAATATTAACTATTTATTTTTAGAACTCTCCTCTTTAGAATACTTATCACTAGTTAAATATTCTACAGATTTACCTTTTGAATCTTTGGGTGTAGTACTCTCTATTTTAGAACTACTTTCAACATCAGAGTCATCAAAAGTATCTTTATCCATTATGTCAAAAGCTGAAAATTCACGTATTTTATATAATCTACCTGTGAGGTTTAGACCAGATCTTCTCTCTGCAGCACCTTTTGATCCTTCTTTAGTAAGTGTTATCTAAAGGTGTCTCTTAAGGCCAATTTCTTCCATTTTTTTAATTTGTTCATCAGTAAAGGATCCTTCCTTACGACAAGCTTCAATATGTTCCGTAACACCTAGGTATTTAGTCTTTATTACTCCCTCTGTAGAACTACTGAACTTCTTTTTTCCTTTTCAGGATTTAAAAATTCATTAGTTAAATTTGTAGAGCCTCATTAATTTATTTTTTCAGGACTTAAATTACCTTTTTCCATTTTAAGCGTTATTGTGTCAGCCCTGATAGTAGGGTCTTTAGGGATATTATCTGATATATTTACAGGTCTACTGTTTATATCAATAAAAAAATTTTTATTTTTTTAAGTTTGAATCAATAAAACTTAAGAATTTTTTAATTTTGTTTAGCTTATCTGAGTGTGAAGTATTAAAGAATTCTAACAAACAATTAAATTTAAAAGTAGGTAAAGAAAATTTAAAATAAGATCAATTTGGCATAGTAAAAGTACCGAGAAATTTTCTTAATAAAGATCCTAGTGTAATAGTTGTACTGCTACAAGCATAATATAAGTTGTCATCTATTAAAAACAACTCTATATCATATTGTTTAAACAGTAATCTTACTACTACAGATAAAAGGAATAAAATACCCAAGCTTGCTATGTTCTGCAAGGAAAAGAATTTAGACCTTATGCATAATATATTAATTTGTTTTGCTTTCTAAGTGATCCATTAAACCCCTGTCAACAGGACCCTTATAAACATAGCGGATAGTTCTTGCTAAATCTTGGCCAATAAGCTTAACTATGTGTTTACGATAAAAAGGGTTATCTTTAACTAAACTATATACTAAGTCGTGATCTTTCTTTGAAGAGTAAAATCTAGGTATAGTACTTAAAATATATAAAAACATACTAATATAAAATACTAACATTTTTATACTTATAACAGATGTTTTTTTAGTTAAATTTATAAAAAATATTTACGATCTGCCCCCTCGCCCCAATCCATCGCGAGGTTAGTAGGTATCAACCATTTTTTTACCCAAGGTAGAGGTAAAAAATAATATACCTTCCGTTAACTTTTTAGTAAAAACAAGCCTATAGATTATATAATTCTGTGTTCATATGGTAAAATATTAATATATGTTATTTCTTATTAATATCGGGATGTTCTCTTATTTTTTTTTTAGCTAACTCATCAGTATAAGATTGTAATTTAGATTTTTCCATGTTTTTGATCTCATCTATACCAGATTTTATATAGTCAATATCTTTTTTATAGAAATATCCTGAAATCATAAAACCACTAACTAGTTCAGATAAAAACCAAAATAACGGATATGTAGTACTCATTAAAGAAGAAATTGTAAGTAATCAAAGCAGTAAAAATAAATACCCTAATAATGTAAAAAAAAAAAGAGAAAGGATCTATTCTTTTTCTTCAGGTTTTTGTATTAATTTTCTGTTATATTCTTGTAGTTTTTTTATTTGAAGATATATGGAGTTACGATGTTCTTGTTTTTCTTTTAAAGCATTTTCCATGCCTCTTCTGTATTTAGATAAAGATTTATCTGTTTCTACATCTTTTTCAAACTCCTTTCTCATAGATTTAGCTACTAAATCATCAAAACCGTCCATAATATCTTTTTCTTTTTCAAGAAATTCAGCTTTACGGGATAGTATCGTATCAACTCTAACTTCAACATTTGAGTCTGAAAATTTTTTCAGATCTTCGTTATATGACGTTATCTCCGACTTTAATCTATGTAATAAACTTTTTACCATCTTTCTATGTGTATTACTAAGTTTTGGTAACACATTAAGATCTTTACTCACTTCATCCAGATATGATAAATTTAAAGTTTTAATCTTTTCTGAATTATTCAGATATTTTTCATGGTTTTTTTCTCCCAAAAGTGCCTTGGCTGCATCCATATGCTCTTTATTTGTACTCAGAAGTCTATCAATATTTTCAAAAATATGATTGTGATCTGAACCTGAACCTGACTCGTCCACTGAACCTGAACTTGAACCTGAACCTAAACCTGAACCTGAACCTGAACCTGAAGCTAAACCTGAACCTAAACCTGAACCTGAACCTGAACCTGAAGCTAAACCTGAACCTGAGCCTGATTGTGTGGGAATATTTCCACCTACACCAGAAGAGGTCATTTTAAGAATATTTTCACCTACACCAGAAGAGGTCATTTTAAGAGTATTTGAATCTTTGACAAATTCGAAACCCTCTAAAAAAGATTTTACAAGCTTAACAGATCCACCTATTACTCCATAAGCAGACATATAGACGCAGAAATCATTTAATTCTACACCCCATCTGTTACTAGCATAAAGCTTAAGCGAATAACCCAAAAGCGTAGTAATAAAAAGTATTAAAAAATTTTGTATTGTGCATTTTTCTTTTAACTTAGTCTTAAAGAGACTTCAATTAAAAGAAAAACCACTTTGTAAAGGTAAACTTACAAAGGCATGGGGTTTAACTGGACTATTTAAACACCACTCTAAAGAATTGTAAGCTCTGTTTAGGAGCGTTTGTAAAGCATCACTATAAAACTGTGGTGTTAATCACAGATATCTTGATGTTGCTTTACCTTCAATTAATTGTATATAAAGTATGTATAAGAATAACCATGTAGCTATTACACTGATTATAGATCCAAAACTACTTATGAGATTTCAACCTGCAAATGCATCAGGATAATCACTTATACGACGCGGCATTCCCTGTAGCTTTCTTACTAAGTATAGTCTAAAATTAATTTATACTATAAATTACATACCCCCTTAAATAAGGACTATATTTAAACCCAACCAAGAATTTAACCATTAAAAGGTTCTCTACTAAAAAAGTATTTATCTTTATAGATTAAACCATCATTAACCCTTTTAATTAGAACAGAATAACTTATATTAAATGTACGGGTACACACTACAGTATGATAAACACCTAATAGCTTGTATTTATCAGTAACATGGTAAACATAAATCATTTTTCTGGTTTTAGCTAAAAAGTTTTCAGTTTTAGTACGGCCAAATTGTGGATTATTTGAACCTTCTTTACTTCTAGTAGCATGTAGCATAAATTCAAGAGACTTAGGTTTACCAAACATAGGATTTTTATCTTTTAATTTAAGAGCACTCATTTTTAAAAGATCTTGCTTAGTATGTCTATAGTCTAAACTGGAACCTGCTACATGAAGAATATTTAAAACGTCTAATCCGTACGATTTTAAAGCTCAATCAATAAAGAATTGTTCTCTCTCTATGTAAATATCTTTAGGTACAGTTCCTCTTTCACCACAAACCTCTAGTATAATAACGCTAAAATTATGATGACCATACTTTAAGATATTATTATATATTAAACTATTTTTACTTAAGATAGAAGCCTGGTAGTAAGTAGACATACGTTTAGCTCCATCAACAGCACTACCTATATATACTTTACCTGTAATTTTATTAAATCACATGTAAATAATAGTTTTATTCTTAAAAGTCTTAATTATATCTAACTTGGATTCTTGAGCATCATTGTAAAGTTTAATATACGTAGAAGGCAAAATAGGGGTTTTATTTTTTAAATCTTGTTTAGGTTTTTGGTTAGGTTCTTTTTTAGGCGGCTCTTCAGGAGAACTGAAGGATTCTGCATTTACCGTGTTTATACTATCCATACTTGATGCAGAATTATCATTAACTGTATAAAAAACGGAGCCTAATTTTGTATGTAACAAAATATATACAACCATGTGTAGTTTTGTGGTTATACATAAAATAAATCATTTAGATTACAGCGTTCGCTTCTCCGTTGTGAAATATTCATTCACTTAATACCTACTATTTAATTTTGGTTTTATACAAAACGTGTAGTGGTAAACGAGTAATCATGATAATAAATACATTTCTGTATTTATATGGACTATATCTTGATCCTTATTTAATAAGGATCTGTCACGCATAGTCTCTGAAGATCCAACTAAGATAATAATATATCCGTTGGTTTCCTGCTGATGGACCTTAAAATAATTTTCTACTTACCTAGGTGATTCCAGCAAACAGTGACATGCAAAAAACAGTGTTACCACTATAAAGGGCCTACAATTGACCTAAGAAATGTTGAGGAAAAAATGTTACATTTACTCCTATAAACATTATTCAGAAATGTACTTTACCTAAAAGTCTATTATAATCTAGACCTAGTATTTTAGGAATTCAGAAGTATCATGCGCTAAATAGAGCAAATACTGCACCCATACTTAATACATAATGGAAATGGGCTACTACGTAGTAAGTCGATTTTACACACTTACATTACAAATTATATTTGTACATACAACACTGCTCACGCAGTGGATCGGACTATAACTTATCTAATTATTTAACTTAATAAACTTTCGATTGTCACGTTTAGTCTCTACAGATCCTACTTACTAACAAATTTGTTAAACTATAACGGGCTAGATCTGCTTTTGCAGGTATTTTACTTTTTTTTTTAGTAAAATAAAGCACGAGAATAAGCTAACATCAATATTAGCTTTGGTTTCCACGGTATTATCTTATACTTTTTAGTTGTATTTTCCGCATTAAGAAAACATATAAGACTTCACCGTTAGCAATAGTTAATATTTTACTTAATTATTACCGAAAAATGTATGAATTTTTTCATGGTGACAAGACAACACAACACTTACTAAATAAGCTTTTGACTGAATTTTTTTAAGGACTCTGACTTTTCACCTAATAAAGGATAGTGAGTACAATGAGTGATTATTTTTAATAATACTTGTTTCTTATATATCTCTATAGAATAGAATTTACCATGAGGATTTCTAACTTTGTTAGTTACTTTAAAATACTGTTTAATAGCATCTATTAAGTAAATATCATAATTTTGCCCTATTGAAAAAGAATGGTTATTAGCTTTTCTTATTGAAAAACAACCTTCAGCTTCTATAAAACCAGATAATCATCCTTTAAAATAACTAGGAATATTTAAATTAATATTTGATTTTATAATAGTTAACTGTTTATCATATTTAAGCTTTCTATTTAATAAATAAATATCTACCGAGGTTTCAGTTAAACATGTTTTTAAGAATGCAAGTTGACAGATTTTTACTGAAGTTAAAGGCGGGTAAGTATCATAAATTTTTATTATTTTGTCTAGTTCCTCCTTTTTATTAACTACTCATATAACATCTGCGCCTTTACCTGTGATTCTTACCGTTCCTCCTACTACCTTGGCAACTTCAATTAACATATTATAATTAGATTTAAGATTAGATAATTTAATAATTAATCTGTATTGCAGTGATTTTTCCCGCCAATGGTTTACTTGAATACTTCCATCACCGTCCATTAAACCAACTCAAAACATTTTTATATATTCATTATAATTATTATTATCAAATAAATCACTTACATTGTCGTCATTATTAAGATTAAGACTAAAACTAGACAGAAATGATCCTGTAGTAGCCATACTTAAGAAACTTGGTATAAAAATACCGAATAAAACAATCAAAACCGTATCGTGAAATGCAATATCAAGTGAAGCATTTGCTAAAACAACTCCACTTAATCCCCCTATAGTAAACATAAACACAAATCCCAATGCAAATAGCATTGATGGTGTTAATTGTAGTGATCCACCATAACATGTAGCCAACCAGCTGAATATTTTAATACCAGTAGGTACTGCTATTATTAATGTAGCAGCTGTAAAATAAGCACGTGTATCTACATCTAATCCAACAGTATACATGTGGTGACTTCAAACAACAAACCCTAAAACACCTATAGACATCATAGCATATACCATACCTAAATAACCAAATACAGTTTTATTGGAACTGGCTGCAATAGTGGTACTAATTACACCAAACCCTGGTATTATAAGTATATAAACTTCTGGATGACCAAAGAATCAAAAAAGATGTTGGTAAAGTATAGGGTCACCACCACCAGCTGTTTCAAAGAATGATGTATTAAAGTTTCTATCAGTAAGTATCATAGTAATTGCCAAATTATTGACCTACTGGACTAAGTCCCATGACACAAATCTATGTATATTTGGTCTTTTAAATATTGTAAAATTACATAGTTTAATATTTAAAGTAGATGCTCATATGTTCACACATATGGTTGGACTATTTATTATCCACCTAATTTATAAAAGTTATTTAAATGATTTCATGTAAATGTTTTTCTTTTATCATTCATATTTAGTTTTATCTTTTTAACATTTTCTATATTCACACTATGATCAAATTTACCCAACTTAAATAAATATAGCACCTTGAACCAATCTAAACTATTTAAATATTTTACACCAAACAAAGGAAAGGCATTCAAATAATTTTCTAGTTTAATATTTCCTTGTAAACTAAAAGTTCTAATTCTATATTGCGGGTGTTGTCTATCCATTCTAATTTTTTTTACCTGTGTACCTAGGTACGTAGCGATAAATTGTAAAAATTCCCCGTTATCAAGCCCTTTGTGGTCAACTTGCCTCTGGCTTAATTCAAATTTGCATTCTATTCTAGGGTAGTTGTTTTTTGATATTAAGGTAGTCCTTATAGAAAAATGCCCATCAGCTTCAATGAAACCAGATAACCAAGGAGTAGAGTCAAGACTCAATTCATTTAATCCTTTTTTTTTCTATGTTAAAACCTGAGTCTTTTAAATTATATCAATCTATTAAATCATAAAAAGAATGTATTTTGGGTGTTCTCATTTTACCATTAATTATGTGAATTAAATGTAATAAACCAGCATGATCATTTATGGTTAATATATATGCATTTACTCCTTTTTTTCTCGCCAAGGATCCAAAATTTAACTCCTTCATAATTAAAAGAGCTAAAGGCAAATCATGTAACTGAAATGCTATTTGTATAGAAGGGTAATTAACACGGCCTTTTTCAGATCTCTTACTTTTTGGTACTATAATAGTACCATCTCCTTCAATAAGACCTGTTAGATAATACGAAAATTTATCCATATTTAGTAAAGCATAGTCCGGTAATATAAGGCTACTCTGATTTGGTTTATTAATACACAATGTATTTTTACATGATGAACTACTAAATTGTCTGATGTAAATATTACTTTTTTTACATGAAAAAACATTTTTATTTGATATATAACTAATATAATGGGTAGACGAGGGCGTATAGTCTCTGAATAAGCCATCGGTCTTTAAAGATAGATGGTTTACTGCTGATGGTGTTATATATAACATTTTCCAGCATTTAGCCCAATTTAAAGCCGGCACAATTTTTGAAAACAATGCGTTTTTTATATAATTAATTATATACATCATTAGTTGAGTATAACAGGATGAGTAGCTAAATAATATAGACCATGGCACAAAACAAACATACCGGATAAAATAATAATAGGATACACTACAAAAGAAATTTTTGCTAAAAAAATTTGATATCTTATGTACAAGTTTATATAATAATTTGAAAAATTTTTCAAAAAATAGTCTCTATAATAATATATATATAAGGTAATCATTAGTAAAATAGTAAGTATTATAATACCCACTGTAATAAAAAACAGTAAATATATAATAACTGCATGTTGGTTAACTAAATCTTCTAAAGGCATATCTGTTGGTTTAGGCTCCATACCAAATGCTTTTATCACACTAGCTAACATATCCCCTAACTTATCGCCATCATTATCTCCAGGAATAAACTTAGAAATAGTATCAGATTTGTTAGATGTAGATGTTGGTGTTACCTTATTATTTTTAGTTATAACCTTGTTTACAATATTATTAAACCCGTTAGGATGTTCAGCAGCATGAAAGTAACCGACTATACCACTCACTACTGCTCCCGCACTCACAGCAGCAATACCTTTTTGTAGAGGTCCACCAGGCATTCTTCTGGCTGCCAAATATGCACTAGTAGTTATACTGGCTACTTGTGTTGAACCAGCTGGTCACTTTGAATCTGGTCTATCCACAACAACCTTAGATGAGTCTGTATCATTTATATATATAGATAGATCTAACCCGTTTAAATCATGTAATTGTAATATACATTATTTTACTTTGTGAATTAAAATAATTAAATCTATAATAATTCAGTAAATTAATATAAAATAAATTAAAAAGAAAAGGGTCTTTTTAATTGATAAATTGATATTGTATGTTTTTATTATAATTTATTTAGATAAATTAAGATAGCATAAAATAATTAAACATTGCATTGTTAATATAGATAGAACGTTAGTATTATTAAAATCTATACTAGTTGATATTTTTATACCGGCTAAAACTGGTAAAGATAACAATAATAATACAGCAGTTACTACTACTGCTCATCCAAATAAAGCTAACTTATGTAGTCTTATACCAGGAGCTCTCATATTAAGTATAGTTGTAATAAAGTTTATAGCCCCCAGTAAACTACTTATACCCGATAAATGTAGAGCGAAAATAGCCAAATCTACACTTGGTCCACTATGACTTTGTATTCCTGATAAAGGTGGGTAGCAATTGTGTTGGTAACCTCATTTTAATGGTATTTATAAACTAATATAGTAAATAAAATATACCTGTAATAAAACTATCGTTACACGCAGTAAATCTCTTTACTGTTCGGACTATACCTTCATCTTAAAGATTGTATTTAAATGATAACCTGAAACAGTTATGTTATTTCTAACAGATTTTTTCGTAGTTTTCTAACTAAATTTCTTATATTAAATAATTTATTATAATCACCTTTATTTTTATAATATGATCTAGCTCATATTCGATACTCTAAAGACTTTACTCCTTTCATTGTATCCCTAAAGAAAAGTATGATATTTTCAACAGCTCTAGAATTAGTAGTATCTAAAATATAATAATTATGTAATTCTTTAAATATGACAGGATTGCTTATATGAAGCATAAGGGCTATTCCATCTAAAACAATTTTATCTAGTTTCTGACTTAAACCAAAGCCATGTACTATTCTATTTGAGTCCTTATTTGTTAAATAAAAGCTACCTTCAGCTTCAATAAAACCAACCAATCAGCTTTTAGTCATTACATTCTTAACACAGTTTACGTCAGTAAAAGGTAAAATTGTATTATTTCAAGCAGGTGATAGGTAATCACTATTAGCTTCCGTACTTTTAATAGCCAAAAGCTCTATATTTTTGTCCTGTTTACTTAAATTAGCATTATTTAGTATTACTAAAGCTTTTTTAAATTTTACATAATCAAAATATTTAGTGGTTAAAAGAGGATATTTATCAAAGATGGGTATTATAACTGTTTCTATAGTCTTTCTATCCCTTATAAAATATTGTCCTTTTGTACCATCTTTTGTAATAGAACCTACACCTAGCTGTTTTTTTATGTAATACAATACTCTTAAGTTATATCTAGATTGACTTAATTTATAACTTAAACCTCACTTATCTCCTTGATGTGTAATATGGAAATTTCCATCCCCATCAGTGAAACCAACTAATCATTGTTCAAACGAAATCACATTTGAATTTTTGTCTTTAAGATGCTCTTCGTTAAGTCTCTGATGACTAGTAAATAGACGTCTATTTACTATTCAGGCGCATTGTCTCCATGACATACACATTTTGACATACGTACTATTTAATATAATAATTAAAATTAGACATGAGTAGTGTATTACATGTAGTCCTATAAATATATAGACTACTAGAAGATGTTCACGCATCGAGAAGAGTTTACTTTTTTTTATGTCACCATAAAATAACTCCCTAATTCCTTTAAGAGTTCATCCTGTACCTGCTCCATTTTCTATACCACTAGCAAATAGAAATAACAATAAGCTAGGTGGTAATAATCAGAAACTTATATTATTTAATCTAGGAAATCTATAACTCCTAAGTAGTTTCCTACCCGGACGGACTATGTCTTCACCATTATTATTAAAATAATGGGCTTCGCGTGTAGTCTCTGAGGATCCTACTAGAATAAATATTTCCAAAATAAAACATATGCCTATAACATATAATAAGTGTTTTAGATTAACTTTTAATATATTCGTTGGTTTCCTGCATATTCTTCCCATGTATATATAATTATTACGATTAATTCGGTTATAATAACAACCTTATGATCTTATGAATCCAATTAAGTGTATATATATCTGTTAACTGAAGAATAATTTACTTCTAGTTCGAGAGATTCCATGCATATAGCGAAGTTATAATATAAGAATTCACATTCTTACACGGCATTTCCTTTTTTTTTTTGTTAGAAAATATACATATGATATTTTAATATAAATTATCTAAGTGATATCAGTTAAAATATGTTCTTTTTAAATTCATTTTGTTTTTAACAATATCTATTCTAACAACTCCTTGCTCAGTATAATGATGGTTTTCTAATATTAAAATAGCTGCTTCTTCTCAGTCTTTATAATCTAAATATTTAGATGAATATAATGGAAAAGATTTAAAATAAGTTATAATTATTGATAAAGATTTACGATTAGATGCGGTTATATTAAAGTATTCATTACCAGTAGAAATTTGTTTCCTAGTATTTAGACTACAACCTAAATATTCAACTACTTCAGTTAAGACTTCAAAAGAACTATTTTTAGTTATAGGTTCACACATTGTTTGTTCTATTCTTAATCTACAGGAAATCTTTCTCTTTTTGGCATTATTTTCTAATTTAGTATGTTGAATAGAAAAACTACCGTCAGCATCTATAAATCCTGCTAATCAACTGTCTTTATCTAAGTTTCCCTTTTTTAAAGGAAGTTTTGCAATATCAGTACTATGATTTTTATTAATTCAATCTATTAGATTATATAACTGAATAATTCTTGGTGTTCTTAACTCACCATTAATACATTCAATTATTTTTTTAAGTCCTTTTACAGGAGAAGTCACTAAAACGCAAGCATTATCTTGGGGTTTATATCTTATAAACCCAAAACCTATCATCTTAAGCAATTTTTTAGCTAGGAATTCATTTTTTATACCAAAAGTTATACAAAATCTAGGATTGTGTATCTTTTTTGTATTTTCTTTCGGTAATCAAACATGACCATCTTCTTCAAATAAACCAGCTAAATATGAGTTAAATATAATTTTATTACTATTATTTTTCATTATTGTTTTCATTGTTTTCATTTTCTTTTTTTTTTATTTATTTCTTAAATTAATGTAGATATTAACATAACTATCTATCTGGGTGTACAAATCCCCAAAGGTATAAGCGGAAAAAGCTAAAGCAAATATTAATACAGATAAGGCTAATCAAATATAGATATTGTTTATATTTTTATTAAAATGAAATTTTAACATTACTTGTAACATTAAAGAAATCATAGCAGTTATAGATATATAATTAATTATTCTTAAATTTAGTAATATATCTTTTATTGACTTATCAGGAAGATATACACTATTATGGCTAAGATTAGGATTAAATGAAATATGTACATTAATAAAGCTATCTATATTGACGCATATATTATAAAGGGCATACGCAGAAATACTTAGTCCAAACATTATTGTTACAAAACCAAATCAGATTCATACAACACTCATTTGTTTGTTTAACTTGATTATTTTGTTTAAATAAAATTCTAATTTATTATTAGCATTATTGCCTAGAAGTCTAGATAAGTTTAAGTTAACTTTATCTTTAAAGTATAGTTTAAATACTACTAGTTCCACTAGAAGTATATATATTGTACCTAAACAAATATAACCCATCATTTCTCCATTAAATAAAAATTCTTGTAAAGGGCTTATATTAGAATTGTATAGAAGTTTATTTACATGTGAACTAATATCCGTGCTTGAATTAGAAGTTATTGTAGTTGTCTTTTCTGCTGTTATTGCATTTCTATTAATACTACTTATTCATGAATGTCCCACTCCAGTAACTAATCCACTGCCTACTATAATACCAGCTTTTTGTAAAGGGGGATACCACTTTTGGCTACCGCTTTCCCAACCGCGGTACTTACACCCACGATAGTAGCACCTAATCCTCATTGACTACCTATCGTATTTAAACCTTGAGCAAAAGCTTTCCCTGCTTCCTTATCTACAGATATGTGTCCATGAGCATGTAGATCTATATCATTATCTTTAACAGAATTTATTATATCAAGCGATAAAGTGTGACTATAAACGATAGTAAATACTATAAAAGGTGCAGCAATAAAAGAAAGTATTTGTATAAATTTAAGTAATCTTACGCCTGATAATTTAAAACCGTCTAAATAGAATAAACCTAGACTTAATGTAAATAAAAATGAAAAATAATTTATCAAAGATTGAAAATTTTGTAATGTTAGAGTCATTAAATCTGAAGGTATAAAAATATAAGTTAGTATAATTAAACATAAACTCATAATAATGTATGACAAGTTTGCAGGGTAAGATTTTTCTTTACCTGTACTATTTATATTATAAGATTTGCTTGTATGAATTGTTGAATAATATCTTTTTTATTAAAATTTAATTTTTGAATTACATGTATATTTTCTAATCAGGCGGCCTTTTTGTTTTGCCATATCAGGGCCTCCTACTAACAAGGGTAGTAAGAAATTCAATTTAATATAATCTTTCAATTATAATTTGGACTATATCTTCACCCAAAGTATGGGGGCATAACGTATAGTCTCTGAGGATCCCTAATGAATGAACAATAAATATTATTCCCTTGGTTTCCTGCGGATTGTCCCTTTTTACTTATTTTTCATGCTTTGTCCAAAAGACATTTGCCAAGCTTGCCATAATAAATAAGCTCTATTATTTTGGATGTTTAAGGTTTGTGTACGCTTTTGCTAAATTAAGTTTTCACAGTATCCTACAAAAAGACTTTAGGAGTTTCCCGCATATAGTTATGTAATAAGAGCGACATTACTGCCACCCACGGCAATTTCTTTTATACTTAATTATAATGTTAAAGAGTCTAGATGACTAAAGTCGTAAAGCTTGCGCTTACTATTAAACTGTGACTTAATAAATTGCACCTCTGTGATTTGTTCTTTGGTAAAAACATTACCAGATATACGAATATCTTGAATACGTATTCAATCTTTATATGCTAAATATTTAGAACAATATAAAGGAAAACGATCAAAGTAAGCCTTTACTTTTGCATGACTTCTTGAACTGTGAGCTATAACGATAAAGGCATAAAATAGCTTATCCCCTTGTTGTCTAATTCTGGAGTATAGATTTACATTTAAATATTCAGCTATTAGACTCAATATTGTAAAGTAACTACTAGCTCCAGCTTCACCCCTATGATAATTTTGCCTTAATTCTATACGAAAAAAAGTTTGTACCCTTTTACTTGTAACTTTACCCTTTTTCTTACGGTCAGTTAAAGTTATAGAAAAATTAGCATCACCATCACTAAACCCAGCTAATCAACTATTGCTGTCAAGAGGTGAATTATCTAAAGTTAAACATTCTAGACTACTATTATCAAATTTGTTAAATCAAATAATAGCTCTGTGTAATGCTTCTATTTTAGGTGTACGCATATAACCATTAATAATATTAATTATCTTTAAAACATCTTTTTTTTTTGAATTTGTCATAATACATAACCAGCATCTTTTTTATGGTATACTTTACCTACCTCAGTAATAGAAGATAATTTATCTGCCAAAGGTTTGTCAGATAAACTAAATACAATTATTATCATAGGGCGATATCTTTTAGCTTTACTTTTTTCATCATGAATTGCAATAGAACCGTCTGCCTCTATTAGACCTGCTAAATAGGGACCAAATAAAGAATAATTAGAGCTTTGTTCTAATTTATATGTAACAATAGTGTCAACATTATTTAGTTGTTTAAAATCTAATTCTTCCTTAGGTTGAGCATTAGACTTCTTACAAAACACGAGTAAAAAAGAATATTTAACATTATATATTAAGTAGTTAATTTTACCAAACCCCCCTATCATTGCAGGCATGCGCTTTCCCCTTAACTTTCATTAAGGGCCGGACTATATCTTTACCTTTAAATAAGTTATTTAATAAGGTATTTCACATGTAGTCTCTGAGGAACCTACTCCATGTAAGTGTTTAATGCTTAAAAAGCCCCCACATGCTTGGTTTCCTGCTGATAGCCTAATCTCTTAGTATGTTACTGTATTATACTGCTTTTCAAAAGAGAAAGCTTGTATTGCTAGTACTAAGAGCTCTAAAGGGATCCCAGCATATGGTGAAAATAAAGTAAAATATTTCTACTCTACCCGGCCATGCCTTTTATAGAAATTTCTATAATTTTTTTTATATGTTGTTGTTTTAGTAAGTAAATTTTAATTTACCATAATAATAACCATGTTTAGTTCCTTTTATATACTCTCTAATTATTTGACCATCACCCTTGAGATGTTTAGTCAAGCTATTTAAAGAATCAAATTGAAGGGTTTTACTTGCGTCGTCTTTAAACTCTGCTAAAATAAC
>JAABUK010007914.1_pt1 | contig 15135 bp, 19 predicted proteins | sample 5559141 | NCBI WGS metagenome assembly JAABUK01 (sample SAMN10711869, study PRJNA513367) | rock metagenome | isolation source: Antarctica rocks | place: Antarctica: Victoria Land, Pudding Butte nord | collected 2016-01-03
CCTCCATCGTCCAGACCCGCGCCTACGAGCGCAACGACGCGGGGCGCCAGGACGCGATCAAGTGGGCGACGGCGGACAGCACCATCGCGCTCATGCTGGCCCTGTTCATCAACGCTGCGATCCTGATCGTTGCGGCAGCGGCCTTTCACAACAGCGGACACGCCGACGTGGCGGAGATCGGCGAGGCCTTCCAGCTCCTCTCGCCGCTCTTAGGCCTGGGCATCGCATCGACGCTGTTCGCCATCGCCCTGTTGGCTTCGGGCCTGAACTCGACGGTGACGGCGACCCTTGCTGGCCAGATCGTCATGGAGGGCTTTCTCCGGCTGCGCCTCCCGAACTGGGCTCGCCGGCTCCTCACCCGCGGCATCGCCATCGTTCCAGTGGTCGTGGTCACCGCCCTCTACGGCGAGAAAGGCACCGGCCAACTCCTGATCCTCAGCCAGGTGATCCTGTCGATGCAGCTTCCCTTCGCCGTCGTTCCGCTGGTGCTATTCGTGTCGGACCGCAAGAAAATGGGGGCTTTCGTCATCCCCGGCTGGATCGCGGCCATGGCATGGATCGTGGCGGGGATCATCATACTGCTGAACGTCAAGCTCTTGTTCGACACGTTGTTCGGCTGAAAGGGCGTTTGCCGCAGCCCGCTCGAAGCGGCCGCCCCACCGGCCAAAACTGGCCGTGTCGGGCATCCTGGACGCAACGTTCAGGGAACTGGCGGCCCGCTGTCCGTTGAGGTTCGTTTGACGGACACTGTGAACCCCTCCATCGAGGCGCTAGCGTTGCATGGCCAATTTGCACAGCTTCGCGGTCACTGAGCCTTCATGGCGAGGACGACGATGCTGACGCCCAAGCTGCCCCAAGCGACCCTGAGGTTGCGGCTCATCCTGCTCCCCTTCACAACGGCCTCGGCGCGGCAGCAGCCTGCAAGCGTTGGACAATGGCAAAGACCGCGGCCATACCACATGCCGGGCAAAGGGCTGCCACACCGGAGACTTCGATGAATAACGCACACGTCCTCGCCTCGTCCGCTGCTTCTTCTCAGCGGACCGGGGTGGATGCGCCGGCCCGTGCCCAGGTGGTCGCATCGGCCCTCGCCGTCGCCGCGCTCGGCGTCACGCTGCTGTGGGGCGTCGGCTTCTCGCACATCGAGGCTGTCCACAACGCGGCCCACGACACCCGGCATTCCAACGGCTTCCCCTGCATCGAAGCGTGCCAGAACACCCACCGTCTTTGCTCGGAGACCGCAGCCCACGTCCTGCACGGGGGCGGCAAGGGGGGCCACAACGAGACCGAACACCTGGTCGCGCTGCTGGACTGCGCGCAGATCGCGATCACCAGCGTGGACTTCATGGCCCGGCGCTCACCGCACCACACCCATATCTGCGCTGAGTGCGCCGAGATATGCGAAGCCTGCGCCAAGCTGTGCGAAGCGCACCCGGACCCGGACGGGCAGATGAAGCGTTGCGCCGAAGCGTGCCGCCGCAGCGCCCAAACCTGCCGGGAGATGGGCAAGACCCGCTAGCCGGCCCGGGCCAGGACCAGGAGAGGGATCGCCGGCACGTCCGGCGATCCCCGACCCGTTTGGGGGCGGCTACGCCTGCACGCCTCCGTGCTCCTTGCGCGCGGCTGTCCAGACTTCCCGCGCCGCATCAGCGTTCAGGACAGCGATGCCAAGGCCCACGACTAAGTCGGGCCAGGCCGAATGCCACAGTAGGGCCGTCACCAGCCCTGCGGCGATAATTGCGACGTTGGCCAGCGCATCGTTGCGCGCCGAAAGGAACGCCGCCCGGGTAAGGCTGCCACCGCTGTGGCGGTGGCGGGCCAGCATGAGGGCGCAGGTCAGGTTGATCGCCAACGCCCCGAGGCCAGTCAGGACCAAGGGAACAGGTGCGGGCGGCACCGGCGTGCCAAACTTCTCCCACGCCGTCCAGAGCGTCGCGAGGGCGGGCACGAGCAGGATGCCCGCCAGCGCCATGCCGACGCGCGCGCGCCGCACTGCCGTCCAGCCCAATGCGAGCAGGATCAACAAGTTGACCGAGGCGTCCTCCAAGAAGTCGATGCTGTCCGCAAACAGGGACACCGAGCCGATGGAGAGCGCCACGGCGAACTCGATGCCGAAATAGGCGAGGTTCAGAGCCGCGACCCATCGGACAACTCGGTGAAGGTGCGGGTCGGGCGCGTTTGTCACGGGCCACGTCCCCCATCAAGGGGTCCGGTAGCAACCGAACCGAAAGTGCGTTTCAGAGCCTGAACGGCCACGGTTTGCTGGCGAGAGATAAATGCATGGGTTTATGCATGCTAAACCCATCCAAAAACCAAACTTTCGGTAAGCCGTTGGCGATCTGCATTAAAGGTAGGTTTTCTGCATTATGTCAAGAAATCAACTTGTTAAGCTAAGGCGTCTCGCTGAAACGCACTTTCGGTTCGCTTGCTACCGGACCCCCCATCAGAGGACCCAAGCCCGGCGACATCGCCTGCCGCATGGTCGGAGCTGACGCAGTGGCCATGGCTATGATCGGCCAGGGTTTCCAGGATGCGGCATTCGGCCGCCACGCCGCCGCGGCAGGCGTCCGTCATGCGGGCCAGCTCCACCCGCAGCGCCTCCAGCCGACGCAGCTTGTCCTCCACGACGGCCAGTTGCGAGCTGGCCAGGGCGTGCGCGTCCTCGCAGTGCTGGTCCGGGCGCTCGGACAGGGTGAGTAGGGCGCGCACCGCATCGAGCGGGAAACCGAGTTCCCGTGCGTGGCGGATGAAATCGAGCCGCGCCAGGTGCTGCTCGTCGTACACGCGGTGGCCGCCATCGGTGCGGGCGGGCCGCGGCAACAGGCCGACCTCCTCGTACCAGCGGATCGTCTGCACCTTGCAGTGGGTGCGCCGGCCCAGTTCGCCAATGCCCAGGGATGCCATGCGCGGAAGATAGCACAAGGGGCTTGAACCTCTAGTAGCTGTAGCTCTCATCAGAGCGGGAGCTTGCAAGAGGCTCCCATGCTAGACCGCACATCAACGGCAGAAAGTGACGACACGCCCGGCGAAGTCCTGGCCTGGCGCGTCGAGGGCATGGATTGCGCGTCCTGCGTTACCAAGGTGCGGACCGCGGTGGAGCGGCTGCCAGGCGTATCCGGCGTCGAAGTGAACCTAATGGCCGAGCGGCTGACTTTGCGCCGGTCAGCGGACGGGGCGGCTCCGGTTGCGGTTGAGCAGCAGATCGGCACCCTGGGCTACCGTCCTACCCGCCTTGCCGCTGCTGCGCCTGTGCCGCATGGGCACGGGGCGCACGACCACTGTGATGGTCACGCTCACGCTCACGCTCACGACCATGCAGGGCACGGGCACGCTGGGGGTGGCGCGCACGCCGGGCACATGCACGCGCACTCCGAAGCGGAGGAGGCGGAGGAACGGGCGGACGTGCCCTGGTGGCGCACGGGCAAGGCCCGGCTCGTTGCCTTGCTGGGCGGCCTGGTCGCTGTTGCATGGACGGCGTCACACCTCTTCCCACGCGAGGCCTACTGGATCTACTTCGCGGCCACGCTCCTTGCCTTGTTCCCGTTCGGCCGCCGCGCCCTGGCGCTGGCCCGTGCCGGCACCCCGTTCTCCATCGAGACCCTGATGTGCGCCGCAGCCCTTGGCGCCGTCCTGATCGGCGCGGCGGAGGAGGCGGCCATCGTCGTGTTGCTGTTCGCGGTGGGCGAGCTGCTGGAGAACGTGGCCGCCGGCCAGGCCCGCGCGGGTGTCGGGGCACTCGCGTCCCTAATCCCGCGCACGGCCCGGCGGGAAGGCGCGGGCGGCCGAGTCGAGGGGGTCGCCGCAGCGTCGCTGCGCGTTGGCGACCTGGTGCAGGTCCGGCCGGGCGACCGCCTGCCTTGTGACGGCGAGATCGTGGAGGGCCGGTCCACCCTGGACGAAAGTCCGGTCACGGGCGAGAGCGTGCCGGTGGCGCGCGGCCCCGGCGAAGCGGTGGTCGCCGGCTCCATTAACGCCGATGGCGTGCTGCGGGTGCGGGTCACGCGCGCCGCGTCCGACAACACGGTGGCGCGCATCGTCAGGCTGGTAGAGGAGGCATCCGCATCGCGTGCGCCGTCGCAACGCTTCGTTGAACGGTTCGCGCGCTGGTGGACGCCGGGTGCGATGGCGGCGGCCGGGCTGGTGATCCTGCTGCCGCCCCTGCTGCTGGGCGGCGACTGGTGGACCTGGACCTACCGCGGCCTTGCCCTGCTGCTGATCGCCTGCCCGTGCGCGCTGGTCATCTCCGTGCCGGCCGCGGTCGCGTCCGGCCTGTCCGCGGGGGCGCGGCGCGGGCTGCTGGTCAAGGGCGGCGCGGCGCTCGAAGCCATCGGCGCCGCGCGCACGGTTGCGTTCGACAAGACCGGCACCCTGACCGCGGGCAAGCCGCGCGTGACTGACGTAGTTGCGCTGCGGGAAGGCACGGACGAAGGGCGCGTGCTGGCCCTGGCCGCCGCGGTCGAGGAAGGCTCGGCCCACCCGCTGGCCCGCGCCATCGTTGGCGCGGCGGCGGAACGTGGCGTGACGGTGCCCCCGGCCGCAGACGCCCGCGCCGTGCCGGGCCGGGCGGTGGAGGCCACGGTCGACGGGCGCCGGGTCGCGGTGGGCAGCCCGCGCTTCGCCGCGGAAGCCGGCCCCGGGCTGGACCCGGCGGCGCTTGCGCGTGCCGAGGCGCTGGAATCGGAGGGCAAGACGGTGGCCATCGTGCTGGTCAACGGCGAGCCGCGCGGCCTGGTCGCCATGCGCGACGAGCCGCGTGCCGACGCTGCCGCGGGCGTGGCGGCGCTGCGGCGCCTGGGCGTGGGCGCGGTCATGCTGACCGGCGACAACGAGCGCACGGGCCGCGCCATCGCGGGCAAGCTCGGCCTCGACGTGCGGGCGGGCCTGCTGCCGGCGGACAAGCTGCGCGAGATCGCGGCCCTGCGGGCGCAGGGGCCGGTGGTGATGGTGGGCGACGGCATCAACGACGCGCCCGCCCTGGCCGCCGCCTCGGTCGGGGTCGCCATGGGCGGCGGCACCGACGTAGCGCTGGAAACGGCGGATGCGGCCTTGATGGGCGAACGGGTGACAGGGGTGGCCGAACTGGTGGCGCTGTCGCGGGCGACGCTGGCCAACATCCGGCAGAACGTGGGCGTGGCGGTCGGCCTCAAGGCGGTGTTCCTGGTGACGACGCTCGCCGGCCTGACCGGGTTGTGGCCGGCGATTCTGGCGGACACGGGTGCCACTGTGCTGGTGACGCTGAACGCGCTGCGGCTGCTGCGCTGGCGCTTCGTCGCTGGGGAGGTCCGCTGATGTCCGGGCACCAGCACCACAATCATGGGCATGGCCACGGGCACGATCATCAAGACCACGCCGGACACTCGCACGTCGGCGGGCACGTCCACGCGCCCGCGAGCTTCGGCCGGGCCTTCGCCATCGGCATCGGGCTGAACGTCGCCTATGTTGTGGCCGAAGTGATCTACGGCATCGGGGCTCACTCGCTCGCCCTGCTGGCCGACGCCGGGCACAACGCCGGGGACGTGCTGGGGCTGGTTGCCGCCTGGCTTGCCGCCTGACTCGGCAAGCGCGCCCCAGGGGGCGCCTACACCTATGGGCTGCGCGGCAGCTCTATCCTGGCCGCACTCGACAACGCCGATTGTGCCTCGAAACCCGCCCGCGCGCGTAAAGTGCCGCAAAGTTGCTGTCCAGTAGCCAGCCTACGCCGGGTTCTCTCCGGCCGGCGCCTCACTCGGGGGCGGCGCTTCCGGATCATCGATCCGGGCCAGAAGCTCGGCCCCGTTGTTCCGCACGTTGTTGACGGACCGGCTCACAGGCCAGAGATGCAGCACGTCGTCTGCTGCCGGCCGCCGCAATAGCGCCAGGGCATCCCCGTCTGCCTCGCCCAGCCATACTGGCCAGTCCTCTGGCTCGAGGATCACCGGCATGCGCTCATGCAGCCGCGCCATCGTGCCGTTCGCCGAGGTGGTCAGGATCGCATAGCTGCGCACCGCCTCGCCGTCCGGCGACCGCCAGCCTTCCCAAAGGCCCGCGAAGGCCAGCGGCGCCCCGTCCTGCCTGGCAATGGCGAACGGCTGCTTGCCGTCTTGCTGCGCCCGCCACTCGTAGAAAGCGTCGGCCGGCACGAGGCAGCGCCGAGCACGCAACGCGTCCCTGAACATGCCGGACGTGGCTGCGGTCTCGGACCTGGCATTGATCGGCTTTCGCGCCGCCTTCAGGTCCTTCGTGAAGTGTGGGATCAGTCCCCATTTCAGCGCGTCCAGCCGGCGCTCGCCAGTGTCGGGATGCCTGCGAATGACCGCGGCGTCTTGCGTCGGCGCCACGTTCCAGTTCGGCGCCAGGTTCGGCCACCCGGCGGCGCGGAACAGCTCGCCTATCGCACGGGGAGGGAGGTGAGAGGCGTAACGGCCGCACATGAAGGCGAAGGTAACCCCAGGCGGGACGGCCGACCAGACGAGCGCCTATGCCTTCCGACGCTTTCCGCTGACTGGTTCCGTCGCTGCGATCGTTGGAACTACGACAGGCGTGGCTCGCTTCTGCCCGCCGCCCTTGATCGGAAGCTTGAGGCCAGGCTGCTTTCGCGCGTCCTCAGCATTGGAGCCGCTGGAGCGCTTCCCCGCCGCCCGAGCGGGAGCCTTTGCGGGCGTTGCTGAAGACTCTGCCGCCGACTTCGGGGGTTGGCCCAGGCTCTTGCGAAGCGCCGCCATGAGGTCGATGACATTGGTCTCCGAGTAGCTGGGCGCTGCCTCGGGCTGGACACCCTCGCCCTTGACCTTGGCATCGATCATCGCCCGCAGCCGGGTCTCGTAGCGGTCCTCCAGGTCGGCGGGATCGTAGCGCCCGGTCTGCCGCTCGATCAGCTGGGTTGCGAGCTTGACCATTTCCGGATCGACCTTGACGTGCTCGACGTTCTCGAACAGCGGCTGCGCCGAGTTGATGTCGCGGTCTTCATTCAGCGTGTGCGCGGCCAGCCCGGCACCCATAGGACGGAGGGCGACAGTGCGCTCCCGCTGCGAGATAACGATCCGCGTCAAGGCAACCTTGCCCGTCGCCTGAATTGCTTCGCGCAGCACGGCGTAGATGTCCTCGGCGCCCTTACCGTCGGGGGCCAGGTAATAGCTCGCGTCGTAATAGATCGGGTCGATCGAGTCTGCGTCCACGAACTTCTCGACCGCCATCATCGCCGAGCTTTCGACTTTCACGCCCTCGAAGTCTTCATCGGTCAAGATCACGTAGCGGTTCTTGCTGAACTCGTAGCCCTTGACGGTGTCGCCGCGGGACAGTGGTTCGCCCGTCTCGGCGTCCTGGGTCACCATCTTGATCCGGCTGCCGGTCTTGGGATTGATCATGTTGAACCGGATGGAGCCACGCTCATGCCGCGCGCTGTACAACGCCACTGGGCAGGACACGAGCGCAAGGCGGAGATGTCCGCGCCAGATTGGACGTTGGGCCATCAGAGCCTGTCTCCCGAGTGAATGCAGCGCACTGTCATGCACGAGAGAGTCCGCCTACCGCCATATAGTTGAATGCCGGGCTGTCAATCGGAGAGCCGCAGTCGATAGTTGACGCGAGCATCGGCCCGTATGCACCGTTACTGGCCAGATTCTTCCTCAATCGCGAGACAGTGCACGTTTGCGAGAGGCTAGTGTTACAGACGCATTCAAAAGATGCACACGCCAGCGCCCGCCGACACCGATGGCTTATGCCTCTCCGTGAGCACGGCTGGCCTCCTTACGAGATACCTGCCGTCCGGTGCGCGGCGGGTGCTGACGGCCTCCACGATGGCGGCGTGGATGCTCTGGCGATCCTCGGTCGCTTGCGCCTCGATCAGCATCGCCGCACGCACTGCGCCGCCATGTATCAGGTCGAGCACCGCCTCGGGTCGGTCGCCGCGCCATTCGAGCGCGACGCGGGTCACCAAGATCGCCGTGAAGCCGTGCGCGAGCAGCGTGCGCCGGCACTCATTCGGGTCGGAGCCAGATACGCGCGCACGCGCGCGCGGGTTTGCGCTGTCCGCTGGTGTTCTTGACTCGTTCTCGGCAAAAATCCAGCGTGAGCCACTATGGACGATCCCTGGACGCACAGCATCCCGCTGTCCCACCTCGAGCAGTGGTGGCTCCAGGTCGAGTGCGCCTGCGGTCGCAGCAGCGTGATCGCGCTGCGTCGCTATGCGGTCCGGAGCGGTGCCTTCCACGTAGGCGAGTAGGCGACATGCTGCGGATAATCCGCTGCTCGACGTGCCGGGCCCCGCCGTCGAGTGCCTGGCTGGCGGTGCGTGCCGATGCCGGCTGTCATGGCGGTGCTGGCAATCGGCTGACGCGGGTGAAGTTGTAAGGGGCGGATCGCCTACCTACCCGGGCTGCGGAGCGCTAGGTCATCCAGCACGTCCATGTCTGCGTCATCCGGCCTCGGCATCCCAGCGTGCCAGCTCGGGCTCGTCAGTCATGAAGCGTTCCGCGCGCTCGAGGGGTCGCTTCATCGCTGAAAACCCACGCGCGCGTAAAGGAGCGTTCCGCGCGTGTGGGGTCGCTAGCCTGGACCGCCCGTCCTGGCCGATGGCATCCTGATCGGTGTCCACCCCGCAATCATCCGCACACATTCCAGTGCCTTCGCGTTGTCGGCGATCAGCGGAAAGTGGCGGCGGAACTCTATGATGCCGCTGAGGTTGCCGCCTTCCTGGTAGGCCTGGCGGATCGCTGTGGCGATAGCTTCATCGACAGTGAACATGGGCAGAGACGTGGTGGCGAAGCTGGAGGCGGGCAAGCGTTCGGTGTGGCATCTTCCCATGCTTGAGGAAGGCCACCTATATGGCATTGACACACTATATGGCAGTGCCGTATATAATGCGGCATGCACTCGGTGCTCGAGACCTCAATCTTCACTCGGCGCGCCGACGCGCTGCTGACGCGTGGTGAGCGGGCTGATCTGGTTTCCACGCTGGCGCGCAATCCGCAGACTGGTGATCTGGTTCCGGGCTTGGGTGGCATTCGCAAGATGCGGTTTGCGGCTGGCGGGCAGGGGAAGCGCGGCGCTTTCCGGGTGATCTGGTTCGTGGCGACGGCTGATATGCCCGTGCTGGCGCTCCTGATCTACGGAAAGAATGAGCAGGCGAACCCGACGCCGGAGCAGCGGCGGGCGATGCTGGCCGTGGTTGAACGCATGAAGCAGGGCGCGCGGCGCGAGACCGCATAAGGAGAGAACTATGGCCAATCGTGTTGACGTGACGGACGAGCTGATTGCCTCGCTGGACGAGGCCGCCGACATCATGGCTGGGAAGGTAGCCCCGGCACGGGTCTGGAACCCGGCCCCGGCGGTGGACGTGCGCGCAATTCGTGCTCGCACCGGGCTTAGCCAGCCGGCGTTCGCCAGGCGGTTCGGCTTCTCTGTTAGCGCAGTCCGCGAGTGGGAGCAGGGGCGGCGTCAGCCGGAAGCCGCTGCCCGTGTGCTGCTGCTGGTGATCGCCAGCCGTCCCGAGGTCGTGGACGAGGTGTTGGCCGCGGCGGCGTAGAGGGCGTAGCGCTCCGGACAAAAAACCCTCGGGAACCTGCGGCGTCGGCATCTGGACGAGAGTCAACGGGCTATGGTCGCGTCCAAGCTGGCGAACCTAGTGGATAAAACCTGACGTATGATACCCGCTACGCTGCGGGTCCGCTTCCAACTTCGAGTCTCCGTCGTAGGATGATCTTGGTATGGCCAGGGGGCCAATCTGACAGTTCGGCGGCGTGTTGGAACCCACATTTCTCATAAAGGCCAGGTGCCTGAAAGCTGTGGGTGGTCACCCACATGTGTTGACAGCCGCGAGCAATTGCCTCGGCAATCGCTGCCTCGATTAGCTTTCTACCCCAGCCATATCCGCGATGGTTTTTGTTGACCCAAAGCTGCCTGATCTCCGCCATCCCGGCCCATGTGTAACCAGCAACCGCACCGAACGGTATGCCGTGTTGATCGAGAACCTCAAAAGCCAGGCCTTGCCCATCGTGATGCCCCGTGGCTTCACGGTTGTGGCCATAAAGATGGTCTTCCAAGCGATCAATGTCGGCGATCGGGAAAGCGTGGCGCGCACCGCGGGAGTTCGCGTCGGTGGAGGCGGCCTTGGACGAAACGCGGGTGCTCCTTGCCGAGCCGCTTCTGCACGGCGTAGTTGCGGAGCACAACGGCCAGATCGTGGGCAGCAACTTCATAGACGTGCGGTCACCAGTTGCAGGCATCGGGCCGATCACCGTCGACCCCGCCGCGCAGAACCGAGGACTCGGACGCCGGCTCATGCAGGCCTGCCTGGACCACGCTGACAGCGCGAACGCAATCGGCGTTCGGCTTGGCCATGCCGCCTACAATCACCGGTCTTTCGCCTTGTACTCCCGGCTCGGGTTCCGTGTCCGTGAACCGCTCGCGATCCTGCAGGGTTTGCCTCGCCCCTTGCAGATCGAGGGGCACAGCGTTCGGCCCGCCCAAACCACTGACCTGAGCGCCTGCACCCTGCTCTGCCGAACCGTGCATGGATTCAGCCGGGAGCGGGAGGTGGCGGACGCGATCGGACGTGCTGAGGCGATGGTCGTGGAGCACCTCGGACAACTTACCGGATACGCGACCGGAATGGGGTTCTTCTCGCATGCCGTCGCCCAAACGAACTCCGATATGGCCGCCCTTATTGGCGCGGCGACGACCTTTCCTGGTCTCGGCATCGTGGTGCCCGCCCGCAACCACGACTTGCTGCTCTGGTGCTTCGACCACGGCCTGAAGCTCGCACTGCAGGCGCTGCTTTTGACCATCGGCGTGTATCAGGAGCCGAACGGCGTTTGGCTTCCGTCAAGCTCGTATTGAGCTCGCCTCTGGCCGTTTCCCGGATCGTGGCCGACACGAGCCTCGGCGGTGTGACAAAGGTAATCGTCGTCAACTACGGGCGGCCTAGCCTGCTCGAAAGCCCACTCATGGCGCAAATCGGGGTCACGCCATAGAACGGCAGGATAGCACGGTAGGCGGGGTGAACGGGGAACGGTCTCACGCTGCGACCGCAATTGGTTTGGCGGATGCACCCCGCAACAGCCTGAAGCCGTCGGGTTCGAAGACGCTCTCGGCGCTCCACAGGTAGTCACTGGTGAGATTGATGGGCTGCCAACCGAGCGGCGCCAGGTGGCCCAGTAGAGCGTCCGGGATCACCTCGCCCGCCACAGGCCCGCGAAGGCAAACAGGCCCGCGAAGGCAAACAGCGGGCGATCCTCACCCAAGGCGAACCAGTGCGGCACAGCTGGCTTGGCCAAAACGCACAGCTTCGCGGTCACTGGGCCGAATTGGAGCGACCCCCTTGGGGGCGCGGAAATCACCACGGCTGGGCTCACTCCAGAGATAGGGTGACCGGTAGGAAAGAGACAAGCCACTGCAATGGGTTGCCAAATCAGTGGACAGGGGTCTCGGGGTCAGGAGGCTACCAACAGATTAATGCCGGCAATCCCTTGTGGGATTGCCGGGAAGGGCTGGGAGGCCATCGGCTTGGAGGTCCACCACAGGGCCGAAAATGCGGTCGAGATCCGCGATTAACCGGTCATCCTCCCTGGCCCGCGCGTCATCCGGGGATACGGCGACAGGGGCATGGACGGGCTGGGGGTCCGGTCACGCGTCGCCACAGCCTGCACCGTGCTGCGAACGTGGCCTCCCGCTGCACCTTGAGACGCGCCTCGGCGTGCCGATCGAGGCAGGGTTCCTGTTCTCGCTGCGGCTGCTGCGCTGGCGCTTCGTCGCTGGGGAGGTCCGCTGACGATCATCAAGACCACGCCGGACACTCGCACGTCGGCGGGCACGTCCACGCGCCCGCGAGCTTCGGCCGGGCCTTCGCCATCGGCATCGGGCTGAACGTCGCCTATGTCGTGGCCGAAGTGATCTACGGCTGGGGCTGGTTGCCGCCTGGCTTGCCGCCTGGCTCGGCAAGCGCGCCCCAGGGGGCGCCTACACCTATGGGCTGCGCGGCAGTTCTATCCTGGCCGCACTCGGCAACGCCGTGGTGCTGCTGCTGGTCACGGGCGGCATCGCCTGAGAGGCGATCCAGCGCCTGGCCACGCCGGAGCCGGTCGCGGGCGTCACGATCACGGTGGTGGCCGCGCTCGGCATCGTGGTGAACGGCGTCACCGCCTGGCTGTTCATGTCCGGGCGCAAGGGCGACCTGAACATCCGCGGTGCCTTCCTGCACATGGCGTCCGACGCCCTTGTTGCAGCCGGGACCGTGGTGGCGGGCGGCCTGATCCTGTGGACCGGCTGGCACTGGATTGACCCCGCCATCAGCCTCGTCATCAGCGTGGTGATCGTGGCCGGGACTTGGGGGCTGCTGCGCGATCCTGTGCAGCCGGCGCTCGGCGCTGTGCCGCGCGGCATCAACCAATCTGCTGTCGAGGCGTACCTGGGGTCACTTCACCGTTTGCTCAAAACTGCACGCTAAGCTGAGTTATCGACGGTAGGATTGGTGAGCCGGGCAGCCATAGTTATGATACTACGGGCACCAGTCCGTGCCGCAGCATAATTTCGCGCAGCACCGCCGAGTCAGGCTTGCCGGCTGCGGCGACGGTGCTGACTTCGCGGAAATACTCCGGGCCGAGCACCCCCGGCGTCAGCACGCACAGGCAGGTCGCCAGCGTGCCGCTGCGGTTCTCGAAGCCATGCACCGTTCCGCGCGGGATGAAGAGCGTATCGCCGGGATCGAGCGTCACCGGTTTGCCGTCAACATGGAACATCAAGGTGCCGCGCAGCCCGTAAACCGTCTCGTCCCAGTTGCGATGATAGTGCGGCACGGGCATCCGCCCCTCCGACACCACATCCATTTCGAACATGTCGAGGCTGCCGGCGGTGTCGTGTTTACTGCGTAAGAAGCGCAGGACGATCGGGCCGATCTGGATCGTCTCAGTCATCTATGTACCCTGCCCAGATCGAGTTGATAGCGCCAGGCGCTTTTAGGCGCAATGTCGCATGCCCTTCCACAACGATCGGTATCCCATCGGGATCAACGTTCAATGAGTTGACCACTTCTGCAAATCCGTCCGGCCTCAATTCCGCCAATCGGTTACGCTTTGCATAAGGTATGACCAAAGTTATCCGGCAAAACTGCGCCGGTTGTCCCGAAAAGGGTCCCTTGATGATCAACACGATCGTCGGACTGCGTTCGGCTGATGAGGACCGGGTGGCATTGATGTGTTCGCTCGCGGTGACCCCGACGCAGGTGGTCTAGATGCTGCCTGCCGGGTGCGCTGCCGCGATCTTCGCCGGGCTGGAGATTGTGACGATGATCGCGCTGATCGGTGCTATTGTTGCGGAGTGCGTAGGATTGGAGAACGGGCCCGGCATGCTGATCCAGGGCAAGGATCTCTCGATGGACGTGGCTGGGCAGTTCCCGGTCCTGCTGATCCTGTCCGCAATCGGGCTTGCGCTGAATGCCCGTGTGACCGTTGTGCTGCGCCGAGTTCTGTCCTGGGACGCATCGGGCGCCGGCAACGGCGCCATCACGGGGAGGAGGCCATGATCTCTCGGCTGTTGCTGACCGCGCTGTTGTTGCTGCCGCTACCTGCCCAGGCGGAGACGGTTGCGAGAGTGGGCTGGTGCGCGCGGACGCTGAGCGCGGCCGCGGCGCCGTTCGCTGTGGCGCAAAAGATGGGATGGTTCGAGGGGTTTAAGGTTCAGCCGGTGCCGATGCCGGGCTCGACCGATTGCGTGAAAGCCGTGGCGACCGGCGACCTGCGCTATGCTTTGCCGAGCATCGAGCCGCTGGCGATTATTCGGCCGCAAGGGGTGAAAGCGCTCAACTATTACACAGCCTATCAGGGTAATGTTTACGGAATCGCGGTGCCCGAGGACAGCCCAGTGCGCAGCATCGCCGATCTGAAAGGGAAGCGTATCGGGGTGATCTCAATGGCCGCGGCAGGAGTGATTGTGGCCCGCGCGCTCGTGGCGAACGCGGGCATGAACCCCGATACAGATGTTCGGATCGTGGTGGCAGGGGAGGGGGCGCAGACGGCGGCGCTGCTTCACACGAACCAGGTCGATGCGCTCAGTCAGTTCGATACGCAATACGCGCTGGTGGAGGCCGCCGGCGTACAGCTGCGCCTCCTCGACACCAAGGAGATCGCGCGCTTTCCGTCGAACGGGTTCGTGGCGCTTGAGGAAACGCTGAAGACGCACCGCGCTGAAGCGATTGCCCTGGCCCGAGGCTACGCAATGGGGACCGTGTTCACCATCGCCAACCCCGAAGCGGCAGTGAAAATACTCTACGAGATCTATCCACAGACGAAGCCGACCGGCAAGGACGAGGCGAAGGCCATTAGCGACGACGTGAAAGTGATCCAGGCGCGCACGCGCGCTTGGCGATTGGAGGTAGGTGGGGTGACGCGCTGGGGTGAGAACTCGCTGGAGAACTACCAAGCCTACGTGGACTTTCTGTTCAAGTGGGGCGTGATCAGGGAGAGGATGGCGGCAAGCGAACTGGTGACGAACGAACTGATCGATGAGATCAATCGGTTTGATGCGGCGGTGATTGCCGCGCAGGCGAAGGGGATGAGGTAGTTGTATGCGCTCGTGCTCGCAAACGGAGCAGATTCCTGCTCGAATTAGCTGACAATGGGGCGAGCGGCGTGCTCACATTATCTGCCACTGTGCTCGCCATCATCGAGCCATGCTCGCCAACGGGCGGTCGTGCTCACATTGGCTGCCAATGGGATTTGACTGTCGCTTTTGGCAAATCGCGTGTTTCGTAAAGATAGGGCCATTCTGCAGAGCTTCGCGGCCACTGGGCCTAGACCCAACAGTCATGTCACCAGCCGCCAAATTGGTCTGATACCCGGTGCACTATGGATTGACCGGACGCGCCCATGTGCGGTCGGTCAGAGATGTGATGCGGCCCGGTTCGGCAAGGAGGTTGTTCCAGGCAGTGCAGCAGGCCTGGACGATGGCGGCGTCGTCGGTGAACAGGCAGCCTGAGAGTGCTCGCCAACGCAGGTTTGTGCTCGGTTCAGGCTTGGGGGGGGGAAGTTGATGAAGCAAATAATTGCGGCGGTGCTGCTGGCGCTGCCGCTCGCGGCCCGGGCGGAGGTAAGCGAGCTGCGCATCACGCGGCAGCCCAGCATCCTGTATCTCGGGCCGATCATCATGGAACAGCATGGGCTGGTA
>JAABUK010007916.1_pt1 | contig 15133 bp, 21 predicted proteins | sample 5559141 | NCBI WGS metagenome assembly JAABUK01 (sample SAMN10711869, study PRJNA513367) | rock metagenome | isolation source: Antarctica rocks | place: Antarctica: Victoria Land, Pudding Butte nord | collected 2016-01-03
GAGGCGCTGCCCGAGGACTACCGGTTCGTCAACTACGAGATCCGCAAGCCACAGCTGTCGGAGATCGTCAACGACCTGGCCGAGCGCTATCCCAAGGTGCAGGTCGCCGCGACGCTCGATGCGCTGAAGGCGGCCGGCTTCTACTGGGCCACTCGGGCCGGTGTGACCATATCCATCTCCGACGTGGTCACTCCCCCCAACAAGCAGGACATCCTCGACCGGTACGAAAAGGATGCGGACAAGATCGAGAAGCAGTACCAGCGCGGTGTCATCACCGACGAGGAGCGCCGGCAGGAGCTCATCGAGATCTGGACAAAGGCCACTGCCGAGGTTGCCAAGGCGATGGAGGCGAACTTCCCCCCGACCAACCCGGTTTGGATGATGGTCAACTCCGGTGCCCGCGGCAACATGATGCAGGTCCGGCAGATCGCCGGCATGCGCGGTCTGGTCGCCAACCCCAAGGGGGAGATCATCCCGCGGCCGATTAAGACGAACTTCCGCGAGGGCCTGACCGTGCTGGAGTACTTCATCTCCACCCACGGCGCCCGCAAGGGGCTGGCCGACACCGCGCTGCGGACCGCCGACTCCGGTTATCTCACCCGCCGGCTGGTCGATGTATCCCAGGACGTCATCATCCGCGAGGAAGACTGCGGCACGACCCGAGGCGAGTTGGCGAACATCGCGCAGGAGAGTTCCGACGGCACACTCGCGCTACGTGACTATGCCGACTCGAGCGTCTATGCGCGCACCTTGGCGGCAGTCCCGAAGAACCGCGCCGGCGACGACGTGCCGGGCATCCCGGCCGGCAGCGATCTCGGCGACGTGCTGATCGGTCAGCTGGTCGCGGCCGACGTGCTCGAGGTCCGGCTGCGCTCGGTGCTGACCTGTGATTCGCGGGTCGGGGTGTGCGCCGCCTGCTACGGACGGTCGCTGGCGACCGGCAAGACCGTCGACGTCGGCGAGGCGGTCGGCATCATCGCCGCCCAGTCCATCGGTGAGCCGGGCACGCAGCTGACGATGCGTACCTTCCACACCGGAGGAGTCGCCGGCGAGGACATCACGCACGGCCTGCCCCGGGTCGTCGAGCTCTTCGAGGCTCGGGTTCCCAAGGGCAAGGCGCCGATCACCGAGGTGTCCGGCCGGGTGTCCATCGAGGACAGCGACAAGGGCCGCAAGATCACTGTCACGCCCGACGACGGCAGCGAGCCCATCTCCTACGAGAAGATCAGCCGGCGGTCGCGGCTGCGGGTGGCTGACGGCGGTTCGGTCAGCGTGGGCCAGCAGTTGACCGACGGAGCCATCGATCCGCACGACGTGTTGCGGGTGCTCGGTCCGCGGGAGGTGCAGCGGCACCTGGTCCGCGAGGTCCAGGAGGTCTATCGCAGCCAGGGCGTGTCGATCCACGACAAGCACATCGAGGTGATCATCCGGCAGATGCTCAAGCGGGTGACCATCATCGACTCGGGCTCGACCGATTTCCTGCCCGGAGCGCTGGTGGAGCGGGCCTTGTTCGAGGTCGAGAACCGCCGGGTGGTGGCCGAGGGCTCTGAACCGGCGTCTGGCCGGCCGGTGCTGATGGGCATCACCAAGGCCTCGCTCGCCACCGAGTCATGGCTCTCGGCGGCCTCCTTCCAGGAGACCACCCGGGTGTTGACCGACGCGGCGATCCAGGCCAAGAGTGACTCGCTGCTCGGGCTGAAGGAGAACGTCATCATCGGCAAGCTCATCCCGGCGGGCACCGGCATCAGCCGCTACCGCAACATCCGGGTGGAGCCGACCGAGGAGGCCCGGGCGCAGGTCTACTCGATGAGCGGGTACGACGATCCGGACTACGGGTTGGGCTCGGGAGGCTTCGGCGGTGGCAGCGGGCAGGCCGTGCCGCTGGAGGACTACGAATACGGTCGCTTCAGCGACCGCTGATCTCCCGGCAGAGAGACAGGGACGGCCGCTGCGCAGCGGCCGCCCCTGTCTCTAGTCCCAGCCTGCGCTTGGACCCGGCAGTTCTGGGCAGACGATGGGCTGACACAGCGGCGAAGGGACACCCATGAGCGAGGCGGGGGACAGGCCGCCAGAGCAGCGGCCGCCTCAGGACCCGACGGCTGGTGGGTCGACCGCGTTCGGCGCCACCAACGACCCGTGGGCCCGCCCGGTCGATCCACCGGCGCCGAGCTTCGCGCCCCCGACCTATGCCGACCCGGGGCAGCCCACCTACGGGCAGGCACAGCCGCCCCAGCCGCCGCCAGGGTCGTACGGCTACGGCCAGCCGCCGTCCGGTCAGGCCTCCTACGGTCAGACGCCGTACGGTCAGACGCCATATGGGCCGGCCCCCTACGGTCAGCCGCAGTACGGCCCCGGTCCGGCGTACGCAACGCCGGGATATCCCGGGGGGTATGCGATCGGGCCTCAGAACTCCAGCAAGGCGACCACCGTCATGGTGCTGGGTATCGCCGGGGTGGTGCTTCTCCTCACCTGCGGGATCGGCATCGTCCCAGCGGTCATCTCGCTGGCGATGTCCGGCGGGGCCAAGCGGGAGATAGAGGAATCGGGCGGGCGGCTGCAAGGACTCGGGATGGTCACCGCCGCCCGGATCACCAGCTGGATCACCGTGGGCCTGTTCTCGGTTGGTTTGGTAGTTCTCGCCATCGGCATGGCGAACAGCAGCGGGGGCAGTTCGTACAACGGGTTCTGAGGGGCGGCTCCGTCACCACTTTGACCTGATCCCAGCCGGTAGGTAAGCTCGGACGTCGTGCCTCGTTCCGTCGGGCACCTGCGCGTGCTCGCTGCGCGCAACCTTCAACATCGTCAGCCCGCACCGGTTGGCCGCGTCCGGGCAACACGCCCGACCGCGGGGGTCGGACTTGCAGACAGCATGGACAGCAGTAGGCCAGCCGATCAACGACCGGAAGCGGAGACGTAGTGCCCACGATCCAACAGCTGGTCCGTAAGGGCCGGGAGGACAAGGTCGAGAAGACTAAGACCCCGGCGCTCAAGGGAAGTCCTCAGCGCCGCGGCGTGTGCACGCGCGTCTATACGACCACGCCCAAGAAGCCGAACTCCGCCCTGCGCAAGGTCGCTCGGGTCCGGCTCACCAGCGGCGTTGAGGTCACCGCGTACATCCCCGGAGTGGGGCACAACCTGCAGGAGCACTCGATCGTGCTGGTCCGTGGCGGTCGGGTGAAGGACCTGCCCGGGGTGCGCTACAAGATCATCCGCGGGTCGTTGGACACACAGGGTGTGCGCAACCGCAAGCAGGCTCGCAGCCGCTACGGCGCGAAGAAGGAGAAGAGCTAATGCCCCGCAAAGGACCGCCGCCGAGGCACGCCGTGGTTGTCGACCCGGTGTACGGCTCGCCGCTGGTGACCAGCCTGATCAACAAGGTGCTGCGGGCCGGCAAGCGCTCCACTGCCGAGCGCATTGTCTACGGCGCCCTCGAGGGCTGCCGTGAGAAGTCGGGCAACGACCCGGTCATCACGCTCAAGCGCGCGCTCGACAACGTCAAGCCGACGTTGGAGGTCAAGAGCCGGCGCGTCGGCGGTGCGACGTATCAGGTACCGGTCGAGGTGAAGATCCCCCGCCAGACCACGCTGGCTCTGCGCTGGCTGGTCACCTACAGCCAGGGGCGTCGGGAAAAGACGATGACCGAGCGGCTGATGAACGAGCTGCTCGATGCCAGCAACGGCCTGGGCGCGGCGGTCAAGCGCCGGGAAGACACCCACAAGATGGCGGAGTCCAACAAGGCGTTCGCGCACTACCGCTGGTAATTCCGCACCAACCCGAAAAGGAATGAGCCCCACGTGACAACCGTCCCAGACGATCTGCGCCGTACCCGCAACATCGGGATCATGGCTCATATCGACGCGGGCAAGACGACGACAACGGAGCGGATCCTCTACTACACCGGGATCAACTACAAGATCGGCGAGGTCCACGACGGCGCCGCCACGATGGACTGGATGCCACAGGAGCAGGAACGCGGCATCACCATCACCTCAGCGGCGACCAAGACCGAGTGGCGCGACCACACCATCAACATCATCGACACTCCCGGCCACGTCGACTTCACCGTCGAGGTGGAGCGCTCGCTGCGCGTGCTCGACGGCGCGGTTGCCGTCTACGACGCGGTCGCCGGCGTTGAGCCGCAGACCGAGAACGTGTGGCGGCAGGCCGACAAGTACGCCGTGCCGCGGATGTGCTTTGTGAACAAGATGGACCGCACCGGCGCCAACTACTTCCGCACGATCGAGATGATTGTCGAGCGCCTCAACGCCGTCCCGCTGGTGCTGCAGCTCCCCTGGGGCGTCGAGGCCGATTTCATCGGCATCCTCGACCTGATCACCATGAAGGCGTTGCGCTGGGAGAGCGAGGACAAGGGCGCGTCGTACGAGACCGTCGACATTCCGGAGAATCTGCGGGCCGAGGCGGCCCAGTGGCGGCACAAGATGGTCGAGACGCTGGCCGAGGCCGACGACGAGATCATGGAGGCTTACCTGGAGCGCGAGGCGCAGCTGACCGAGGCTGAGCTTCGGGCCGGCATCCGTCGCGCCACGGTCGCCAGCAAGCTGACGCCGGTGCTGTGCGGCTCGGCCTTCAAGAACAAGGGCGTGCAGCCGATGCTGGACGCCGTCGTTGACTATCTCCCCAGCCCGCTGGACATCGAAGCAATCCACGGCACGGCGCTCGACGGTGAGACCGAGGTCGTGCGGCACGCCGACGAGAGCGAGCCCTTCTCCGCGTTGGCGTTCAAGATCCAGACTGATCAGCACCTCGGCAAACTTACCTATATCCGCGTGTATTCGGGCCGGCTCACGACGAGCTCTGCGGTGCTCAACAGCACCAAGGACCGCAAGGAGCGGATTGGCAAGATTTACCAGATGCACGCCAACAAGCGTGAGGAACGCGATTCGACCGGCGCCGGCCAGATTGTGGCGGTCGTGGGACTCAAGCAGACCACGACCGGTGACACCCTCTGCGACCCCAACGACCCGGTGATTCTTGAGTCGATGACCTTTCCCGCGCCTGTGATTCACGTGGCGATCGAGCCGAAGACCAAGGGCGACCAGGAGAAGCTGGGCACGGCCATCCAGAAGCTCGCCGAGGAGGACCCGACTTTCCAGGTCCGCAACGACGAGGAAACCGGTCAGACGATCATTGCCGGCATGGGTGAGCTGCACCTCGAGGTGCTGGTCGATCGGATGCGGCGCGAGTTCAAGGTCGAGGCCAACGTCGGCAAGCCGCAGGTCGCCTATCGCGAGACCATCCGCAAGACCGTTGAGCGCCACGACTACACCCACAAGAAGCAGACGGGTGGCTCGGGGCAGTTCGCCAAGGTGCAGATCGCACTGGCACCGCTGGGGCTGGATTCCGAAGCGACGTATGAGTTTGAGAATAAGGTCAGCGGTGGTCGCATCCCGCGCGAATACATCCCCTCGGTGGATGCCGGCGCGCAGGACGCCATGCAGTACGGCGTGCTGGCCGGCTACCCCCTGGTCGGGATCAAGGTCACGCTGCTGGACGGGCAGTACCACGAGGTGGACTCGTCGGAAATGGCCTTCAAGATTGCCGGGTCGATGGCTTTCAAGGAGGCCGCTCGCAAGGCCGACCCGGTCATTCTGGAGCCGATGATGGCGGTCGAGGTGGTCACCCCGGAGGCCAATATGGGCGACGTCATCGGCGACCTCAACTCCCGTCGCGGCACCATCCAGGCGATGGAGGAGCGAGGCGGGGCCCGCGTGGTCCGCGCAGTCGTGCCGCTGTCGGAGATGTTCGGCTACGTCGGCGACCTCCGGTCCAAGACCCAGGGCCGGGCGAGCTACAGCATGCTTTTCGACTCGTACGCGGAGGTTCCACAGAGCGTCGCCAAGGAGATCATCGCGAAGGCGACGGGCGAGTGAGCACCGAGCGAGCGAGCACCGCAGCGGAGACCGGACAGAACTAAGAGCACGGGGCATCCCGCCCAACCAGTCACGTCGTACGGCGTAATCAAGCCCAGTCCTAAGGAGAAGCAAGTGGCGAAGGCGAAGTTCGAGCGGACCAAGCCGCACGTCAACATCGGCACGATCGGGCATATCGACCACGGCAAGACCACCTTGACCGCGGCGATCACCAAAGTGCTGCATGACAAGTATCCGACCCTGAACCAGGCGTCGGCCTTCGACCAGATCGACAAGGCCCCCGAGGAGCGGCAGCGGGGAATCACGATCTCGATCGCCCACGTCGAATACCAGACGGACAAGCGGCACTACGCCCACGTCGACTGCCCGGGTCACGCCGACTACATCAAGAACATGATCACCGGTGCGGCTCAGATGGACGGCGCGATCCTGGTGGTGGCGGCGACCGACGGCCCGATGCCGCAGACCCGCGAGCATGTGCTGCTGGCCCGGCAGGTCGGCGTGCCCTACATCGTGGTCGCACTGAACAAGGCCGACATGGTCGACGACGAGGAGATCCTCGAGCTCGTCGAGCTCGAGGTGCGGGAGCTGCTGAGCAATCAGGAATACCCCGGCGACGACGTGCCGATCGTGCGCGTCTCGGCGCTCAAGGCGCTCGAAGGCGACGCCGAGTGGAGCGCGAAGCTGATGGAGCTGATGGACGCGATCGACGACTCGATCCCCGAGCCGGTGCGTGACATCGAGCGGGCGTTCCTGATGCCGGTCGAGGACGTATTCACCATTACCGGGCGCGGCACCGTTGTGACCGGCCGGGTGGAGCGTGGGATCGTCAACGTCAACGAGACCGTCGAGATCGTCGGGATCAAAGAAAAGTCGATGTCCACGGTGGTCACCGGCGTCGAGATGTTCCGCAAGCTGCTCGACCAGGGCCGCGCCGGTGACAACGTCGGCCTGCTGTTGCGTGGCATTAAGCGTGAAGAGGTCGAGCGCGGCCAGGTCGTGTGCAAGCCCGGCTCGATCACGCCGCACACCGAATTCGAGGCGCAGGTCTACATCCTGTCCAAGGATGAGGGTGGTCGGCACACGCCGTTCTTCAACAACTACCGGCCCCAGTTCTACTTCCGGACCACCGATGTGACCGGCGTGGTGACGCTGCCCGAGGGCACCGAGATGGTCATGCCGGGTGACAACACCGAGATGAGCGTGGCGCTGATTCAGCCGATTGCTATGGAGGAGGGCCTCCGGTTCGCCATTCGCGAGGGCGGCCGCACCGTCGGCGCCGGCCGAGTTACGAAGATCAACAAGTAGCTTCAGACGGCTGCGGCGGCCGAAGTGGCCGCCGCAGCCGTGCGAGTCCAGGACGTGCAGCGTCAGCTCTCAATCGAGAAGGACCACTGATGGCGGGACAGAAGATCCGCATTCGGCTCAAGGCCTACGACCACGAGGTCATCGACTCTTCGGCGCGCAAGATCGTCGACACGGTGACCCGGACCGGCGCCCAGGTGGCCGGACCGGTGCCGTTGCCGACCGAGAAGAACGTGTATTGCGTGATCAGGTCCCCGCACAAGTACAAGGACTCGCGCGAGCACTTCGAGATGCGTACGCACAAGCGGCTGATCGACATCCTCGACCCGACCCCGAAGACGGTGGACGCGCTCATGCGGCTGGACCTGCCCGCCGGCGTCGACATCGCCATCAAGCTGTAGAGGCAGCGCATCCATGACTGAACCCGCGACAGGAACGCAGATTAGGGGAGTGCTGGGCGAAAAGCTCGGCATGACCCAGGTTTTCGACGAGGCCAACCGGATCGTGCCGGTGACCGTGGTCAAGGCCGGGCCGTGCGTCGTCACCCAGGTGCGGACGCCGGACAAGGACGGCTATTCGGCTGTCCAGATGGCTTTCGGAGCGATCGACCCGCGCCGGGTCACCAAGCCCCTGACCGGCCACTTCGGCAAAGCCGGCGTCACCCCGCGCCGGCACGTGGTGGAGATCCGTACGCCGGACGCAAGCGAATATGTACTGGGCCAGGAGATCACCGCCGAGACTTTTGCTGCGGGCGCAGTGGTCGACGTGATGGGCACCAGCAAGGGCAAGGGAACTGCCGGTGTCATGAAGCGGCACGGCTTCCACGGCCTGGGCGCCGGTCACGGCGTGCAGCGCAAGCACCGGTCCCCCGGCTCCATCGGTGGCTGTGCCACACCATCCCGGGTGTTTAAGGGAATGAAGATGGCCGGCCGGATGGGCAACGTACGGACCACAACGCAGAATCTGCGGGTGCACGCCGTAGACGCTGCCGCCGGGCTGCTGTTGATCAAGGGAGCCATCCCCGGCCCCAAGGGAAGCCTGGTGCTCGTCCGGACGGCAGCCAAGGGCGGGGCGACCAAAGCTGTGAAGGGTGCCCTCTGATGACGACACTCGAGGTGCTCGGTCCCGACGGCGCGGCTTCGGGCTCGGTGGACCTGCCGGCCGACGTCTTCGACGCGCCGATCAACGTGCCACTGCTGCACCAGGTCGTCGTCGCTCAACTGGCGGCCGCCCGGCAGGGGACAGCCTCGGCTAAGACCCGTGGCGAGGTCAGCGGTGGCGGCGCCAAGCCGTATCGCCAAAAGGGCACCGGTCGGGCCCGCCAGGGCTCCACCCGGGCGCCGCAGTTCGTCGGCGGTGGGGTCGTCCACGGCCCGGTGCCGCGCAGCTACGCCCAGCGGACCCCCAAGAAGATGAAGGCGGCCGCCCTGCGGAGCGCCTTGTCCGACCGGGCGCGCGGCGGCCGGCTGCACGTCCTGTCGTCCCTGGTGGCCGACAATCAGCCCTCCACCAAAGTCGCGGTGGCAGCCCTTGCCGCGATCACGCAGTCGCGTCACGTGCTCGTCGTCATCGATCGGGCCGACACCGCGGGCTGGAAGAGCCTGCGCAACGTCCCCGCCGTTCACGCAATCGCCCCTGACCAGCTCAACACCTACGACGTGCTGGTCAGCGACGACGTGATCTTTGTCCGGGATGCCCTAGACAGCTTCCTGGCCGGGGTGGCCCGGAGTCGTTCGGCCACACCGGTCGTGACTGACGTGCCCGCCACCGACGTCGGGGTCACCGCGCCGGCTGGTGCCAGCCTGTCCGACCAAGAGATGCTCGCCGAAGTCGCCGGGCAGACCGGGTCCGACCTGGCCGTCCAAGGCTTCTTCGAGCGCGAGACCGACGGCGCGGTCACCGAGACCGAAGCCGCCAAAGCTGACGCCGACGATGTCGCCGAGCCGGCCCGGCCCGAGGCCCGGCACGAGGGGGACGCACAGTGAATTCCGACGCCCGCGACATCCTGCTCCGACCGGTGATCTCGGAGAAGAGCTACGGCCTGCTCGACGCGAACAAGTACACGTTCCTGGTCCGGCCCGACGCCAACAAGACGCAGATCAAGATCGCTGTCCAGGAGGCGTTCAACGTCAAGGTCCTCAACGTCAACACCCTGAACCGGCCGGGCAAGCGCAAGCGCACCCGCACCGGCTTCGGCCAGCGCAACGAGACCAAGCGCGCGGTCGTCAGCCTGGCGGCCGGAGATCGCATCGAAATCTTTGGGGGGCCGGTCACGTGAACCGGGGCCCCCTAACCGCACAGATTCTGCCTCACGCCGACGGGACGAGATAGCCGATGGGTATCCGCAAGTACAAGCCGACGACACCGGGCCGTCGTGGCTCGAGTGTCGCCGACTTCGTCGAGGTCACCCGCAGCGAGCCGGAGAAGTCACTGGTCCGGCCACTGCATTCCAAGGGTGGCCGCAACGTCCACGGTCGGGTCACCGTCCGGCACCAGGGCGGTGGTCACAAGCGCGCTTTCCGCCTGATCGACTTCCGGCGGGCCGACAAGGACGGGGTGCCAGCCAAGGTCGCCCACATCGAGTACGACCCCAACCGAACCGCCCGGATCGCCCTACTTCACTACGCCGACGGGGAGAAGCGCTACATCCTCGCGCCGCTGCGACTGGCTCAAGGCGCCACCGTGGAATGCGGCGCATCGGCTGACATCAAGCCGGGCAACAACCTGCCGTTGCGCAACATCCCGGTCGGTACGGTCATCCACGCGATCGAGTTGCGTCCCGGCGGCGGCGCCAAAATTGCGCGCTCGGCCGGCGCTAGCGTTCAGCTGGTCGCCAAAGAGGGCCCCTACGCGCAGCTGCGCATGCCATCCGGTGAGATCCGCAACGTCGACGTCCGCTGCCGGGCCAGCATCGGCGAGGTTGGCAACGCCGAGCAGTCCAACATCAACTGGGGTAAGGCCGGACGCATGCGCTGGAAGGGCAAGCGCCCGACCGTACGAGGCGTGGCCATGAACCCGGTCGACCACCCGCATGGTGGTGGTGAGGGCAAGACCTCCGGTGGCCGGCACCCGGTCAACCCCAAGGGCAAGCCCGAAGGCCGCACCCGTCGCCACCAGGCGAGCGATGCCCTGATCGTCCGCCGCCGCCGAACCAACAAGAAGCGCTGAGGTAACCGGACATGCCGCGCAGTCTCAAGAAGGGTCCCTTCGTCGACGACCACCTCCTCAAAAAGGTGGACGTGCAGAACGACAAGGGCACCAAGAACGTCATCAAGACCTGGTCACGGCGCTCGACGATCATCCCCGACATGCTGGGCCACACCATCGCCGTGCACGACGGCCGGAAGCACATTCCGGTGTTCGTCACCGAGGCGATGGTCGGTCACAAGCTCGGCGAGTTCGCGCCGACCCGCACCTTCCGTGGTCACATCAGAGACGATCGGAGAGCGCGCCGTGCCTGACGACTTCCTCGATGCGCCTGGGGCGCAGGCAAAGGCGCGCTACGTCCGAATCACGCCGATGAAGGCGCGCCGGGTGGTCGACCTGATCCGCGGCCGGCGGGCCGACGACGCCCTGGCAATCCTGACCTTCGCCCCGCAGTCGGCCAGCGAGCAGGTCCGCAAGGTGCTGGCCAGCGCGGTCGCCAACGCCGAGCACAACGAGCGTCTGGACCGCGGGGACCTTGTCGTCAGCGAGGCCTTCGTTGACGAGGGTCCGACCCTGAAGCGGTTCCGGCCGCGGGCCCAGGGTCGGGCGTACCGGATCCGCAAGCGCACCAGCCACATCACCGTCGTGGTCAGTTCGGTCCCCCGACCGCCCAAGGCGGGCGCCACGGCTGCTCAGTCTGCGAACAGGAGGGCCCGCTAGTGGGTCAGAAAGTTAATCCATATGGGTTCCGCCTCGGCATCACCACCGAGTGGAAATCGCGGTGGTACGCCGAGAAGCTCTACAAGGACTACGTCAAAGAAGACGTTGCCATCCGTCGCATGATGTCGAAAGGCATGGAGCGGGCGGGCATCTCCCGAGTCGACATCGAGCGCACGGTCGACCGCGTACGCGTGGACATCCACACCGCCCGGCCCGGCATCGTCATCGGCCGGCGCGGCGCCGAAGCCGACCGGATCCGCGGCGACCTCGAGAAGCTGACGAGCAAGCAGGTCCAGCTCAACATTCTCGAGGTCAAGAGCCCCGAGTCCGACGCCCAGCTGGTGGCGCAGGGCGTCGCCGAGCAGCTTTCGTCCCGGGTGTCGTTCCGCCGGGCGATGCGCAAGGCCATGCAGTCGGCCATGAAGAGCCCTGGGGTGAAGGGTATCCGGGTGCAGTGCTCCGGGCGTCTCGGCGGCGCCGAGATGTCGCGCTCAGAGTTCTACCGCGAGGGCCGCGTGCCGCTGCATACGCTGCGGGCGAACATCGACTACGGCATGTACGAGGCCCGGACGACCTTCGGCCGGATCGGCGTGAAGGTCTGGATCTACAAGGGCGACGTGGTGCAGTCGCGGGTCGAGCGCGAGGCGGCGGAGGCCGCGCTGCGCCAGCAGCGGCGCGAACGCCCGGTGCGGCCGCGCCGGTCAGGCTCGAGCGGCACCACCCCGTCAGGCACCGAGGCCGGTCGCGCGGCCGCAGCTGCTCCGCCGAACGAGGCGCCGACCGGCACCGCGCCGGTGGTCGACGAGGCCGCAGTGCAGCCGGAGCCGTTGACTGCGCCCGTCGTCGAGGTGGCCGAGGTAGACCCGGCAGCCGTGGTCGAGGCCGTCGCCGACCCGGCTGCGACGGAGCCGGCCTCCACCGAGCCGGCCTCCACCGAGCCGACTCCCACTGACCCAGGAACGGGGGGCTGAGGAATGCTGATTCCCCGTCGGGTCAAGCACCGCAAGCAGCACCACCCCAGCCGCACCGGGGCGGCCAAGGGCGGCACCCGGGTGACGTTCGGCGAATTCGGAATCCAGGCGCTCGAGTCCGCCTATGTCACCAACCGCCAGATCGAGTCCGCGCGTATCGCGATGACCCGGCACATCAAGCGTGGCGGCAAGGTGTGGATCAACATCTATCCTGACCGCCCGCTGACGAAGAAGCCGGCCGAGACCCGGATGGGCTCCGGCAAGGGCTCGCCGGAGTGGTGGATCGCCAACGTCAAGCCCGGCCGGGTGATGTTCGAACTGGCGGGCGTGCCGGAGTCGATCGCGCAGGAAGCCATGCGCCGGGCCATGCACAAGCTGCCGATGAAGTGCAAGTTCGTGCGCCGGGAGGTGGGTGAGTGATGGCGTCCACAGTGAACCAGCAGGCCCAGGACCTTCGCGAGCTCGATAGCGACGAAATCCTGACCCGGCTCCGCGAGGCCAAGGAGGAGCTGTTCAACCTGCGCTTCCAGGTGGCCACCGGGCAGTTGGACAACAACGCGCGGTTGCGTACCGTCCGCCGCGACATCGGACGCATCTACACCGTGCTCCGCGAACGCGAGTTGGGCTTATCCGTCGCGCCGAGTGAGGCAGCTTCATGAGTGAAAGTGAGCAGTCAGTGACCAGCGCAGCGCAGGTCGAGCCCGGGCACGACCGCGGTTATCGCAAAACGCGTGAGGGGCTCGTCGTCAGCGACAAGATGGACAAGACGGTCGTCGTTATCGTCGAGGACCGGGTCAAGCACCCCTTGTACGGCAAGGTGCTGCGCCGCAGCAGCCGGCTCAAAGCGCACGACGAGACCAATGCCGCGGGCGTGGGTGACCGGGTCCGCCTGATGGAGACCCGGCCGCTGTCGGCCACCAAGCGCTGGCGCGTCGTGGAGATCGTGGAGCGAGCACAGTGATTCAGCAAGAATCGCGGTTGCGGGTCGCCGACAACACCGGTGCCCGGGAGATTCTGTGCATCCGGGTGCTCGGCGGGTCGGGCCGGCGATATGCCGGGATCGGCGACATCATCGTCGGCACGGTCAAGGACGCCATTCCCGGCGCGGGCGTGAAGCGCGGTGACGTGGTCAAGGCCGTGGTGGTGCGTACGGTGAAAGAGAAGCGCCGCCCGGACGGCTCCTACATCCGATTCGACGAGAATGCCGCTGTCCTGATCAGGGACGGCGGGGACCCCCGCGGCACCCGCATCTTCGGCCCGGTCGGGCGCGAGCTGCGGGACAAGCGGTTCATGAAGATCATCTCGTTGGCACCGGAGGTGCTCTAGCCATGCCTTCGAAACAGGCAACGATGAAGGTCAAGAAGGGCGACACCGTCCTGGTGATCAGCGGCTCCTACGTCGGGCAGAAGGGGCAGGTCATCGCGGCCTATCCCGACACCCGCAAGGTCCTGGTCGAAGGTGTCAACCGGATCAAGAAGCACACCAAGGTGGGCCAGTCCGCGCGCGGCACCCAGACCGGCGGCATCATCACTCAGGAAGCGCCCATTCATGTGAGCAAGGTGATGGTGCTCGACAGCGATGGCCAGGCGACCCGGGTTCGCCACCGCAAGGACGACAACGGACGCAGCATTCGCGTCTCGCGGCGTAACGGAAAAGACATCTGATGAGGACAATCCAGTGAGCCACCTGATCACCGCAGATCCGTCGGCCAAAGCCGCACCCCGGTTGAAGCAGCGCTATCGCGCCGAGATCCTGCCTGCGCTGCGCGAGCAATTCTCCTACGGCAACGTCATGCAGGTGCCCGGCGTGGTCAAGGTCGTGGTCAACATGGGTGTCGGTGAGGCCGCCCGTGACGCCAAGTTAATGGACGGCGCCGTGCGCGACCTGACCGCGATCACCGGGCAGAAGCCCTTGGTCCAAAAGGCGCGCAAGTCGATCGCCCAATTCAAGCTCCGCGAAGGAATGCCGATCGGGGCCAAGGTGACCCTGCGCGGTGACCGGATGTGGGAGTTCCTGGACCGCTTGCTCTCGATCGCCCTGCCCCGCATCCGTGACTTCCGCGGGCTGTCGCCCAAGCAGTTCGACGGCAACGGCAACTACACCTTCGGACTGAACGAGCAGTCGATGTTCCACGAGATCGACGTGGACCGGATCGACCGACCGCGCGGCATGGACATCACCGTCGTGACCACCGCGACCAATGACGAGGAAGGCCAGGCGCTCCTGCGGCACCTGGGCTTTCCGTTCCGGGAGAACTGAGCCAGATGGCCAAGAAAGCGCTTGTCAACAAAGCCAATGCCAAGCCGAAGTTCAAGGTGCGCGGCTACACCCGCTGCCAGCGGTGCGGCCGGCCACGCGCGGTCTACCGCGTTTTCGGGCTCTGCCGGATCTGCATGCGCGAGATGGCGCATGCCGGCGAGCTGCCCGGCATCACCAAGTCGAGCTGGTGACCTCCCTCCGCTTCGTGGCAGGCCCGTCCGCGGGAACCGCTCCGAGAAAGGCTCCGCTGCTATGACCATGACCGACCCGATCGCCGACATGCTTACCCGGCTTCGCAACGCGAACTCGGCCTATCACGACCGGGTGACCATGCCGCACTCGAAGCTCAAGACCCACATCGCCGAGATCCTCCAGCGGGAGGGCTACATCGCCGGCTGGACGGTGCAGGACGCGCCCGAGGGCAGCGTGGGTCAGGTGCTCGTTCTTGACCTCAAATACGGCCCCAACCGCGAGCGCAGCATTGCCGGCGTCAAGCGCATCTCCAAGCCGGGATTGCGCGTCTATGCCAAGGCCGGCGGCCTGCCGCGGGTCCTCGGCGGGCTGGGCGTCGCGATCCTGTCCACCTCGACCGGACTGCTGACTGACAAGCAGGCCGCCCAACGAAAGGTAGGCGGGGAAGTCCTCGCCTACGTCTGGTAGGGGAGCTGTCATGTCACGTATCGGACGCCTACCCATCCCCGTACCGACCGGTGTCGACGTCGCCATCGACGGGCGCCACGTGGTGGTGAAGGGCCCCAAGGGCCAGCTGACCCACACCATCGCCGAGCCCATCGCCATCGGCCGGGACGACGACGGCACCCTGGTGCTGACCCGCCCGGA
>JAABUK010007917.1_pt1 | contig 15132 bp, 27 predicted proteins | sample 5559141 | NCBI WGS metagenome assembly JAABUK01 (sample SAMN10711869, study PRJNA513367) | rock metagenome | isolation source: Antarctica rocks | place: Antarctica: Victoria Land, Pudding Butte nord | collected 2016-01-03
CATATTTTTGGCGTGCCCCATGTTCTGTTGCTGGTCAGCATGTTTAGAGCCTGTTGGCCTGCAAGTCTGAGCTGGATGAGGTTTGTTGCTTCAGTTTTCACTCCTTGCTATGTTTTGGACTCGCACTTGCACTTGTGGCAAGGGGCCAAGAAGAGGACAGAGTGTTGCAGGCCATGCATGCACTATTGCACAAGCTGCAATTTTGGTATGGTGCTGAGCTTGTGTTGTGTTGGGCAGGTGGGCGAGACGCAGATGGGTTGATTCCTGTATTGCAGTGCTTGTGCAAGTTCATTGTGGACCCTCGCTATGCGCGCCTCTTGCTGGGCGTTGCCCATCGTGTGTTGGACACATATGCAGGAGAGGTGAGCTCACGCAGTGTGTCTGCTTTGCCAGTCAGCATTGCCATGAGAGTCTCTTGAGCATTTCATGTAGCCTGTCCATGGCATACTTGTTGTCATAATGCTCTGTGTCAGAGGCAAGGCTTCCCTGAAAAGCTTGCCATCGTGCACATTTGCTTTCGCTGGGGCTTATGCAGTGTGTGCAAGCTATCACATATGTTGTGAAGTCCAGATGCTGATGTGATTGTGCACCACTTGCATAGGTGGGTGTATCACCAGAAGTTGACCAACAGCTAGTGAAGCTGAAGGAGTATGTTTCGCTTGAGCTGCGTCTTCACCATGAGTTGCAGCAACTACAAGGCATGCTGGAACCTATACTGGCTTCATCTCTTGGAGCGCTTGAGTCAGTCAGTGACACTGCTGTGCCAGAGCTGCACCCTCTCACATAAAGCTAGGTTCTAACTGCATGTAGATAGAAATTGTAGAGACAAGTTCATCCTTCAAATGAACTAGACCTGAATGAATCAGTGCTTGAATGGTGCAACTGTACTAGTGTATTTTGAGCACACAATAGAATTTGAGTATACAGATAGGCCTAGGCACCATGCGTTTTTTGTTTTAATCCACATGTTGATGTTCGGCTGAGTCACACATCGGGGCAATATGGTGCTACAAAGATGCAACATTGGATCAACACAAATTGTAGATCGGTCACTCAGCATCACCACATGTACACCGCAAAATCTGATGAACATCAGGTATACTCAAGCACAGCGTAACTAGCTTGAGCTGACTCAGCCTGCGCGCCAGGCACAACATACATAGCATGATGCTGTACTTTCAGAGGCAGTATTCCCGTGTGCTTACTGCCTGGGGATCATATCATATACCTGTCAACACCATGTCCAATCTGTTGCCCTGCTACTTTTGCTAGAGACCGCATTTTCGACTTGCACTGTGCACCCACGTGGGCGACATAGGCTCTGATCGCCAAGTGCAACACTGTGCACACATGATGCGTGTTTGCACATTTGCAATGAGCGATGCTAATACATTTGCATGTGATGTCAGTGTCTCATGCGCCCATATGCACTGATGCAGATATACAGCTAGCCATGTTGCAGCACGGTTTGCGCACTTGCCCTTTTGGCAAGTAAGCAGCACCCAGTGACAGCAGATCATGCAATGGCAGTACATGAAATACCCTCGCAACCCATCACAATATGATCACTAGGATCACAGCCAAACCTGGTGTCAATCCGCAGTGCACGTTCTCAACATGCACTGGGCTAGCCTAGTAGCTAGCGGTTGAATCATCCGGAAGACATATGTACAAGTTATGGCAGTACTAGTCAGGATGTATCACGTAGCTACAGCCCTATTCTCGGTCGCTGAGATATGCAAAATTGGCCTCTGATTGATGCTGTTGACATTTGCAAAGATCGCAGATCATTTGACATCTTGCCTCTGCAGCTGCAGTGGCTCGTAGACAACACATGTGCACAGCCTAATGACTGGGATGGACAGAAGGACCATGGCCAATTACATGGCTAATTATACATTTGCCTCACTGACCATTGTTCGCAAGCCTGTCTGCTTGAGGGTGGACACGTTGCTGAGGGAGACAGAGAACTTTCACACCCGTTGCGCAATGCTTTTCGAGCATGCAGCAAGTTGAACTTGAACAGCAACAGCTCTAGCAGGTCTAGCAGCGCTCTTGCGTGTCATCTTTTGTTGCATGCGACTGAGTCACGGGGGTCCGCGTGATGACGTTGTGACTAACATGTACCGCTGGCCTAAAAAAACAGTAATCCGCCCCTTGTCATCCACTTCACAGTTAATTTTGGGCACGTGAGCCCGAATTGAAGTTCGGAAACGCCTGCAGGCCAGAATCCTGCGTTAATGGGGCCAAAAAAGGTCATGTGACTGGTCCCCGCTCTGGTGCTTCTTCAGAATAAGACCTCTTCCTTAACACAAGAGTGGACGGTCTGACCTTGCTACCGAAGCATCGCAGCGATCAGCAATATCGTGTTGCTCCTCAAGGCATTCGCACTTTGTCGTTGCTTGGCAGTTTCAGCTTGCCATCCGCCCAATCGAAGCGCCGCTTGGCGTGGGTTCGGTTAGATCTGCAGAATGGCTACTAACGGAGATGGCTTCACAGACGACAGCGTCAAGGGTCCAGTCAGCGGAAAGAAGAACCCAAAGCTGCAAGGTCCTTTTCCCTACGAGCACAAGATCAAGGTTCCTGCGAACGACCCGGAGCTGTCTCAGCATGTCTTTAAGCTGCCCGTCGACAGCGAGCACAAGGCGAAAGCTCTGAATTTGTTCTCACTTGCACAACCTCACATGCGATCGTTCCATCTGAACTGGATTGGGTTCTTCATCACGTTCTTCTCAGCGTACGGTGCCGCTCCTCTGATCCCAACAATCCGACAGGACGTTGGACTGACAGGTTACAAGGCAAATGAAGCTGGTAGGTCCTCTTCGACTGCGCTCCTCGTTCAGCGAGCTTCGCCATACTGTAACACCAACTCGTAATCGCACAATCTGAGCGCATGAGCCCGTTCTTTTGCAGGTGTGGTCACTACAGCCGGTACTGTGGTGGTGCGAGTGCTTATGGGATCTATGTGCGACAAGTTTGGACCCCGATACGGTAAGGCTCGCCTGCAAAACCTTGTCTGTTTCGATGATCCCAGATCTGGGATATCCAACCACCGAAATTGGGTGCATGCAAGCAGCATGAAGAGTGCTGTGCACCACATTGCTTTATACCTTGCTGTATTGTATGTAGCTCAGTTTTGTGTGTGCGTGCAGCCTATGCTTTCTTGCTGATGTTTACCGCCCCCTTCATCTTCGGCATTGCGGCAGTTCACACAGCACCTGGCTACATCATTTCCCGGTTCCTCATCGGCTGGGCTCTTGCTGCCTTTGTCACCTGCCAATTCTGGACCAGTATCATGTTCAGTCCCAATGTTGTGGGTTTTGCAAACGCCTTGGCTGGAGGTTGGGGTAACGCAGGTCAGTCGAGTCATCCATTTATGCACATGCACACCGTTGAGTCTGCCGCATTGTTTGATGGCTGTTGGCTTTTGTACATTGCTGTGACATCTGCTGCTGCTGAGTCATGCGTTTGCGCCAGTTTTCGACCTGCTTGTGTCTTTCTGCTGCTGATATAACACTGTTACAGGTGGAGGAGTCACCCAGGTTGTCATGCCTAACTTGGCTGATGGAATTGGCAAGCACACATATGCCTTCCGTGCCTGGAGATGGGCTTTCTTCTTCCCTGGGTGCTTGCAAATCATTTGGGGTCTTGTGATCCTTATGTTCACCCAGGTACAGCTATGACCAGTGTTGCTGCACTGCTGTAATCTGTGTCGATGATGCAATGCAACCAAAACTGTTTGACTCTGACTCTGTCTGCATGATTGTTGCTTACAACATTTAATGTTGTTGTGCATCACTTGTGCAAGCCAGATGTCTGCACGCCTGAAACAGTCTCAATGTAATACCTGCATCAGTGTAATACCTGCATCAGCATGTCTTTCTGCTGACAAGCAAAGCTTCCGTGCTTGCATTCTGAGCTGTGTCCGCGTCAGATAGTGATGCCTTGCCTTAACCTTTTGTCACAGCTGTTTCTCTGGTCACAGTTCTGTCCTTCACTGTAGAGTGTTGATGCAGGACACGCCTGATGGCAGCTATGCTGCTCTGGAGAAGAAGGGAAAGAAGCAGAAGGCCAACCTGTTGAAGGAGCTTCTCAACGGATTCACCAACTATCGTATCTGGCTGCTGGCTGCTTGCTATGCATACAGTTTCGGTGTTGAGGTATGTTTGCTTCAAACAAGGCACTGCTGCAGCCTTGCTTTCTGGTCCTGCTTTCTGGCCCTGCTTTCTGGCACTCGTTTGCATTCAAGCACTGCATGTTGGTGGGCATGGACTGGCAAGGGATGGTTGGTGAGTGGTATGGCTATATGACCGTCAGTATCCACCAACCAGCTTGTGCTGTTTTGTGCTGTTTGAATTTGCTAAAACAAGTGTGTCTTGTCATGCATCAGCGCGCATTTTGCACTGCACCTGCTGAAACAGCCCGTCAGATATAGTACTGATGAGTGTTTCCTGTTTATGCAGTTGGCCATTGACAACACCCTGGCACCTTACCTGGGATCGCAGTTTGGCTTCTCCACCAACAAGGCTGCCAACTTGGCTTCCATCTTTGGAATGATGAACTTCTGGGCGCGTCCCCTTGGAGGGTTCTTGTCTGACATTGTTGGCAGAAGGTACGAAACCAAATCTGAGGCTTGCCTGCTTGAGCCCTCTTTGTCACCTGTTTTGACACTATTGTTTCCAGATGTCCATAGCATGTTGTTTGGGCCCTGGCTCTTTGCAGCTGATGCACTCTGTTGAGCAGGCATCAGCACTACACGCAGCTGTTGTCTCTACACTGTTTGTGTATCAGCGTGATATTGCTTGGTGTGTACACATCTGTTTGTGCATGAGCTTACTGAGCTTACTGTGCTTATCAATGGCTTGCTTGCTTGCAGGTTTGGCATGAGGGGCAGGCTTTGGCTGCTGTGGAGCACCATGACCTTCGGTGGGCTGTTTGTATGCCTTATGGGAGTTGCCGGCAACTCATATGCTGCTACACAAGCCTTCGTCATCCTGGCTGCTGCTGGTATTGAGGTATGGGCATTACCTGAACCCTCCTGCTCACGCCCTTGCATGACTGTGAAACCCGCTGTCACTCACTCAACCCTGCTCTTCAAGCCCTTACATGACTCTGGATGCTACTGCCACAGCACAGCTTGTTGTGCATGGCATTTACTGGTCACTACACCCATGGGGTAGCAGTGTGCGCTGATGTGACCTTGCCTACTTCACGATTACCTTGTCATGCACTGAGGCTGTTGTGCATGGTACAGGGAACTTGCGGTGCGATCTATGGTGTTGTACCTTTCGTGTCTCGTCGTTCCTGTGGCTTGTGCTGTGGTCTGGTCTCAGCTGGAGGTGCCATTGGAGGTGTCATGAACCAGGGCATCTTCTTCCTCAACACAGCCGCAGCTGGCCCATACTGTGAGTCAACCTCCTTCTCCTCCTCATCTAAGTCTTGCATGCTTCAGACTGTATTATTGGTTTCTCAGCTTTGCACTGAGCAACGGAATGCAGCAGCCCACTGTGGCTGCTGAATGAAACACAGACTGCCTTTGCCTATTGTATGGCATTGTACAAGTGCCTTTTATTTTGGGAGAAACCACTCGAGGCATGGCTGCTATCTATTGCCCCACACACACACATTTGTTTTCAGTGCAATCTTTTGTCAGAGGATGATGCTTTCTGTCTTGTGCTTCACCCCTGTCTCGAAGGCAATATGTGAGACTGACTTGTGTTGCATGCCTCTGTGCAGACATTCCCCCTATTGATGCTTTCAAGTGGATGGGTGTGGTCATGATTGCTGTGTCCTGCTTCGGAGTGGGCGGCCAGTACTTCCCCATGTGGGGTGGCATGTTCTTCCCTGCCAAGAAGGGCGTTACAGAGGAGGACTATTACTTTGCTGAGTACAACTCTGCTGAGAGGGAGAAGGGCTACCACCTGGCCTCCTCTGCCTTTGTAAGTTTTCTATTTCTCCTTTCGGCTGCTGCCCTTTGGCCGTTTCTGCTGTGTAGCTCCTCATCTGCCTTTTGCAAGTGTCCTGTTTCTCCTGTTGTGTGCTGCCATTTGGCCATTCCTGCTGTGTTGCTGGTTGATCCTGCTGAGTGCACAAGTTCCTAGATGCGCGCCATGCATCAAATTAGGCACAGCTTGTCTGGAGATCAGCCTGACTTGCAGTAGGTGGTAAAGGCAACTACCTCGCATGCTGGGTTTTGTGAAAGATGCAAGCAGTTGGAACTGCTGATGTGAGGTGTGTGTGCTAACCCACCTGTTTGATATGCAGGCAAATGAGTCTCGCAGCATGCGTGGAATGAAGAGGACAGCTGCTGACGCTGCTGCTCGCTTCAAGGCACAACAGGAAGCCAACGGTGGTGATGACACTGCACACGGCATCATGGACTCCTCTACTTCTACCACTCCAATGACCAACGGAGCCAGCCGCAACGGAGTTTAAGCCATGCTCTGTGCAGAGGCTTTTGCTGCCAACATTGCATACAGGGTGCACTGTGTTGCACAAATAAAAGGAGCGCGGCAGGCACTGTCTGGTCGCTTGCAAGTGACTACTGCGTGCTGGTTTCGAGTGTAGATGTCCATAAGGCATCTGCAAGTTTTCCAAACTTTTCTGTCTGCAATTGCTAAGGGCAACACATAGCCTGTTTGGTAACAAAGCTGCAGGTGAGCTGTGGCTTGCTGTATTACAGATGTATGGCAACTGGGCACAGCGCATAGTTTGTTTTGACTAGCACAGCCAATTGTATGGCTTTATCTTGGCAATGTTGCCCTGCTGTTTCGATGAATTTTTTGAAAATGCGCCCATCATTCGAGTTGTACTGTGTACCATTATTTCATTGGGATTTCTCTTTGTCGTCAATGTTTGGCAATGCAACTCTTTCTGGAAGTATGTAGTTCCAACTGACGATGGTGTCAGCATGTGCAGTACATGTTTCTTAGTGCCAATACTACTAGATGTAATATATGTGATCACACATCTAAACTGGGGCTTTCCTGTTTACCATGCTTCGATTGCATTACAAGTCAGCTGATCGCAAGGAAAATGCTACACACTGTATTTGCACTTTGCAGCAGTGCTGTAATTGGCCTTCAGCAAGCTTTGAAGATGACAAGGCGTCCGAAAGTGATTGCTGGATCAGTCCTGCTGGATTGTGGACAGCCTGCTGATGTACTTGTGTCTGAGCTACACAAGTTCCTTCCATTAGCGCTCCCTGCACGTGATCCGCGCTCACCCGCACGAGCAATCACGCCAAGTCTGTGGCACAAGTTCCTTCCATTGTGACCCTTCTTTGTTGATGTGCAAGTCAGCTGATTGCAAGAATAATGCAGACACCGCCAACTGGCCATTAGCAACAAGTGGAAAGCCACAAACTTGACAATAGCAGCCGGCACGTTGACGAGGTGTTTTGTGACTGTTGCTGGCGCAGTCCTGCTGGATTATTAGCATGCCACATGACAAAGTGCTGTTGTACTTGTGTACAAGACTTCTGGTGCACATCTTTGCTCCCACATACGGCCCCCAGGCTATATGATTCTCATGTGATTTTGTAAGAGCATCCTGTTGCAAAGGAACACAACATGCACTATCTATCGTCTGCTAAGTGTATGTCTTCTGCTACAGTCTGCACAGTAAGCAGAGTGTCTGCCAGAGGCAGAGACAGCACCAGGTAAAGCTGACTAGTTTTACTCAGGGATATCATCCCACATACTGTCAATTCTAGAGCTCCTCAGAGCTGTGTTGCTGTGATCTAATCGAGACTGGGTACTCTTCAGTGTCCTGCAGCAAGGAGCAACCGTTTACTTGGCAAGCCCAACTAACAAAGACCAGAGCTTGTGCCTGCTGATGCTGCAGAAGACCTTGACTATCTGGCAGCGGCAATGTGCGGTGAAGACAAGGAACGAACAGCATGGTGATGCTCACGTTTTGGTGCTGTTCAGTTCCCTCTTCATCATTTCCATCTGACTCTTTGTCAAGCCGAGCTCGCCCCTGCATGCAGCTGGACAACATCACTCCTGTAGCTTGACAGCATTTACAGCTTGTGGGTTCAACACGTGTGACTTTCAAGTTGCACAGTGTGCTTGCAAGTTTGCAGCTCAGATAGTGTGTTGCTACAAAAACAAGATGTGCTGGCCATGCTGGTCAACTCAAGCTTGCAGTAAGAAAAAGGAACACTTTGAAGTCAGCAAGCTCTGCTGCAAAGATAAAATGCATTTCATACCAAGCAGCGGCTGGCACTTGAGGTAGGATGGCTTACTTGGTGTCCTCAAGCTTGTGTTTGGTGGTGTGCAGTTCCTTTGATGTCAAACCTAGTGCACCCCTGTGTATAGCAGCTTGAAGGTGAGGCTGTATCAAGGCAGTCAAAAAGCTAGGCAGTAGAAAGTCAGCATGACCTACTTGGTGTCCTCAAGCTTGTGTTTGGTAGAGTGCAGCTCCGTTGATGTCAAACCTAGTGCACCCCTGTGTATAGCAGCTTAATGGTGAGGCTGTATCAAGGCAGTCGAAAAGCTAGACAATAGAAAGTCAGCATGGCCTACTTGGTGTCCTCAAGCTTGTGTTTGGTGGAGTGCAGCTCCTGTGATGTCAAGCCTAGCACATCCCTGCACACAGCAGACACGTCTAAAACGGTGTCAGACAGTCGTGCTGCCAGACATGCGTGCTGGCAGTATCAGGATTCACAATTGCAGAACAAGTACTGGCACCAGACATTGTCCATTAAGCAGTCCTTGCAGGGTTGGTATGGTGTTACCAAAGCTGCCTACTTGGTATCTTCCAGCTTTGTTTTGGTGGATTGCAGCTCCTGTGATGTCCCCTTGAGCAACTTCTGTGTTGTATTCAGCTGGCTCTTTGTTGAATGAAGCTCATTTGTTGCATCATGCAGCTGCCTTGCAGTGGCCCCTAGCTCTTGCTGAGTCTGGTTCAGGTTTTCCTGAGTTGCTTGCAGCGCTTGCTTAGCAGCATGGACATCACCTGCAATTTTTCTTTTTGTCAGCTGCAAAAAGGAATCATGTTCATGCAATGCTATGCCTGTTAGCTCAGCAACTTCTACAGGGCGTGTCACCTCGCTTGTGCTGGAGGTCCTTCTGCTGCTTATGCGATTTGTGGAATAGCTTGGCAACTACACATGTGGCTCCTGCCAGTACCACTGGGACCAAAGCACTCAGGGGGTCCGATGATGTCTGTTTGACGCCTACAGATGTATCCATTCGTCACTCTCGGCGTGACCGGGTCAGCTCTGCAACAGACTCTGACAGGCTTGCCTTGCTGGAAGTCCTCAGGATCTTGCAAGTCGGAGGTCTGAGTTTCACTTATGGCCTCTTGCAGGTTGGGGGTCTGATTTTCACTCATGACCAACGTATCAGGGACAGGAGAACCGATGCCGTCGATAGCAAACAGGATGCAAACAAGTTGCGTCAGCCCTTGGACCTGAGTCCAGGCTTTGATCAAGGCAACCAAGTCACAGTCTGCTTGCGGCAGGCTACGCAATGCTTGGCTGCGCACAACGAGATCGCCAGCACATAGGCAAAACAACGCTAAGTCTGCCGTACAGCTGTGCTTAGGATGGCATACACCGCATACTTGACAGGTCGGATGCCTGATCGGATGTTCAGCAGGTTTTTTTCGCGCCCCTGCCAGAGGTAGGTTAGTGGGTTAAGCGTTACGGGTGTGTGCCATTGCCTTAGGCATGCAAGGGTTGAATTCAAGATACGGTGCTGCATCTGTCGCTGAATCCCTTGACGTGTGCACATCGTTAGTAGCGCTTGCAGACACAGTTGCAACGTTGGGTCACGATGGTGCAAGCCATGACTGCGGTCGTGCATTTACCAAAAGCTGCACCTAGGCACTGCACATGCTCGAAGGTGCATATACCGGCCGCCCGCAGAGCTTACACTGGCAGATCATCAAGACTACATTGCAACCGCAGCGGTAACAGTGAACACAGTAAAACAGCCGGGACATCGGATCAGGGTCAGGAAGCTACAGCATCTCAGCAACAAGAGCGCTTTGTATCTGTGTCTGATCTGCTTGCAGAGGTAAGCGGGTGGATCACAGAGCATGCTGCTGATCTTACAGCTGACCTTGTTGTTAATTTACACTTGTGCATGAGGTTTTTGCCCAATTTGCATGTCCTTTGTAGTCTGTGCTGTGGTGCGTATGTTGTCACTGACTGCTTCTGTTGGCACTTAGGTCAAGGACCTTGGGGAAGACTTTGTGTTTGAGGACAATGAGGAGGGCGACGTGTGGGGCCATGAGCAACGGCTGAAGGCGCAGAGTCCACCAGGTAAGACACACTGCATGTACCACGCTGACACACACTGCCACAGTCCTTTGACTTGGGACCATTTGCAGATCAAGCCTCAACTTCCACAGAAGTGAAGAACGCAATGGACACTTCCCAAGCGGACATCTTGAGTGCCTACTCTGCAGATCAAGGTCAGCACCCACATTGCAGCCTGTGCATGCGCAACACCTACATCAACTTTGAAAGAAGTCTCACTAGTTGTCCTTCCGTGCAGGCTTCCAAGAAACAACAGTAGACAATGTTTATGAGGCCTTGCAGCAGTCACAAACAGGAGAGCCCCTGTTGCTGGATGTGCGCACACCGCAAGAATACAGATCAGGGCATGCAACCACAGCAGTCAACATAGAACTGGATGCTCTGTCAGAAGCTGTCAGGGCTGGCACTCTCGACGATTGGAAGGACCAAGGTTCTGTTCTTGTCATATGTCAAAGCGGCAAAAGATCAGCACAAGCAACAGTCAGACTCAGCAAAGTGTTTGGGTTCCAGCAAGTCATCAATGTCAAGGGAGGAACGTCAGCATGGATTGCTGCTGGGTATCCCACTAAGCAAGGGGATGGTATGACCATGGATGCACCACCTCACCTGCTGTAGGCCAGATCAATAGTCCTACAACCTCAATTCCCTGACAAGCTATGCAATTTTGTATACTCTGCTGCAGTTCAAGCTTTTGTGCACTCGCATGACTGCATCTGTAGGATTGTTGCTGCCTGTGTGGCAGGGTAAAATGCTTGCATAAAGACGCGTCTGCTGCTAAGTGTAGTTGTCTCCAGATCATAAGCTCTTTGCCGGTTATGCATCCTGGGTGGCACACAAATTGCAGTCGACCAAAGACCGTCTTTGGTGGTCACTCATGGCCTGATTGATTACTGTGAACTCAGACTGCACATGCGTCAAAGCTTGAGTGGCCAAAGTTGATCAATGAACTATTGCTTGACTTGTGAAACAGATAGTGCTGCTGCAATTCGCTCAGCACGCTTCACTTCAACACCCATGACATACACAGTGCATTGCACAAATATGATTATCATACAGGCATCAGAGTGCTGACACTCGCACCATAAAAGCTGTTGTTAATCCAGATCTACCTAGTTTTCAGGCCTGTGCTGATGGATCCAAAACCACTTTCCCAAGCATGCACTCATCTGTAGAGCTTGGGAAACTGCCTGGGTCATGAAGAATAGTGAGCAGTCACATGATGCTACGTCAGGCTATGCAATGCATTGAGAAGCGTTTTGCAGGCTACTTCATGTCTTGTTGTGCTGCTTCAAACAGGTCATCAATCCAGTCGAGATCGACTGCAGTACCATCACCTGCTGGGACTGGCTGCTGAGCTGTCTCGACATACTGTGAGCTCACCACCATCCTGCCATTACTGTACTTACGCAGTTGTGCTGTGACAGCTTTCCCAGCCAGCAGAGCATCCACACTGTTTGCAACCTTATCATACACATACCATCTGTCATGGCTGCACACCTCAATGACAGTAGCAAACAGTGGGGCCTCGCGGCGCTCTTGCCGTGTTTTTCTGGTGCCACTTGGGCCTTTCCTGTCGTTACTGCATTCACAAGCAAAAGTCTGAATGCATCAGCCTAAGCCATGATATCACCACATGCAAAAATAATTGAACGCATTGAGTATAGGTCATCTGAGGTGTACATCGCCTGTTTGAGTGGCTTTTATGTCCATGCACATGTGATATTTTCATGGTACATTACTTCTGCTGTGTATGCTGAAGCAAGTGGGTCATTCAGCTGTGCATGCTTTCAGAGAGGCCTTGATTGAGACTGTGTGTCTTGAGATCTTTGATCAAGATGCACAGCTCATGTACCTGGCTTGCTGGTCTCCCACAATTACTTCCTGCTTCCCGCCAAGCAGATTATTGAGGGTTCTGTTGTCCAGCAGAGTCTGCAATGATGTGCCATGCACAGTGGCTACCATAGCAACGCCGCGGCGAGCAATATCTGCCATTGCCGCCACCTCCTTTGCATTGTACACCTCGTCAACCACAATCACCTGGGCACACTCACAACTTCAGCACACAGCTCACATGTGCTGAGGCCCAACTAGAAGTGTATCAGCAAAGAGTTGAAGAGGAAACAGGGGCCAAGGGCATGGTGGGGTGACTCAATTGAGCAAGGGCAGTCTTGGCTGTGATGCACCATTGCTGGCTTTGCACATATTATCCTCAAAGGCATATGGACAGACACATTCTAGACGCATATATGACACGTAGATGACACACAGATGATACATAGATGGCACATGGATGATGATGAACATGCAAGGTTAACATATGGGCCAAGGTTCTAAGGGCTTCAAAGCCCTCCAAAGCATGTACCTCTGGGCCATGATTGGTCACAGCTTCTTGCAAGACTTCATGCTTGGACTGCTTAGTGGTGCCTGTCATCCTGCGTGCGCTGCCTATGCAGCTATGCGGAACCTGCCCTCCTCCAGCAATCTCCTGACTGGGGTCCACAACAATCACCACCTTCTTGAATGTGTCAGCCAGCATATGTGTGATGTCACGCAGCAAAGTTGTCTTCCCTGCAGAGGCCATTCTGTCTGTTAGTATCCAAGATATTGATGAATGCATGGAAACACATGCATGTCAGTGATGTGTTAGGATGCAAATGTGCATAAAGATGTTGCTCATGTCACTGCTAATGTTGTCATGCAGCTTTGAAGCAATGCCCATCAATGATGATGTGAGGCACAATCAAACTCTGCAACTCTCCTGTTGCTACCGCTGCATCCATCCAGTTGCAAAGTCTCAACAGTGATGTGATGATGCAGCGCAGTGATGCTGAGATGCTGCAAGAAGGAAAGGCTTACCAACACCAGGAGGACCCAGCAGCAGGATTGAACCTGCCTGTCTGTTGGCTGCATTGCCTGCAGTTGCCAATTCTGCCAGCTTGTCCATCAGCATTGTGGCCACACCTGCGCACCAGACTGGCCTTGCTTGGTATTACCGCAGGATCTATGCTTAGCAGAGATCATTTGGGCAACAACAGTGAGCAATATTATCTGTTGCCACAGTCTGCGGCCCTCTAAATTTCGTGTTTGGCATAACCAAAACATGTGTGTGAAGAAACCTTCGAGTGTCATGCTTGTTGAGTAAGAGAAGCCAATCAGCCACCACAGCAGCATGTACAAACACAACATGGGTGCCTCTTTCTTGGGAGCTGACTGTCATGATCTTGAGGACCTAGGACCATGCTCGGGCAGGTGGCACTACCTTGCTACTTGTCAGCTGGTCCTATGCATATTGTCACAAACATGGGCAGCATGGGTCAGATCGTGCGTCGTGGAAAGGGAAAATGCTGACCTGAGATGTGCCTGCCAACTCGGTATGTGAGGCCCTGAATGTCCCCCTGATCACCCTTCATGGCGCTGATCCTGTGCAGAGAGCCCGGTAGGCTCATTCTGTTGCGCACACCAAAATAGTCTGCTGGCCTCCCTGCAAGCCATGTGCCACTCTCCAAGAAAAGAAAAAGATTAGTTATACGCTTATTCGCATTTTGAACTTTATGTCTGTTTTTGTTTCAAAATGCCTGGGAGCCTCCTCCTAAGGCGGCAGCCCGAAGCTGTGCCATTCTCCAATGCATGTGCCATTCTTGCTAGCAACAGCAGCGTGACTTCTAGACCAGCACACAGACTGCACACTCTATGCATGACTGCCAGGACAGGCATAGACAGCAGCACAGACTTGGGAGAGCTGCAGCAAGACTGGCGCATGCATTGATGTTAGATGTGAGAGGACTACATGTGCTGCCATGCATGCATGCAAACTTGTTGCAAGAGTCCATGCAGATGATCACAGATTGGCATGAGCTGGAGCAGGGTTTAGGGTGTACAGACAGTACAGGCCAAGAGTTGGCATGACTGTCAACCTGGCAGGTGGGCATGACACAAGCGCTTTCAGCTTCGCATGTACCAAGAGCAAGCAGCAATGCATGCCAGCAGCAGAATGGCTTTGTTTGCCAGATACTGACGGTAAGCATTGTACAGCATCAATAAACATTTATATGTAACATATGTATAGATCTGGTTGTCCAGTACAAGTACACATGTACATATGCAGACAATTGACTGGATGCTTCTGTACTGCATGTTGCTTTTGAGCACCTGTCTGAAGTTGCTTTTGAGCACCCTTCAGGGCTTGCACAGCCTCTGCTATGTCCAGATCTACAGACAAGCTGTATTCTCTTGTTCCTTTCTGGGTGCTGTCAAACCTTATACGCACAGGCCTGCCCACGTCTGCCACAATACCAGTCACCCTGAAATGGCAGAACTCAATGTGCTAAGTGCTGGTACCTGCTGAGAAGTAGCAGTGACAGTGCACTTTGGTTATCCTGAAATGGCAAAACTCGTTGTGCTTAGTGCTGGCACCTGCTGAAAAGCACTTATGATTGCATGTTGTGGCATCAGCTTGAAAGCTTGCCAAGTACATCGTTTGCAGCAGCCAAAAGCTTTTGCATGTACTGCAAGCAGCCCTGCTGCAGACTGTCTAGATGCGTCGATGCCACCCTTGAGACTTGGCAATGAGAGCATGCAATGAGGCAGCAACTGACCTGATGGGGTACAAACTGTTCATGCTGTCAAGGTGGGCGTTGATGGCAGCTCTGATGGTTTCAGGCACCAGCTCAAGAATGTCCGCCATGTCATCTGCATTGCTCCTTTCATCTGCACATGCCCTCATCAGGTTGAGCACATCTACATAGGCAGATGTCAGCATGATTAAAATAGAAACAAACACACACACACACACACCCACCCACACACCCACCCACCCCCACCCACACCCACACCCACACCCACACCCACCCACCCACACCCAC
>JAABUK010007918.1_pt1 | contig 15131 bp, 8 predicted proteins | sample 5559141 | NCBI WGS metagenome assembly JAABUK01 (sample SAMN10711869, study PRJNA513367) | rock metagenome | isolation source: Antarctica rocks | place: Antarctica: Victoria Land, Pudding Butte nord | collected 2016-01-03
CCATGATACGCCTTAAAGGCGAACGGAATGCCATATATGACCTGGAGGAGTGAAAGCTGGGCGACCCAAGGCAAGAAGTTTGTCTTGATATCATGACGCATGATGTTGACAACTTCGACCAATCTAGTTCGTAGGGTCCTCGGTCTCATCGGAAGTACGTAGATGACGGGGATGTAGATAGTGCAGGTCTTAAGCGCAGGACAAAGGCGAATGACCTCATTGATGCGAAGAGCCATAGCAGTGTCGACTCCTGCTATATTTTCTTCCTGTATTCGAAAGCGGTTGATACCCCATTCCAGGTGCTCTAGATTTCTCGCAAAAGTTTCGTTCAGGAATGCTCGGGGTATCCTCATTGTACACGCTGGAGATTGAAAGGTGTTCTTGCGGTAGAAGACTGGGGCGCTTTCCGCGTAGATTTGTGGATTGGTGAGGCAAAGAGCCATGATATTACAAGCTGGAGAGGTGTTCAGGAGTTGGGTGTTGCAGAAGAGGGGCATTGGCGGCCAACTTGTACAAGGATTTGCAGGTGCGTATCCACCTCGCCAGCTGATGGGCTTGGTCCTTATCAGTACGAGCTTATAGATCATGAGGCGGAGTTCCAGCGGAAGTGTAAGGAATGGAGAAGTATCCGGAATTTGGCCTTTGTCATTCTGGGTGAGATTTTTGCGAATACCATCCCCAGTCATGGGATACACATCCAAGGCGGGTTTGATTGACATGAAATAGTCTATGAGCCGCGATGATTGGTTGAGTGAGTTGAGCATTCAAGGCTGATAGATGGTTATCCTGGAAACAAATTTAAGGGTTAAGTTACTGGTGACGATGCGTCGGAGGTTAGGGTGTTTGAAATGCTTGGGACAAGTGTTGGGAGGCTTGGCTTTGAAATATTTCCGGTTTTGCGCCGGTAGCCGTTTCTCTGGCTGGGTATAGTAAATATAGAGAATTCAGCCCTTTATCCTTCATCGCCACAGCTCATAAAGTGATGGCGTGTTAGCTTGTTGGCCTCAAATTTTCACCCCGAGCCTGGCTTGCTACTCAAGTCGCGTTTTCAAGGACTCATACTGACTCCGAATTGTATATTAGCCTAGCTGATGATCATGGCGCCTACGAAGACCCAAAGGGTAGCACAAGTCACGCATTCTTCACGGAAGTTGCCCCTTTCAACGATCTGACAATTACGGTGCCCCGCAATCAGATGTGTTCGCTCACCGAGTGCCATTGTGAACAGTAGTTGGAAGAACGATGAGCCGTCACATTTGGCTATCCTGTCTACCATCGATCTGCGAGAACAACAAGTCGAATCAATGAAGAAGGATAGTATACTTGAAAGCTGTTGAGAGCAACAAGATGGATTCGCACCCGCTGAACTCAATTCAGCCATTAGCTACAGATTAGGCCTAGCGTCTTGGCAACTCATAATAGTTCTGAATCCAAATTGGACTCTAAATGCTCGACATGGATGCAACCCAACGACTCACTCGAAATCGACACGATTCACCTCACTATTATCCTTTATCCTTGCCTTACAACAATGCTAGCAGCGGCCACGTTGCTATCATGGAATCATTGGAATGCAACAAGCTGATATTGCACCACCACGCGCCCTTTCAGCTCTGCCCCGCACATGGCTTGAGATGCCAACGGCTTATCGGTTTAGCACATGGGCCTGGAAGAGTCTCGATAAACACATGGTACAGCTGACTCGCTGAGATTGCCTGAAAGGTTAATTATCTCCGTAAGGACGCTCTAGATTTCCAGCTTTGGCTTGACCATGCGCTTGCACTATTGGTTGCGGCGTGTGCGGAGCTAGATGTGTGCTTGGATTTCCTTTACAGAATGCTTTCGATGGTTTTCAGGAATTCGGAGTGGCTGTAAGTCGTGTATAGAGCCCCAGCATTTGTCTCCTCTTTCAAAGCCCAAAATGAACAAGATCGTTCGCCTGTAATCTCAGCCATCCAAGGCGCCCGACCCACCAAAATTGAAGAAACCCCCAAAACAACCTCCCCTACATCCCAACCATGTCTTTACCAACCACCACCTCCTTCACCAAAGCCGGTTCATGGGACGCCGAAACCCGCCCCCACACAGCCATGAAATCCCTGGAAAACTTCACCAATTCTACGGCATCGTCTCAGGAGAATATTCTCTTAGATACTCTACCGAGCATTGGAACATGGCAAAATTCACCGAACTTTCGGACGAGCTTCTGCTTGAAATCTTTTCATACATTGGAAAACCCTTACACAAACTGACTATAATCTAAATTGACCGCCGTACACACAGCATGATCGTCACTATCCTCTATGAGAGCGTTTACCTCGACCTCCATGACTGCCGTCTAAAGCACTCGCGCATCACCGCTCGCCCAGCTTCTTCGGAAAAATACACCTTAAAGTACAAATTGAGGACCAGCGGTCCCCAGGTTCGACGCGCCGTCAAATTAATCCAAATATACAAGCTTATTGAAGCAAGAAATTCAACGTTCGGGGACAGCGGGAAACTCTTGAGTGACTCCAACATGCCTTCGCTGAAGCACATGACCCTTGTGATGAGGTGCAACCTATCGGCTTGGTGTGGTGGTGACGAAATGAACCTTAGACCAGCTCTGGAAAAAGTGAAGAAACCTCTTGAGGCCCTAGTGCTCTCTACAGGCAATCCTCCCAGTAGCCTTTGCAGCTGGCTCGGTAAATTCCGCGACTCCGCACGACCGAAGAAACTCAACGTCCAAAGCCATATCTTCCTCGGCTGGGAAATTCAATCCGTGACACAGGAGCAGAGTTCGCTTCCGGACAAAGTCAGCGATCTTCTACCACAGAGCCTGACGATTCTGACAATTCATTGCTGCGACGGAGGCATTACATACACTCCGACGGAAGAGGGCAACGAAGATCAGTGTTGTCATGTCGAAGAGCCAGCTAAGGAAAGTCTGTCCTATACTCATTTCCAGATGCTGCCCTCGGAGGGTTCTCTCGAGAACCTACGAGTAATTCAAAGCGTGGTTGTCTGCCTTGAGTCTGATTGTGTCGAATTCAAATTGGATTCGGAAGTCGATCGCTCTAGATACAGTGTTGCCGATGGCACTCTGAGACTGAAAAGCTGTCTCGATGTCGTTGGAACTCCAACTATACCTCCAGCATCGCATCAGCCACAGTTCGAGATTAGTAAGCGTGGCTTAGCGGTTACGAATTCGTGGGTCTGGACTCAGGTATGAATGTGGTAGTGAAAACCATCATGGTAGGGGGTCAAAAATCCATGGGTACCGTGACAAATTGTGCAAACAAGGCAGAATTCCTAGGAAGAGATCCTAAACCCGGACTTATGAGGGGGTCAGAGGAATCCGACGAGGCGAACGATGAGGCGGAAAAGCTATGTAGCTTTCCATGGCCCAATTCGTATAGACCATCTTCAAAACGCACAACAGCAGTACGTCCACTACGATCACAAACAAAGCCTTTATCAAACGTCGTATCAAATTCTTTCGATCACGATTCCTGTCGTTGTGTTCCAGCGTCCATCCCTTTTTTCCCGTCACCACCCTTGTAGGACGTCGAGTGCACAGACTGTACCTCTCAGCTAACCCTGTTCAGAATCCCAGCCTCACTCCACATCAACATTATGCCACATGATAAATCAGATTTCGTTGGACCCCCCAGCTGTCACTAGCTCTCCGTTCTTCTTCGAGGTCCCACTGGAGCTACGACTCGAAATGTGTGGGCTCGTCTTGACTCGGAAGTCATCTATATCCTGGCACGGCGCGACGCTTGGCGTCAATGCACTAGCTCATTAATGCTCTGTCTTCAGTTGCATATGCTGATCACGTCCCAACCGCCGACTGAATGTTGCGGTCTACCACTCACTTGCAAGACGCTATACAATGAGTGCATTCGAATACGTCCTTTTTCTAGCCCCGTTCCACTGTTTAAGGCAGCAACACATTGTAGCGCAGGTTCGTCAGTTTCAAGTACGCCAATGCTGACATCCATCAGATCGTCTACTCCAACCACACCTTCAGATTTCCTAAATACACGCACTCTTCACCCACAGTATTTCGAGAATCGACTTTTCTACGGACACATTCAATACATAGAAATCGGAGCCTACCGCTACAAGTCGGCAACTTATATCAGCCACTACGATAAGATCATAAGCCATCGCCTTGACTTCATCAACAAGAGTGCAAATCATTTAAGAGATGTATCGTCTATGTTGCGAAAATCGCTCGGCGGAGCCGAAGATTCGGTCACAGGGTCAGGGTTTTGATGGTCGACGATAGCACGAGCTTGCTAATGGCACTGTTCATGGTTCAAGACTTCGATTTGTTTCTGGCGATTCTGTGCCTAGGCCCAGGGATATGGACAGGGTCGAAGTAGGAAAATTCCGTACTTCATGGAGCCAGTCGTGCACAAGAAGGTGTAAGTGGGTCCTTTTCGTTGGAGAGAGCGAAGATGGTCATCGCCATTCTCACCAGGTTCTTTGGAGACATAGGGACGAGAAAGTTATTATCATTGATGGCTATGAAGAGATTCACATCATAGTTCTAGCATGAAATATGGACCGAGTCAATCATACTTATCAGCCTTTCGGCTCCCTTATCTGCAGGGGTTTCTATTACAAATCTCGTCGAACCTTTTCACAGTCTCCGTCGGCAATTTTGGAAGACTCTTGCTGTCTAGGTATGCATGTCTGTAAGATCGTCAGCGTCAAGCCAATGCCCTCACGCACATAAAAGTTAACACGACTTACGTATTCTCAGCCTGATAAGGAGGCAAAGTCCCCGCCGATCCAAACTTCGGAAACGCAGCCTTTGAATCCTTGCGCGAACCATTCGATGATTCCAGATCACACTTCCACTCCTCCTCACCTTCGTCAACTGTTCGAACAACGACGGGCCGCAATTTCCGTACCACAACTGGACCTTTCGGCTTCCCTGCAAAGAGCGGCCGCATTAGAGGTAGACATGCACCTATTATACCGAGAGATGATTCGATCATTGGCCAGTAAATAAGTGGCGTGTCGATGAAAGTGATGTCGAGGTTGTTTCCGTTGGTCTGCTCAATGATCCAGCGAAAAGCGACAAGCTTTGCAATCCCAGCTCCAACGGTCAGCGCTCCAGTCAGGAAGATACCGCAGATAGCGAGCCTGTGCTTGATCGGCATTTGCATAGCCCAAATGCAAGGTAGTGGCAGCGAAAGGATTATAATGTCGGTGAAGACGTCGGAATACGCCTGGGCGAGAATCAATGCATTGGTGTTGATGCAGGCCCCATCCATGGCACCGTAGAGTGTCCAGTTCATCGATATTGGATAGCATTGAAGCATACAGGCGAAGAAGAATGCGACGGCCCAGACTACGACTATGCCGATCAGAGTCCAGCAGGCTGCTTTGAAGATCGCGCCTTTGAAGACTCTGTTTGCACATTATCAGTACCAAGGTTTTGGAAACGGGGTCAAGGACTTTGTACCTTTTGTAGAAAAGCAGCACGGCTAGTTTGATAAAGGCAAAGGTCAAGGTCGTGGTGAGTTGGTTCGCATAAGCGATCTAGGCTTCCATTAGCGGCCCATCATTGCTACATAGAAAGTACAATGTCTACCTGCTCGAATACCACGGTGCGCTGAGTAAACATTGGGAATCATTACCCCTTAGGAGCGTGTGCCGTGCCAAGTCTCCATTGGCTGAGCCTGTTTTCAAGATTAGGTTGCAAAGTCTAGGTAGAAATGAACACTTTTACTCACCAATGACCATGCCTATTGCTGTGCCGATTGTGAAGACCATTGCGGGCAAAACCATGTAGTCGTCCCAAGAGAAGCCAGCTTTCTTGTATCTGGCGTAAAAGCGCAGTACTATGACTGAGAAGGCTAATACTGTCAAGACTATTGCCAGAGTATACATCAATGCTGGAGTCTCCGCCATGGCAGGCGAAATTGCTGCAAAAATCTTTGTTTGAATTCCGATGATGTCTAGAAGAAAGTTCGAAACGCTTCCGGGACCGAGTAACAAAGTCAAGGGCCTTTCCGTAGGCTTTAAGATGCTGACTGCTTCAGATCATCTATAGCGTGGATCGAAATGACAAACGGGCAGCTGATACAGCCGTGCCAAACACTTGTTGATACGTCCATGAATGAGGAAGGTGGATTGGGGGCCAGGGAGCGAAGAAAGTGGTCAAGGCACTTTCTATGTGCGAGCGGCGACATCAGTCATCGTGATGCCGGGCACCGAGAGTATAGTTATTGCTTGTCCGTCATTTTGTTCCAATCGAAAATGGCCCAGGTAGCCATGTTCGACGTGGTCCTGCGACGTTGCAATCTTAAGCAGACGGCTTCTTTAGCTCACTGAACCTTATGAAATCTATTTTGAGGATGTGAAGAGTTGTATGGTCGTTATTCTCCGCCGCACGGGACAGCGACGCAGTGACCACAACTTAGCTCTAGACAGTACGAATGACTAGCCGAGCTTCAATGCTAGCCAGCTCTCAAGCCAGAAAGAAGTCACGATCCTCTGTCTTTCGCACCCAAGTTGCTCTGCAATACCGAAGCTCGTGCGAACCACGACTCCCCGGTCTTTTGAAGCTACTTTTGCAAAGACTGGACAACCTATTACTCGCCATCCACGATGGACTAAAATGGAAAAGTCGATGATCACTATGAAACACGAAGGAATATTGGGCCGATCCTGGAAACGGTGGAGATGGCGCTAGTGAACGCTAGTAGAATACGCGACACGCGCTCCAAGCAAACGCGGCCCATGCCGTTAGCATCAGCACTATGACCTACAACGCTATGCAAGCGTCCTTCCTAGTTAGAGATCTAATCTAAAGGTAGACACACTATGCTCTGCCACTCTTTGGAGAAGACTCCGCAAGCAAACACGCGTGGTGACGACAAAGTGATTGACTGCTGGATTGTCAATGCAGTAGTCGGCAACCTTGGCAGTCCTGAAACACAGTCCAATGCCGTCTATTCGTGCTGCAAAAGGTGCCTGTCTGCATCGAGAGACCACCGCTCAGCTGCTGTCGATACAATAGTATTCATGACGTTTTCCTGTAAGCCTGATGCCAGCATATCGATTCTGGCAATCTAGCTACTCGCGTTCGTCTGTGAAGTCGAAATTGGCGTCGCTTTGACGCTCACTGATCAAACATGTTCGACGAAGCCTTGGCCCCCACTGGCTTACCCGAATCTCCGACTCAGCTGTCGCTTCTACAGAATCCTCCAATCGACATGCCGTAGTTTGACAGCACGTGCCACATCCTCATCTTTAGTCTTTGCCGCACGAGTTGTGTACGCATAGGCCCTAGCCGAGGGCGCACATGTATTTGACTGTGACAGAAGGATGATCAAGATCCTTTTGTGGCGGTATTGAACACGTTTGACTACTTGTCGCACTAGGCCATCTCAAAGAAGGAAAACCCTTGGTGATCTGATACCAATTGGTCGAACAGACTACGCATCGACTCGATCGCTCAATTTCTAGGCAAACGCTCACTTGTCTGTGCCGTATACGTGAAACACCGCAGTCCCTTCACGGACTTCTCTCTGTAGCGGACTGAAACAGCAATGGGAATGCGGCCACTCAAGCAAGGAGCCTCCTTAACTTCGCTATGCCGCACTCAATTGGGCAACGTTGTTCCATCTTTCTATATATTTTCCTAGGAGCCTCTGTTTCCCCATCCAATCCTCAGCTCGCGCTTCTCAAAGGTTCCTCATAATCCTACCTTGGTAAACATAAGACCAATCAGCAATCTCCTATACTAAACAAATTATCTTCCTTTCTAAACACACGACCAATCAACTGACGACATCTGCGTCACCACACCACCATGCATCCCACCACGCTCTTCTACTCTCTCGTCTTCGCCACCACAGCCTGCGCTCTTCCCTTCCACCTAGGTAAGACATATCCCCAGTCTCCAATCCTTAGTGACGCTAATGCCACTCCCCAGGAGACCTCAGCGAGACCCTTCCAGAAGGATATCATCCTAAGCTGCCCGAATTCAGAGGAGCGGCATCGGATTCTAGGGTCGAGGCACTAGAGAAGACGAAGCGAATGCCGCACGATCCGTTCAAATTCGACAGCCTGCCCAAAATACCAGAATTCCGAAAATCCGACGCAGATCCAGCGGTAGAGTCGCTGTTTGGGTCTCTGGTGAAGCGCATATTTCAAAGCCCGCCCAAGCTCCCCAAGTTCAAGGCGTCGGCTAATGATCCCGCGGTGAAGGCAATTTTTGGTGACAAATAGGGAAGGGGAGAACCTGAGTGTACGATGGAAAGGATGGGTCAGCCTCGCTCGAACGGGGGGATATGTAATTTCAATGGCTGTGAAAACCACATTGTATGATGAGGCTTGGTGACGACTGATGTTTGGGAGCCGAGTGGCATACGTGCCATCAAGGTTATTTACATTCTTCTCTTCTATCAGATATTTGTATATGGCAACGATTCTTCATAGCCATGTCTGAATATTTGTCCTCTTTTTACATTTCCTGAGATTCTCACGGTCAACAAAGATTGCGGTCAGGCACCCGGTGCTCGTTCAACTGGTCTGCGCCAAAGATCACATCGCTTTGATGATGTAGGATCAAGCGGACGTCTCCGTCAGGATATCGACATTCATTGCTTCCTGATTTCCTTGCGGAGTAGCCCGTACCCTAATCTGTGTTCCTCTACATAGCGCATTTCTAGCCCAAATTGACTGTTTGTATATTGGAACCGTATTGCGGTATTGGGATCTGCTTCTGGTAATCCGCCTCTTATAACAGGAGTTCAAAGCCATGCTTGAGAAAAATCGAGACGTCATTTTACTTCGTGCCGCAAGCCGGATTCACGTAAAGCCACTTGGTAGCTTGACCTATCCCATCCACTGGTGGTAATTGGGCTCGTTTGGCTTGACGGCGGGACTCAGCCCTATAGACGAGCCCTCTACCAGTGGATGGGATAGGTACAAGGTCTTTGGTATTGTAACGCTTGCTCTTCTACAGCCTCCAGATGACACGATACAGCTCGAACATTTGCTTAGTTTGCCGCAAATTGTCATGATGACCAGGGAGGCGTCAGTTGTGAACGATTGGAGGGCAAACTGAATCATGTATTACCTTGAACATCCTCCAACTAGCGGCTCTACTTCCTGGCTTGTGGCGCTATTATCCGCTGCAAGACTCTGCGTCGCTTGGTCAAGGACCTTTGAACGCTGCATTAGCCAAACGCTTCCAACAGAACAGGTGAGCGAGAGAATCAATGACTAATTGTTGGCATTTGGGCAGAATCTCCGTTACAGTCTAGCTTCAGTAGGCTTAGCGTGACTTAGTAAGCCGGCCTAGAAAAGGTGAGAATAATTGCCTCAGTCCCTCAGACCTGCTGAGCCACCGCTAAGCCCCTTCGGGTTAGCTCCCGTTCACTAAGCCCCTTCGGGTTAGAAATACTAACTTCGTAGTTAAACGGCGGTAGGTTTAAATATAAAACCCTATATTTTTATTAAATTCGTATTATTTTCGCGGGCCGCTTATATAAATTTTTTTATAAATTTTTTTCTCTATTAATAATTAATTTTATAACGCGATCGTTATTTAATTATTTTAAAATAAGATTTAAATTAATCGCGCGTTAATACTTTTATATATACTTTTTCGAATATAATTATCTATAATACTATTTATCGTATATATAACGAAATAAATATAGGTTATCTAAAAATCGTTAATTATAATTTAAGTTTCGATTATTACCGTAACGATAATTATTTATTATTAGTTTTTATTCTTTATTATTAGTAGGTCCTCTTCGTTATAAAACTCTCCGTAAAATATATTAAGGTTAAAACTAATATTTATTATAATAATATTATATATAGTAGGCGATTTCGCGTCTACGCCTATTATAATAAAAATAGATAATTTATATAAAACTCTAGATCGAGAGTATATAGAAGGTATTATAATACGTTATTTTAAAATCGAGCTTAAAGAGAAGTAGTATAATATTTTAAATATATTATTAAACTAGAGAATAAATTTAATTTTAATTACGAAAACTAGATTTAATAAAAGTATCGTCTTTTAGATTTTATTATTAATATTTTTATTTATTAAAGCGGTATTAATTATTATATTTTTAAATACTTTATTAGAAGAGTAATATAAGAAATTAAATTATATATTTAATTACCGACCCTTCGTTCTAAACGGCGATAGTAATAAACCCGTTAATATTATAACGATATACTTTAGTTACTTTACCTACGGTATAATAACTAAATACGATTTATAAATAAATAATTAATAATAATAATCTTTATAAATCCTAAAATTACTAGTTCGAGTAATTTTAATATCGACGTACTACGGTATACTAGCTTTATATTACGGCTATATTTATTAATAATCGACGACCTTTATTTAATAACCGAGTAGAAAGAGTTTCGATTAATATACTTTAATTTAGGTATCCTCTAAAAATAATTACTATTTAATATCCCTTTTTTAGAGGTCTTTATAATACTCGATATCGAAATATTTAAAATTATATAAAAGCGATATACTTTCTCGGAAGATATTATTATTATAAAGACTCCGTTTAATTGGTTAAAGATATATATCTAAATTAATACTACCTATAATTCTATTAATAATATATTTAATTTATAATATATTTTACCGTTATAGATTACTACTGTCTAGGATATTCCGAAGACGATTATTTTTATAGATTTCGTAATCTAGATTAGGGATATATACTAATTAATATATATATAAATAAGACGATTATCGTATCCGATCGAGGGTATAAAGTTAGTTATATCTTTTTTCGCGGCGATAACTATTTAAGATAAATAAAATATTATAATATATTTCGGTCTATTATCTACCTAAGGTTTATCTTTATATATTATTATTATAACCGATATTTATAGGCTAGGGGTTAATAATTTAGATATAAAGAAAATTATTTAATAATTACTCCCTTCGTTTATTTAAAAAGTATATTAATATATAGGTCGCGCGATACGTTATAATCGAGGGTAGGTATATTTTACTTTATTATATCTATTCTAATATATAGGTTTTAGAAACGGTATATCTCTAACGGAGCCGGCTTCGCTCGATAATATAATAATAAAATCTTTATCGGGGCCGAGAAGAGTTTATATAAATTATATAAATATTAATTCGACGAGCTCGAATAATATTTAGTTTATATAATCTCTTTAATATACCCGGGAGTAATTATATTCGCGATATCGACCTCGCCTTTTTTAATAATACGAAATATAATATATCGAATTAGATATAGTTATTCTCTTATTATTCGGTTTATAATCTAGAATTATAAGCGCCTATTATTATTTATACGGAGTTAAATAAATCGGTAGACGAGAATTTATTTAAATATTTATAATATATATTTAAGCTTCGAGTTTAGCGATATTAAAAATTAAATAAAAAATTCGTCGATTCGTATTAATATTTCCCTACGTCTTTAATAATACTTAATAAAATCTTAAGAGATTTAGCGACGTAAATAGAGAGTATTCGCGATAAACGAATTATATATTAATAAATTAATAGCGCGTAGTCTAGCCTCTACCTATATTATATTAAAATATTAAATATCTTAAAGTAGGGACGATAAAAAGAGTTAAATTAAAGTAAGATATTCGATATATAAATAATATATAATAATATTAAAAGAAAGCGGCGGCTAGATCCGTTATTTAATAAAAAATAAACTAATTTTAAAAAGTAAAGAGATAACTAGTTAATTAAAATAAAATATAAATTAATAATTAAAAAAGCGTATATTAAGAGTAGAATTATAATTAATAAAATAGGAGTTAAGCGACTAAATATACCCGTTATAAAGAATAAATCTCGTATTAGAATTAACGCGGCGGAGAGTTAATTTAATAAGTTTTAGAATACGGAGCCGAAGACGATTTAATATAAAAGTAATAAATATTATATTATTAAAGAGTAATATAATAATAAAAATTACGCCTCGTAGTCTAATCTTTATAATAAAGCGAGTAAATTAAAGGGGGAATTAACGATATTATAACGATTATATTAATTATTATAGAAAATATTAGTAAATAAACTAGTAAAATTAACCCCCTTTCGATCTCGTTAATATAAATAATACTCTACGCGATTTTAAAACTAGTTAATAAACTCGCGCCGCGCGGATTTATTACTAAATTAATTAATAAATATAGTACTCGGAGGTTTTAAGATAGAAATTAGGATTATAAAACTCTTTAATATAAAATTATATTTAACCTTTAACTTAACCGTTAGAGTATTTTTATACTCGTTATTTATTAATAATATATACTCCTAGGTATACCGCTCGTTATATTTTAATATATTCTTATTTAATCGTTTAAGTCCGGTATTAAAAAGATTAATAATTAGATTTAGAGAGAATTTATTTTATTTAATATAACGAATAAACGACCTATAAACGAGGTTAAGAGTTATATTTTAAATATCCTCGGTAGCGCTTTTAACCGAATATATAACCGAAGAGGGTTTTCTAAATATAAATTTTATTATTCTCTTTAATTTTAAAAAATATAAATTATTAAAGACTTAATTATTAAATAATATATTACTATATTTAGAATAATAGGACTAGTCGTATTAGAATACTTTAAGATTATTATTAAGTAATTTAAGAAAATAGTCGAGCTCGAAATTTATATTTATTATTCCCTATAAATTTATAAAATTATTCGTTAATATATATTTTTATAATTTTATTATTACTACCGGTGAATCTATTATATAAAGTATATAAAGTAGGGCCTATATATATTTTAAGGTACTAATAATATCGGTTTAAAAAAGAATTATAATATAATATAAAGTATAGCGGAGTAGGCTAATATTAATATATTTAATAATATATCGTAGGGTTAAATAGATTTCGACGTATATATAAAAAATTTTAAATTTTAAAAATTATTAATCGCGAGTAAATAGAGGTTAGGTATATATAGTTTTAGAAATCTTTTCTAATACGCGAGGCTAGGTATTAATATTTAAGGTATTTTACGCCGCGAGCTAAGATATAATATTCTTTATATATTAAAAATCTATAAATTATTACTTTAAGATTTTAACTTATATTCTTATTATATATATTTAATAATTATAAATAATTAAGTTCTTTAACGTTTAAAAGTCTATTAATTAAATAACTCTAAAGCGATCCTAGTAATCGGCCACGTATTATAATATAAATAAATTTATAAAGTTACTAGGGGCCTAATAAATCTTATAAAATAATTATAATATATTAAAGCGAAGGTACTAGAGACCTAAACCCGGTAGTAATTAATTAAAAATATTAAATAAAAACTCGGAAATATCGCTATATAAAATCTTAATAAATTATATATATATATTAAAGTATATATATAGAATATATAGTTTTATTAATTTAGTAAAATATATTAATTATCTATAGAGGATTTGGCCCTAATATACTAGAATCTAACTAAGGCGCTAGTCCTATTATAGAAGTACCGAGGTTTAGTTTAATAATATAATATATTTAAATCTACCCCGTAATAGAACGCCTCTTTTAAAAGAAAGAAGTTAACGCCCTCGTTAATATATTAATATAGGGTATCGTAAATAATAACGTAAATAACGTCTATATATAGAAATAATAGAGTAAATAAATATACTAGTATGTGCCTAGCTTTTAAATAGTCGGTGCGGGGTAACCGCGGGAGTATTATAGAGTTTTAAAACTTAGCGTAGAGCCTTAAAGCTTAGCGCAGAGCCTTAAAACTAAATATTGAAATCGCGACGACGAGGTAAAGCGATAGGGAGGTATAGAGGGATAACGTAAACGAATAACGGTAATAGTTATAATATTAATAAAATAGGGGAGTAAATATTTAATATTATAAAAGTATTAATAGTAAAGAACTAGGGTCCTAAATAGTTAATTTCTTTATATATAAAAATAAGGTCTTAGTATAAATTCATGACCTTAACGTAGTTTTTAAATAGCTAGCGATTTTTAAAAGTAGTCGTTTACCGATATTTTTAAAATTAAAACTATTTTAGCGCGAGGCTAATCTAGATCCGGCTAGCGGTCGATTTCTTTACTATAGAAAATAGTAGAGTTATTAGGGTTATTGTATATATCTTTCTCTTCTACGTCTACGACGTCTACGGTATATATATAGAGTTTACTATTATATAGTTTCTTTTATAACTACTATTTCTCGAATTACTACTATAGATAAGGTGGTTTCTACGGAGCGGACGGTGAGTTAGAGTACTAAACCTACTACTAAGGCTAAGACTAAAAGTATATTTAACTATATATAATTAATCCAAACTATCCTAATATCTTATTATTAATAATCTCGAGGAAGTCGCTAAATATTATCGTCTCGATAAATATAAAAAAGAAGACTCTTAATTCGTGTTAGGTTATAGTACCTAGGGTATTTATAATAATATAAAAGTAAGTATAAAGCCTTAGTGGGAAAATGATCTTTATATTAAAATAATAGAATTAATCTTTAAAGAGTTAGAGCGAGGGCTCCGAGCCTTTTATTTCTAAAGAGGCTCCGGAGTACCGGAAACTATAATATAATACTATAATATAAATAGTGTAACCACGCCGTATACTCCCTATATAGGATTTATATATTATACTTAATAGCTACTATAAAGCTAGTTTTAATATAATATAATAATTACCTCCCCTTTTAGGGGTTTCGCCCTCGAAACTAATAAATATTAATTTAACGTTTTAATACTCCGACGAAGGAGTATAATATAGGAGAATCTAAATTAAATAAAGTATACGCGTAACGCCTACGCCTCCTATCTAATTTTATTAATCTCTTATCTTTATAATAATAATATATTAAGAAAAACCTTTAAACCTAGTAGGAAAAGGGAGGGAAATAAATTATATTTTAAAATTTAATAATACGTCGCGTATAGTTCGTAATCGGCGTAGTTATATAGTCGTAGATTATATTAAGTATTTAATAAAAACTTTTAAACTTAAAGAGAAAAGTAAAGGAAAGAATATTATAATTACCGTCGAAAACTATAAGCCTTTATTACTAGTAGGGCTTTAGTGATATCGGCGGTAGAGTAAATTATT
>JAABUK010007920.1_pt1 | contig 15130 bp, 13 predicted proteins | sample 5559141 | NCBI WGS metagenome assembly JAABUK01 (sample SAMN10711869, study PRJNA513367) | rock metagenome | isolation source: Antarctica rocks | place: Antarctica: Victoria Land, Pudding Butte nord | collected 2016-01-03
GTGACCCCGATGTGATCTCGGCCTACCTGGGGACCGACGAGGTGGAGGACGACGATGCTCAACGTTGAGGACCTCGACGTCCGGTACGGCCAGATCCGCGCGCTGCGCGGCGTGTCGTTCGAGGTGGCGCAGGGCGAGGTCGTGACGTTGCTGGGTGGCAACGGTGCGGGCAAGTCCACGACGCTGCGCACTATCAGCGGCCTGATTCGGGCGCAAAGCGGCTCGATCACCTTTGAGGGTGAGTCGCTGCTGGGGAAGTCCCCGGAGGACATCGCGCGCACCGGGATCGTGCATGTGCCGGAGGGCCGGCAGGTGATCCCGGGCCTGAGTGTGCTCGACAACCTCCGGCTCGGTACGTCCAACGGCCGGTTCAAGGGCAAGGACCTCTCAGCCGGCTTGGAGCGCGTCTATGAGACCTTTCCGCGGCTGAAGGACCTGTCCGCGAGCCTGGGCTGGAGCCTGTCCGGCGGCGAGCAGCAGATGCTCGCCATCGGTCGCGGGCTCATGGCGCAGCCCAAGCTGCTGATGCTTGACGAGCCCTCGCTGGGGCTGGCGCCGATCATCGTCCGAGAGGTGTTCCGGACCATCCGGCAGGTGCATGCCAGCGGGACCACCGTGCTGCTGGTGGAGCAGAATGCCTACCAGGCGCTCAAGGTCGCCGACCGCGGCTACGTCTACGAGACCGGCAAGGTGGCGCTCAACGGCCGCGCGTCCGAACTGCTTGACGACGACAAGATGCGCGCGGCGTACCTCGGCGCGAACGCGGGCGCCGCCCCGGGCATGTCGAGCGGCGAGAGCGCCTGCGCCGCAGCTCTCCCGTCGCACATGAACCAGGACGGGCCGCAGACGTGACCCAGCGCGCCCGAGCTCCCCGCGCCGCCCCGCCGGGCCCCGGCGGGGCGCCCGGTGGGTGGGGGACCCTGGCCGTCGTTGCGGACGACCTCACTGGCGCTGCGGACGCGGCGGCACCGTTCGCCGCGCGCGGAGCCGAGGTCAGCATCGTGCTGCGCTGGCCGCCTCCCGACGGCCTCGAGGTCCTGGCGCTGGTGACCGACGGCCGCTGGCGTGACCCGGCGACCGCCGGGGCTCGGGTCGGGCAGGCCGTCACGGCCGCCCGCGCGTGGGGCGCTGACCGGCTGTTCGTCAAGGTCGACTCCACCCTGCGCGGCAGCGTGCTCGCCGAGGTGACCGCGGCGCTGTCGGCCTGGGGCGACGCGACGGCGGTAGCGACCCCGGCCTTCCCAGCACAGGGCCGCGTCGTGCGCAACGGGGGGCTGCTGGTGCACGGCGAGCCGCACACCGCCCAGGTGGCCGCCCTGTTCCCGGACGGCGTGGAGGTCAGCGACGCGCTGGACGACATGGACCTGCTCGCGCTCGGCCGGCGGGTGGTGCGCGACGGAAAGGTCGCCGTCGGCTCGGCCGGGCTGGCCTCTGCGCTAGCGGAGGTGCTGGTGCCGGCGGCCCCGCCCCTGCGGCGTCCGTCGGTCCCGGTGACCGGGGTACTAGTCGTGGTCGGCACCACCCACCCGGCCAGCCGGGCGCAGTCGGCGGTGCTGCGGTCCGCCGGCGTGGTGTGCCTTGTCGTCGGCCCGGCAGCGCCCACCGCGATCGACCCGCTGGCCGTCGAACTGGCTCGGGGTGGCCGCGTGCTGGTGACGACCGACATGGCGGCCGACGTGGAGGGCGACAGCCCCCGGGCGCAGGCGATGGCGGCCACCCTGGCCGGCGTGGCGCGCGACCTGCTCTCGGCCGCGCCGGGCAGTGCCCTGGTGGTCACCGGCGGCTCGACCGCGCTCGCCGTCGCGGACGTCCTCGGCGCCGGGTCGCTGCGGCTGCTGGGCGAGGTCGCCGCCGGGGTGGCGCTGGGAGAGCTGAGAGTGGGCGACCGCCCGATACCGACGATCACCAAGTCGGGCGGGTTCGGCGCACCCGAGGCGCTGCTGCGCGCCGTGGAGCACCTGGAGGAGTGCGCATGAACGCCAACGAGAGTCCGGTCCGCGGCCCGCTGCCGGACCGGCCGCTGCTGGGCCTCACGGTCGGCGACCCCGCCGGCATCGGACCCGAGGTCTGCCTCATGGCGGCCAGGGACCCGCGGGCCGGCGTCGCCCGTCTGCTGGCGATCGGGAGCCGCGTCGCGCTGGAGCGGGCCCGGGCCGTCGTGACCGACCCGCCGGAGCTGCGGGTCGTCGGATCGCCGGCCAAGGCGCGCTTTGAGCCGGGCGTCCTCGACGTCCTGGTCGTCCCCTCCGACCAGGTCGTTGCCGTGGGGGAGCTGTCCGTCGCGGCGGGCCAGATCGCGTACGAGGGCGTCGAGCGGGCCGTGTCCCTCGCGGTCGCGGGAGAGATCGACGGAATCGTCACCGCCCCGCTGAACAAGGAGGCGATCGCCCTGGCCGGCCACCCGTACCCCGGCCACACCGAGATCCTCGCCGACCTCACCGGCACCCGGGACTTCGCGATGATGCTGACGGCGCACCGGCTGCGCGTGGTCCACGTCACCACGCACATCGGCATCCGGCAGGTGCTGGAGCGGGTGACCACGGATCGGGTCCTCACGACGATCAGGCTGGCCCATCGCGCACTGCTGGACATGGGACTGGAGGCGCCGTCGGTCGGGGTGGCGGGCCTCAACCCGCACGCCGGTGAACGCGGGCTGTTCGGCGACGAGGAGCTGACCACCATTCTCCCCGCGATCGAGCGGGCACGGGCCGAGGGCATCGACGCGACCGGCCCCTGGCCCGCGGACACGCTTTTCGGCCGCGCCGTCCACGGCGACTTCGACGTCGCGATCGCGATGTTCCACGACCAGGGGCACATCGCGGTCAAGGTGCTGGGCTTCGAGACCGGCGTCAACGCCACAATCGGGCTGCCGATCGTGCGCACGAGCGTCGACCACGGGACCGCCTTCGACATCGCCGGCACCGGGACCGCCGGGCACGACAGCTTGGTGGAGGCGATCCAGGTCGGGGCCGCCATGGCCTCCGCCCGGCTCCAGGCCGGACTTTGCGACCGGGCGGCCGCGCCCGCGACCCCCTCCGGGACCGCCCTGGAGGAGGAGACGGCATGAGGCAGACCCGACGCACCGACCTCGGACCCTTCGAGGCCGTCCGCGAGCTCAGCTACGACGCGCCCTTCCCGCGACTGCTGCCGGTGCGGCAGCGTATTCAGGCGCCCCAGGTGCCGGCCGTGGCCGCGGCCACCGCGGCCGCGCTGGAGCCGTTGCGCAGCCGCATCACGCCGGGGATGACGGTCGCCCTGACCGCCGGCAGCCGGGGCATCCACGACATGCCGACGGTGGTGCGGTCGGCGGGGGCCTGGCTGCGCGCCGCCGGTGCCCAGCCGTTCGTCGTCCCCGCCATGGGGTCCCACGGCGGCGCGACTGCGGAGGGCCAGATCACCATGCTGGCCGAGCTCGGCATGACCGAGGAGACGCTCGGCATGGAGATCCGCTCCACGATGGACACCGTCGAGCTGGGTCACGTCGACGGCGGCCCCATGGCCCACCTAGACCGCAATGCGGCTGGTGCCGACGGCATCCTGGTCATCAACCGCGTCAAGGCGCACACCGACTTCAAGGGCGAGGTCGAGAGCGGTCTCGCCAAGATTACCGCCATCGGGCTGGGCAAGCAGCGGGGTGCCGAGGGCATCCACCTCTACGGCCCCGCCAACCTCGGCACCTGGATCCCGCTCGTGGCCCGCCGCATCATCGACACCGGCAAGATCCTGGGCGGCATCGCCATCGTCGAGAACGCCCATGACCGGGCGGCCCACATCGAGCTGGTCGAGCCCGAGGGCATCGGCGGCGACGTCGAGCGCCGGTTGCTGGCGGAGGCCAAGCAGCTGATGGGGCAGCTGCCCTTCGACGCCATCGACGTCGCGGTGATCGACGTGATGGGCAAGGACAAGTCTGGGGCCGGCATGGACACCAACGTCATCGGCCGCATGATGATCCGGGGCAGCGCCGAGTTTCCCCGGCCGAACATCACCAACATCGCGGTGCTGGACGTCAGCGACGCCTCGCACGGCAACTGCATCGGAATCGGTCTGGCGGACTTCATCCCGTTCCGGCTGCTGGAGAAGATGGACCTGCGCAGCAGCTACATCAACGCCATGACGTCCGGCCTCGGCGGCCCGCAGCGCGGCCAGATCCCCATGGCGATGCCGACCGACCGCGACGCGGTCGCCGCGGCGATCCTCACCTGCGGCCGCGCCGACCTCGAGCAGTGCCGGCTGGTGCGGATGCCGGACACACTGGACCTGTCGGAGCTCCTCGTCGCAGAATCCATGCGCGCCGAGGTCGACGCCGACCCCCGGCTCGAGGTGCTAGGCGACGCGGTGCCGATGTCCTTCGACGCGGACGGCACGCTGGGCAAGTGGCTGTGAGCGCCCTTCGCGGCCCGACAGGGACGGACCGCCGGTGACCGACCAGCGGATCGGCTTCATCGGCCTCGGCGCCATGGGCGCACCCATGGCGGCGCGGCTGCTCGCCGGCCCGGGCACCCTGTCCGTGTTCGACCCGGTCGCGGCTCGCCGCGACGAACTGGCCGGTGGCGGCGCGGTCCCCGCCGCCACGGCGGCCGAGGCCGCGAAGGAGGCCGACCTGCTCTTCGTCATGGTCCTCGACGAGGCGCAGTGCCGGAAGGCGCTGCTCGGTACCGACGGCGCCGCGCCGGTGCTCGCGCCGGGCGCGGTGGTCGTCCTCATGAGCACCGTCGGCCCGGACGCGGTGCGGCGACTCGCCACGGCCCTCGCCGAGGCCGACGTCGAGCTGGTCGACGCGCCGGTCAGCGGCGAAGTGGGCCGCGCCGCAGCCGGCGACCTGCTGATCATGGCCAGTGGCCGGCCCGCCGCGGTGGAGCGGGCGCGGCCGGCCCTGGACCTGATCGGGTCGACCGTCGTCGTGTGCGGCGAGACGGCCGGGGACGGCCAGTCCGTGAAGCTGGTCAACCAGCTGCTGTGCGGCGTGCACATCGCCGCGGCGGGGGGCGGCGCTGGCCTACGCGCAGGCGCTCGGCCTGGACCCCGCGGCGGTCTACGAGACGGTCCGGCACGGCGCGGCCGGCTCCTTCATGCTGGACGACCGCGGCAGCCGCATGATCGGACGCGAGTTTGGCGCCGTGAAGAGCGCGCTGGACATCTTCGTCAAGGACCTCGGCCTCGTGACGTCGTCCGCGGCCGCGCAGCGCTTCCCCGCGACGATGGCGGCCACCGCCAACTCGCTGTTCCTCATGGGAGCCGCGCTCGGCTACGGCGGCGAGGACGACTCCGGCATCCTGCGCGTGTTCGAGCAGTGGACGGCCCGCCCCGCGGCTGAAACCCCCGGCAGAACCTCCTGCCGCGGCCCCCCGACCCATCCCCCGGACCCACCCCGGCAAGACCTCGACCCAAATCTGCTGCCCCGCAGCAGGAGGAGGACTCCATGACCGCACCCGCTCTCGACACCATCGGCGTCCGGCTGCACCCAGCCGACAACGTCGTGGTCGCGACGACGGACCTGCCCGCGGGCAGCACCGCGGCGGGCCTCACCGTGCGCGGCGCCGTGCCACGCGGGCACAAGCTCGCGACCGCGCCGGTCGCGGCCGGGGAGGTCATCCGCAAGTACAACCAGGTCATCGGCTTCGCGACGACCGACATCGCCCGCGGCGACCACGTCCACACCCACAACACCGAGTTCCGGGCCTTCGAGCGCGACTTCGCGTTCGGCGCCGACGTGACCCCGACCGCCTTCGTGCCGCCGCAGGAGCAGGCCACCTTCCAGGGCATCGTGCGCGCGGACGGCCGGGTGGCGACCCGCAACTACATCGGCATCCTCACCTCGGTCAACTGCTCCGCCACCACCGCCAAGTTCATCGCGGAATCCGTCCGCTCCTGCGGGCTGCTTGACGGGTTCCCGAACGTGGACGGCGTCGTTGCCCTCACGCACGGCACCGGCTGCGGCATGGCGGGCAGCGGCGAGGGCTTCGACGTCCTGCAGCGCACGCTGAGCGGCTACGCCGCGCACCCCAACTTCGCCGGCTTCCTGCTGCTCGGCCTGGGCTGCGAGGTCAACCAGATCCAGGGCCTGACGCAGACGTGGAGCCTCGACCCCACCAAGATCGTCCACACCATGAACATCCAGGACGAGGGCGGCACGGCGGCGACCGTGCGCCGCGCCGTGTCGCTTATCCGCGACATGCTTCCGGAGGTGGACCGGGTCTCGCGCGTGCCGGTGCCGGCCAGCGAACTGATCCTCGGGCTCAACTGCGGCGGCTCCGACGCCTATTCCGGGATTACGGCGAACCCGGCGCTCGGTGCGGCCGCGGACCTCGTGGTGCGCCACGGCGGCACCGCGGTGCTCGGCGAGACCCCGGAGATCTACGGCGCCGAGCACCTGCTGACCCGCCGGGCCGTCACCGTGCCGGTGGGGGAGAAGCTGGTCGACCTGATCCGCTGGTGGGAGAAGTACACCGCCGACAACGACGGCTCCATGGACAACAACCCGTCGCCGGGCAACAAGGCCGGTGGGCTGACGACGATTCTGGAGAAGTCGCTCGGCGCCGTGGCGAAGGGCGGCACGACCAACCTCACGGAGGTCTACCGCTACGCCGAGCGGGTGACCGCCAAGGGCTTCGTCTTCATGGACACGCCCGGCTACGACCCCGTCTCCGTGACCGGCATCGTCGCGGGCGGCGCCAACGTCATGTGCTTCACCACCGGACGCGGGTCGGTGCTCGGCTGCAAACCCACGCCGAGTCTGAAGCTCGCGACCAACAGCGAGATGTACGCGCGCATGTCCGAAGACATGGACGTCAACGCCGGCGTCATCATGGACGGCGGCGCGTCGGTGCAGGAGCTCGGGCAGCAGCTGTTCGAGCTGATCCTGGAGACCGCCTCAGGCCGCAGGACCAAGAGCGAGGAGCTCGGCTTCGGCCAGGAGGAGTTCGTGCCCTGGCAGCTCGGCGCGGTGATGTAGCGCTCCGTCGCCCATCCCCGGACCGGCCAGGAGGAAGTCGATGGACTACCGCACACCGCACGGCACCGACCTCGCCGTCCCGCGTCTGGTCCTGGGGACGATGACCTTCGGGGCGCAGGTGGACCGCGAGACGGCGGCCGCCATGGTGGCGCGCTGCCGGGAGGCCGGCGTCACGATGTTCGACACCGCCAACTCCTACGGCAGCGGCGTCGCCGAACAGCTGCTCGGGGAAGTGGTGGCGCCGTACCGCGACGAGGTGCTGATCGCCAGCAAGGTCTTCAACCGGATGGGCGACGGGCCGAACGACTGCGGCCTGCGCCGCCCCGCGATCGAGAAGGCGCTCAACGCCACGCTGCGGCGGCTGGGCACCGACCACCTCGACATTTACTACCTCCACGCGCCGGACCGCTCGGCACCGATCGAGGAGGCGCTCGCGGCAATGGCCGCCGCCGTGGCCGCCGGCAAGGTGCGCCACGTCGGGATGTCGAACTACGCGGCGTGGCAGATAGCGGAGGCGCGGTGCCTCACCGGGTCGCACGGCTGGCCGGCGGTACATCTCTCCCAGCCGCTGTACAACCTGCTGTCCCGCCGGGTCGAGGACGAGTACGCGGAGTTCTCCGAGCACTACGCCATGCACAACGTCGTGTACAACCCGCTCGCCGGCGGCCTGCTCAGCGGCAAACACAACGACGCCGTGCGACCCGAGGCGGGAGGCCGCTTCGCCGGTGAGCTCGGCCCGATGTACCGCGACCGCTACTGGAACCAGGCGCAGTTCCACGCCGTGGAGGCCCTGCGCAAGGTAGCGGCCAATGCCGGCCTCACCCTCGTCGAACTGGCCTTCCGGTGGCTGATGGGCCGCCCGCTGGTCGACAGCATCCTGCTCGGCGCCTCGCGGCTCGACCAGCTCGAGGCCAACCTGGCGGCCGCCAACGGGCCTGCCCTCGGGGCGGACGTCCTGTCCGCGTGCGACGACGTCTGGGCGTCGCTGCGCGGCGCCGCCCCGGCCTACAACCGGTGACGCCGCACCACACCAAATCCGCCTACACCAGACCCGCCCAAACCAGACCCGCCCAACGCCACCCGTACACCCATCATGCACGGCCACGCCGCGGACCCAGGAGGTAGGCATGACCCCCGCAGAGCAGCAGTTCGCCGGACAGGGGGTCGTCGTCGTCGGCGCAGCCGACGGCGTGGGCCGCGCCACCGCGACGCTGCTGGCGTCCCGTGGGGCGCGAGTCGCGGCCCTAGACCGCAACCTCGAGGGATGCCACGAGACCCTCGACGGCCTGGACGGGCAGGCCCCGGAGGGCTTGGCGGTGCAGATGGACGTCACGGACGCGGTCGCCGTCACCGCCGCCGTGACGCAGGCCGAGGAGGGGCTCGGCGGCATCTCGGTGCTCGTCAACTGCGCGGGCATCACTGGGGTGACCAACCGGCTCAGCCAGGACGTCGACCTCGACGACTGGGACCTCGTGCACGCTATCAACCTGCGCGGGGCGTTCCTGCTGTCGCGGGCGGTGATCCCCGCGATGGCATCGCGCGGCTACGGGCGCGTCCTGCACGTCGCGTCCATCGCCGGCAAGGAGGGCAACGCCGGCATGGTCGCGTACTCTGCCTCCAAGGCTGGCCTGATCGGGATGGTCAAGGCGCAGGGCAAGGAGTACGCCAAGACCGGCGTCACCGTAAACGCTCTCGCGCCCGCGGTCATCCGCACGGCCATGGTCGACGCGATGCCGGACGAGCAGATCCGATACATGACCGACAAGATCCCCATGGGGCGCACCGGCAGCCTGACGGAGGCCGCCGAGATGATCGCGTGGATCGTCTCGCCGGCCTGCAGCTTCAGCACGGGCGCGGTCTTCGACCTCTCCGGCGGCCGAGCCGTCTATTGACCCCGGCGTTCCCCCCGTACCTCTCCCGACGATAGGAGCCCGCATGCCCTGCTGCCCGCGACAGACCGCCGACCGGAGCACAGCCCACGGCCGACGCCGGTGAGCGCCGGACGGGCCGTCGTCACCGGGGCCGCCTCGGGGATCGGGCGGGCGACCGCCCTACGCCTGGCCGCTGACGGCTACGAGCTGGTCGCGCTCGACGTCGACGCCACCGGGCTGGCCGCGACGCGGGAGCAAGTCGCGGCGGCGGCGGGCGGCACGGTCTCGGTGTACGAGGTCGACCTGCGCGACGTGGCGTCGATCGAGGCGGTGATGGCCGTGGTGCTGGCGGACGGACCACCCGCGGTGCTTGCCAACGTGGCGGGCATGGGTGTCGCCGCCGAACTGGCCGACACGACGCCCGCGCAGTGGGACGCCGTGCTGGCGGTGGACCTGTCCGCGGTGTTCCACCTGTGCCGGCTGGTGCTGCCGCCGATGCTGGCGGCCGGCGGCGGCATCATCGTCAACGTCGCGTCGGTCGCCGGCATCGTCGGGGTCGGGCGCCGGGCGGCCTACTGCGCGGCGAAGGCCGGCGTCATCGGGCTGACCCGCGCCACGGCCGTCGACTACGCCGCGCGGGGGATCCGGGCCAACGCCATCTGCCCGGGCACGGTCTCCACCGAGTGGATCGGCAAGATCCTGGCGGACGCACCGGACCCGGAGGCGGCCCGCCGGGCCATGGACGCCCGCCAGCTGGACGGCCGCATGGGCAGCCCGGAGGAGGTGGCCGCCGGCATCGCCTTCCTGTGCAGCCCCGAGGCCCGCTTCGTCAACGGGTCGGCGTTCGTGATGGACGGCGGGATGACAGCGGTCTGAGGCGGCCGGTCAGGCTGGCGCCGCCCCGTCCAGCACCGCCCTGTGCGTCTCGTCGATATGCTCGGCCATGGCCAGCCCGGCCGCGTCCGCGTCACTCGCGGCGACCGCGTGCAGGATGCCGCTGTGCGCCACGACGGCCTTGGCGCGCATGTCGGGCTCCAGGGCGGTCCTCACGCGCACCTGGTGCACCAGGGTTCGGATCGGCTCGAAGAGCGCGGCCAGGAACGGGTTGGCCGCAGCGGCCTGCAGGCCCTCGTGGAATACGCTGTCGGCCGCCGAGAACGCGGCGATATCGCCATCGTCGTGTGTGCTGCGCATGACACCGAGCGCCGCCCCGAGCCGGTCCAGGTCCTCCTCGGTGCGCCGCTGGGCGGCGAGCCCCGCGATGCCGACCTCGACGACCCGGCGGGCCTCGACGAGCTGCCGGCCGAGCAGACCCCTGCTGCCGCCCTCCAGTGCCGTCCGGCTGGCCAGCAGCTCGGCGTCCAGCGCGGACCACCGGGCCGGCGGGTTGACGAACGTGCCACGGCCCTGCTCGACGCGCAGCACCCCCTTGTCGCGCAGCACCTTGACGGCCTCGCGCAGCGTCAGCCGGCTGACGTTGGCGCGCGCCGCGAGGTCGGCTTCGGGCGGCAATCGGCTGCCAGGCGGGTGCTCACCGCGGGCCACCGCACTGAGCAGCTCGCGGACGACTTGGTCGGGCAGCCCCCCCCGGAGCGTGGCTCTGTCCATCCCGCCCTCATCTGCTCCCCGGGTCAGTTGACCGCGGGGAACATCTTGCCCGGGTTGAGGATGCCCTGGGGGTCGAAGACCGCCTTCAGCTCGCGCTGCAGCCGCAGGTTCGCCTCGCCCAGCTCGCGGCCGAGCCAGTCCCGCTTGAGGACCCCCACGCCGTGCTCACCTGTGATCGTCCCGCCAAGAGACAGGCCCAGCCCCATGATGGCCTCGAACGCTTGCACCGCGCGATGCTCGGCGCCCTGATCGCCGGGCGGGAAGATCACGGTCGGATGCATGTTCCCGTCGCCTGCGTGTCCCGGGCACGCGACGAGGACGTCGTGGTCCTTCGCGATGGCCTCGATGCCGACGAGCAGGTCGGCCAACCGCTCGCGCGGGACGGCGACGTCGTCCACGAGGGTGACGCCGATCGCGTCCATGGCGGGGCCGACGAGTCGACGGGCCTCGAGCAGCATCGCGGACTCCTCGGCGTCGGAGGCCTCCGCCACCTCCAGGGCACCGAGCTCGCGGCAGATCGCGGCCATGATGGCGATGTCCTCAGGCGCCCGCGCGCCCCGGTCGGACTGCGCCAGCAGGAACGCCTGCGCGTGCTCCGGCAGCCCCATGTCGCGGTAGTCGTTGATGGCGCGCAGGGCCGTTCGGTCGAGGAACTCCAGCAGCGACGGCCCGACACCGGACGCCATGATGCGCGCGACCGCGTCCAGAGCTGAGGTGGCCGAGTCGAAGACCGCGGCGATGGTGAGCGCCGGCTCGGGCCTCGTGCGCAGCGCCACCGTGACCTGCGTGATGACGCCCAGCGTGCCCTCGGACCCCACCAGCAGGCGGGTCAGGTCGTAGCCGGCGACACCCTTGGCCGTCCGCCGACCGGTGCGCACGACGCTGCCGTCGGCAAGCACGACCTCGAGGGCCCGCACGAAGTCGGCCGTGACGCCGTACTTCACGCAACACAGCCCGCCCGCGTTGGTGGCCACGTTGCCGCCGATCGTCGACCAGTCCCAGGACGACGGGTCCGGCGGGTAGAACAGACCCTTGGCTAGAACCTCGCGGGACAGGACGGCGTTGACGACGCCCGCTTCAACGACCGCAAGCTGCTCGCTCTCATGGATCTCGACGATGCGGTCCATGCTCGTGAGCGACAACACGATGCAGCCGTCGACAGCGTTAGCGCCACCTGACAGGCCGGACCGGGCGCCCTGCGGCACGACGGCCGCGCCGTGCCGAGAGGCGACCCGCATGACGTGCTGGACCTGCTCGGTCGTACGCGGTCGCACCACCACCGCGGGATGGCCGGCGGCGCAGAACTTCGCCATGTCGAAGCGGTAGGCCTCGGTGCTGACCTGTTCGGCGAGGACACCGTCGTCGTCGAGGCCGGCCCGCAGCTGCTCGACGACGTGAGGCTCGACTGGGGACACGGGAGATCCTTCTCCGTCGCCGCATCTGGCCGGGACGGCGCCCCGGATACGTCAGATGAATGTACGGGCTCTGGGCCGCCGTGACCAGACCTTCTCGATCGGAGCCCCGCGCCCAGCTCCGCGGCCGTCGCGGGTCAGTTCACGATGCGAAGCGTGGTGCTCGGGGGAGCGGGGGGTTGCCAGGCGCGACAGGTGGGGGGTGGATGCTTTGCGAGATAAACCCCGAGGCGTAGGTGTGGCGCAGCGCATGGAAGCCGTCGCCGCGGTCGAGGCCGGCGCGCTCGAGGCTAGGCTTCCACGCGGACTCGCTGAAGCTGTCGCGCGTCACAGCGGATGGCCAGCCTTCAAGACCTACGCGTTCTGGTCCATCGACGTCGACCTGCACGGACAGAACGGAACACCTCTAGGTTCACCTGGGCCGGCGACCTACGACAACTTGCGAGCGAGGGGGCACGAGGAGATTGCCCTGCGCGTTGGGTTGCTGGGCCTTGGATAACACGTACCTCCATATCAGCTAGGCCGCTGCCCACGGGACCGCGAGCATGATGGCTCAGCCCACCCGGTAGCGCCGCAGCACCTCGGGGTCGGGGTCCGCTCCGAGCCCCGTCCGGTCGGGATGGGGAACCGGCCGTCCGGGCCGGGCAGGCCCGCGCCGCCGAACAACGGCGCCTCGAGTTGGGCGTACAGGCGCTCCACGGACCGCAAGGCGGGAAACAGCGCCGCCATTTGCAGCGTAGCGAGCAGCCCCGGACCGAAGTACGGCTAGTGCGGCGCGAGCTGCGCCCGTGCTGCGCCGCCAGCTCCGCCACTGAACAGAACCCGGTGATGTCACCGGCCTTCGTCACGCTGGGCTGCAGGTAGTCGCAGCGCGCCGGGCCGGCGAGCGAGGTGAAGTCGTGGGTGGGTCGCGGCGTTCTCGTCGGCTGGCCACCGGGCTGCCGCCCTCCTCGCGTACCATGCGCAGCCCCCGGTAGTCCTCCGGCGGCCACACCGGCTCCTCCAGCCAGGTCAGCCGGTACGGCCGCAGCGCCCGGCCTGCTGCACCGCCTCGAGCGGCGTCCAGGCGCAGTTGACGTCGAGCATCAACTCGGCCTCGCCGACGGCCGCGACGTGCACCGCGACGACCTCGTGCAGCTTGACTTCGGGGTAGCCGGCCGCCACCGCCCGGACCGACTCCCGCGCCACCAGGCGTGGCTCCCCGAGCCGGAACACGCTGACGTACGACGGGACGGGGCTGCCGTGCGGCCGCTGCCGCCGAGCAGCTGCGAGACCGGCAGCCCGGCCCGCTTGCCGGCACCGAACCCGGTCGGCGGGCCGCCGTGGGTGAACGGGACCGCCAGCACGATCGTCTCCAGCGCGGTGATCCTCATGGCCGCAGCCGTACCCGGTCCGGCGTGAGCTCCGCGATCGAGGTGACCCCCATCAGCTGCAGGGTGCGGCGGACCTCGTCGGCCAGGATCTCGGCGGCCCGGTCCACCCCCTGCTCGCCACCGGCCATCAGCCCGTACAGGTAGGCGCGGCCGACGAGGCAGGCGCGGGCGCCGAGGGCGACGGCCGCCACGACGTCCGCGCCGCTGAGCACACCGCCATCGAGGTAGACCTCGGCGTCCGAGCCCACCGCCGCGACGACCGAGGGCAGCTCCTCCAGCGGGGTGGGCGAGCGGTCCAGCTGCCGGCCGCCGTGGTTGGAGACCACGACCGCATCGACACCGGCGTCCACGACCGCGCGGGCGTCCTCGGCGGTTTGCACGCCCTTCACGACCAGCGGCCCCGGCCAGGCGCTCCGCAGCCTGCGCACGTCCTCCAGCGTGGCCGCCGGGTCGAACACCTTGTCGGCGAGCTGCGCGACCGTCCCGCCCCAGGAGCTCAGCGAGGCGAACGACAGCGGCTCGGTGGTCAGGACGTCGAACCACCAGGCCGGGTGCACCGACATGTCGGCGAGGGTGCGCAGGGTCAGCGACGGCGGGATGGTGAGCCCGTTGCGCACGTCGCGCAGCCGGACCCCCGCCACCGGCGTGTCGACGGTGAGCACCAGCGCCTCGTAGCCCGAGGTCCGGGCCCGCTCGACGAAGTCCAGGCTCGCGTCGCGATCGCGCCACAGGTAGAGCTGGAACCAGCGGCGGGTCCGCGGCGCCGCCTGCGCCAGCGCCTCCAGCGACGTCGTGCCCATCGTGGACAGCCCGTACGGGATGCCGGCCCGGCCGGCCGCGCGGGCCACGGCCGGCTCGCCCTGCGCGTGCATCATGCGGGTGAAGCCGGTCGGGGCGAAGCCCAGCGGCAGCGCCGCCGGCCGGCCCAGGATTGTCGTCGTCGTGTCGACCCGGGAGACGTCCCGCAGCACGCTCGGCCGGAGCTCCACCCGCTCGAAGGCTGCGCGCGACCTGCGCAGGCTCACCTCGGGGCCGGCCCCGCCGTCGGTGTAGTCGAACACCGCCCGGGGCGCCCGGCGGCGGGCGAGGCGACGGAGGTCCTCGATCGACGCCGTCCGGGCGAGCCGGCGGCTCCGACCGCCGGTGAGGGCCGGAGTCGGCCCGATCAGCGGTCGTACCTCGGACCACCGGGGCAGGCGTCGGCCCGCGGCAGGCGGGACCGGCGAGAGGAGTTCGTCGCCCGCTGAGCTGTCCATCGCCGCTCCCCCCTGTGCGCCGCCGGTGCCCTCACCGCATCCTGCCCCAGCCGCCCGGCCGGCCGTGGAGCGCCGCCCCTTCCAGCGCCATTGACCTCGGTGTCTGCAACGCTCTAGATTCGCGCCTACATCAGAGGTCTGATGAAATAGGCCCCCGGCGACGAGGACGGCGACCGGCCATGCGTCTGCTTCGAGTGGGAGCACCGGGCAGCGAGCGGCCCTGCGTGCTGCGTACCGACGGGACGGCCGTCGACGTGTCCGCACACGTGTCCGACTTCGGCCCCGACTTCTTCGCAGAGGAGGGCCTGGAGCGGCTGCGGATCCTGCTCGACAGCGGGGCCGACCTGCCGGCCGTCGACCTGGCCGACGGCACCCGGATCGGCTCGTGCGTCGCACGCCCGCACAAGGTCATCTGCGTCGGGCTGAACTACTCCGACCACGCCGCCGAGTCGGGGATGCCGATCCCGGCCGAGCCGATCATCTTCTTTAAGGCCACCAACACCGTCGTGGGGCCCAACGACGACGTCTTCATGCCGCGGGGCAGCACGAAGACCGACTGGGAGGTCGAGCTGGCCGTCGTTCTCGGCGCCCCCGGCAGGTACCTGGCCGACGAGCAGGCCGCGCTGGCCACCGTGGCCGGCTACGCCGTGGCCAATGA
>JAABUK010007921.1_pt1 | contig 15128 bp, 17 predicted proteins | sample 5559141 | NCBI WGS metagenome assembly JAABUK01 (sample SAMN10711869, study PRJNA513367) | rock metagenome | isolation source: Antarctica rocks | place: Antarctica: Victoria Land, Pudding Butte nord | collected 2016-01-03
TTGCCCTTCAGGCCCTCGTACAGCAGCTTGGTCAGCGTGCTGTCCCTGTACGGAATCACTGGAGGCACCGCACTGCACCAAACACGGCCACAGCATGAGCCACAAAGCACACGCAGAGTTTTTGGAGTGAAGACAGACAGAAGAGAAGAGTCTGTGCATTGATAAACTGTTGGCGCCACTTCAGGCAGCAGATTGAGCTGGGTGGAATGGGTTGTGTAGCAGGCTGTAAGGTGCTTCAGTCTGCGTGATGCCACAGCTTCAATAAGCATGCTCTGCATGTTTCATGCATTGCCACAGCCCGGAGCAAGGGGTGGGGTGGACACTGTGAAAAGCACTTGCCAACACAGTGTACAGCTTGCCTTTTGTGCTGACATTGTGCTCATTAGTAAAGCTCATCTATTTGACTTAACAAGGTGTGCACCTTTTATACCTTGGTAGCATGCTCTGTCATGCCCATTGTGGTGATGAACATTAGCTCAGAAGCAATGCACATGTTGCTGCTGCTTTAATCACTGCAGCCTAGACCATGCTTCCACAGGTTGTACACTGCTATTGCTGCTCTAGTGCTGCTTCATGAGAGATGACAGTAGATGAGACACATGGCATGTTAAGACTCAGCAGAATGAAGGCAGTGATGACAGACCTGAAGGAGGTTTTGCGCATGCTGAGGCCGGCCAGAACCTGTCCTAGGGTGAACAGGCTCCTGTTGATGGACCCTGTCTCCCTCAATGCAGCCTCACCATCATTCCCAGTGGCCTGCATAACACACACCAAGCACTGTCAGATCTCCTGTCAAAGGATCCTGTCTCCATCAATGCAGCCTCGGCATCACTCCCAGTGGCCTGCACAACACACACCAAGCACTGTCAGTGTCATAGGCTCCTGTTGATAGATCCTGTCTCTCCCAATACAGCCTCGCCATCATTCCCAGTGGCCTGCACAACAGCAAAAGCTATCAATGTCACAAGCTCCTGTTGATGGACCCTGTCTCCCTCAGCGCAGCAATCATTCCCAGTGGCCTGCGTTGCACACAGCAAGCATTGTCAGTGTCATACGCTCCTGTTGACAAGTCATTTCTCCCCCAATGCAGTGTCATAGGCTCCTGTTGATGGATTAAGTCTCTCCTAATGCAGCCTTGTCATCATTCCCAGTGGCCTGCGCAACACACAGCAAGCGCGGTCAGTGTCATAGGCTCCTGTCGATGGATGCTGTCTCTCCCAATGCAGCCTCTCCATCATTCCCAGTGGCCTGCACAAGAAGAAGAAAGAAGAAGATTACAACACATAGCAAATGCTGTCCGTGTCACAGGCTCCTGTTGATGGATCCTGTATCTCCCAATGCAGCCTCTCCACCGTTCTGGGTGGAATGCACACAGAGATGGAGCTTTCTCAGCTGCTGGTGGACCACACCATTGGACGTGTCATGGGCCAGCATTGCTTATTTGGAGCTCATGTTGAGTTGTGTACACCTGATGGTGAACAACATTGCAGCACAAGAGTATGCTATGAACAGCGCAGATCATGTGACAATAACAGGACCCTCGTGTGATGAAGGCATGGGCAACAGAGCAGCATGCTCCTCCCATGGCATATACAAGCCACCACCTGGGTTGTGCTAGGCCGCGTAGGGATGCACAAGACAGGCTGCTCTGGAGAGACAAAGCCTGTCCTGCACATACCTAGCTCATCATGAGCTGGTAACCGTTTTCGCTGTTATTGTTATTGTTGTTCTTATTGTTATGATGATTATTACTACTTGGGTTTTGCTGCATGTGCAGGCATACCTTGAGTCGCTCACTTCCAGCCAAGTCAACCAGCACCAGCTTGCCGTACTTCTTCATTGGTGGCCCAGCAGTCATGACACTGCCGGGCCTGCTGCCCATGGAGTTGCCTCTGTTCAGCAGAGGAGTCGTCTCAAACTGGAGGGTCATGATGCAGTGACCGCGGGAAGAGTACTCGTTCAGCCTGTGTGACCTGCAACATCAGAGGTGCAGCCGCATTCAGCATATATGTTTGCAAACTAGTGCTGCTTGTGGTGCTGCCACTGTTTGGGAAGACAGTAATGCGCTGTAGTTGTGTTTGATGAAATGAGCTTGATGGCTATGCCATTGTTCGTGATTTGCTGCTTGATCAACTTTCTTGTGATGCAGCAGAGTCGAAAACACATAGTGAAGCACTGGTAAGCTTCCCAGAAGTGACTGTACAAGGTGGTCTCAAAAGAAGTTTTTGAATGCTGAGAGCAGATGAATGATGTTGGCATGACAAGTAACAGACACTAGGCAAGTCCTTGCTCATTGATCAAGATTGTCAGTGGTAAACCCTGACCTGATGTGGCGAGTAGTCAGCGCCTTGTGCATGAAGCTAAGAGCATCTGCACAGGTGGCGCAGGGCACTTCAGCGAGGCCCTCCACAAAGAAGCCCCGGTGCTTGTCATGCCTCACAGCCAGGGGCATCTGCTTGCTGCCAGCTGCTAAGTCAGACACCTACACAGCATTCACTAGCAATCACAGTGGTACAGATACTGTGACTTGCATGGTTACTTATGCACACTCATATTGCGTGCAAGGTGAGGCTGCTTGCTGCCAGCTCCCAAGTCATACACATGTGCACAAATCACCATCAGTGATGCACAGCCTGAACATGCATGACAGTGTATCTGCATGCCATTGCCCTGCACCTCCCCTGTTGGAAATGGCATAGTCTACAAGCTGTTCCTGCTGTGTATCTGATCTTGGTGAGTTTGAAAGCAGTTGACAAAGTGTTTACTAATGTACACATCAGGTGGGACTTCTTTGCTCATTGTTCCATCAGCTGGCTTGGCTGTTTGCTCATCTGTTTGTGGTAATGCTTACAGCAGCTGGTCAACGTACCAGGCTCTACAGAAGATCATGCAAGAACATCGCAAGGTAAACCCCCATCCTCCTTGAGACTTTTGATGCATTCAGACAGTAGTCAGCTTCACATTTGCTCTGCATACCAATGCACAACAACACATCCTTGCCATTTACTGACCTGTTCGTGGTACACTTCACAGCAGCTGGCACGCACTTCCACATGCATATCTGACTGATGGGCCTCGATGCTCTGGAAGACGTTGGCATAGGCTCTGGCCAGAAAGCCATCATCTTCTGTCAGCAGCTGCTGCTTGTCAAAGTTGTTAGTGCCCAGGCGAGGTCCTATCATGCTGTAGGTCTTCCCCTGCAACACAGGGCACAAGTCTGGTGTCACCAGGTTGCTGTTCACACGATGCTGATGCGTGTCAATGTCAGTTTTAAGTAGGTGGGCTCAGTCATGGAGATGTTGCGTTTTGCCTTAAGATAGCACAGTAGATTGATGTTTTGCTTGCTATAGCAACATGCTGATTCGCATGCTGATGATGACAGTGGCCTGAGTCCAGTCACCATGGGTGTCATATGTGTTCATGTCACGCGCTCCTGAAATTGTCAATTCGCGCTTGTGGACATTGTCACTATGCATGTTGCAGTGTGCAGTTAAATGTTTGTTTCTGCCAAGCTGTCCTGTTGTCCACCCTTTGTGATCGGTCATCTGTCAGGAAGTCTTACCGAGCCTGTCTGTCCAAAGGCAAAGACAGTGACAGCAAAGCCTTGCAGTGCCCCATCCACCAAATCATCCACATTGCATACTACGGCAACGCTTTCCTGCATGCGACATTCCATCTCAGTGTACTGGTCACATTGGCCAAAGCCTCACTGGACCAATATCTGGAGCTTTGACGTGCAAGGCAATCCTGCAAAGGCATACCTGACTGACGCTGCCATCAAGGCAGGCGTCTAATGTATACTTTTTGGCAGTGCCTTTGAGGCTTGCGTGTGATGGAAGCTGAGGCTTGTCCCCAACTCGTTCAGGCACCAATACCTGTAGTCAGTCAAGTACTTTGACACTGGAACAGCAAAGGGCAGGCTGCTGCCATGAAATTGTACTGTGCATGCTAGCATTGCTGAGGGTTTGTCACAGTTCTGCTTACCTGCACGTGCTCTTGACTAGGACTGCAGGCCACAGCAAGCTCTTCATTTGCTTCGTGCCCAATAGGTGGTCTGACTCTCACCAGCACCTGCAAGTGCGTATTTGCATCAACTGTGAGGCAACACCACAGCCATTGCTGCAGCACAACTTGACACCGAAAGCTGTTAGGGCAACAACGGCATCTACAAGACAAACCTGTATTCGGTTTGTGCTTGACGACTCTGCGTCCAGACCGCTCATGGCTTGCCCGCTGATTGCTCACAAGGCAAATCTCCGATTCGTCGGATGCTTGCGCTCCTAGCACTTGTGGCCCAATCAACCGATTTCTCGATGATTGGGCAACCCGTGCAAGCGTCACTTAGGCGATTGGCCACACGACTTGAGTGTGGCAGGGTCTCTGCACTTTACCGAAAAATTTGCATCGCGCAGAAGACAGCGGCCTTGCTGCAGGTGCCGATGCTTAGCTCATCGATGCAGGCCTGCAACGCCTGCAAAACATTTAGATTCCAAGGTTGCCAGCAGTGCTGGATGTTGACTGCGCGACCGCGTGCGTGCTGCGTTGCGTCCTCGAGGGTAGGTCGCAGAGTCTTGTTGCAGGTTCATGACCACCATGGATATCAACATCGAATCTGAGGATTTCGAGTCGGGTGAAATCGCAAGGGCATATGCTGTTCAAGAGGCTCTACACACTGCCTTCGACAGTGCATATCAGCAAGCTGATGAGCAGCAGCTACATGCTGACGTGATCAGCTATACCGTGGATAGTTGTATGCAAAGTTGCCTCTCTCTGTTGGAAATGACCTTCGTCAGCAGGGAAATACAGCCTCTAGATCCTGACCCCCTCACTGAAACCAGTTGGCAGCCTGACCCCGAAGCACAGCCATGTGCGCCAGATACCTGGATGAGAGGCGTCATCCAGGTCAGGCAGCCTCAAAGGCAGCCTAGTGTCAGCACCACAGGTGCATACATTTGGCTCACTGCAAGTCTTTCAAAGCCCTACTTAAGTGCACCTGCATAAGCAATGGAACCAGCTGTGCACATTGCACCCTTGACATTTTATTCAGAGGAAAAGTCATCACGCAGGTGGTCCAGCTAGTCCAAGCAAGCCTCCCCTGTCACGGGTTGGCAGCACCAGAAGCAATCAAGCTTCAAGTTCACCACGTATCAGCAAAGATTTGTCTCGGACGCCGAGCCGCAGAACAAGTCGCGAGTCAATGTCTGGGCATGATGACTCAGCAACAAGCTCTTCATCCAGAAAGGTTTGTGTCACGACTTCTTTACACTTGTGCAACCATCTGCCCTTTGCAGATGCACAACTGGCCCCAATGCTATTTAGATGCATGACTGTCTTGAGGCACGAGAGTCTCAGAGATCTGCACTACATCACATACAGTCCAGCACAGCATGCTTTCATTGAATCTGGACAATGGTCCAGACATTTGTGCACATCAGCATGATGTCTGCTCACCAGCAAGTCCTGTGGTCACATTGCTGACATTTGTTGGTTGACACTTATCAGAGCAACTCAGCAGCGAGTAGGCAAACACCAAAATGACCTGTAGATGTCGCAGAGCAGCACTGTATATGTGCATGGGGAACAGCAGGAGCAGCAGTAGCAAGAGATGCAGCAAAAAGGAAACCTCTAGAAGAGTGATAACCAATACCATTACAGTGATAACCATTACCATCACATAACAACTGCGCATTGTCAGGAAACACAAGCTTCTGCATATTTGCCATAGGACAGTGCTGCGTCACAGGCCCCACAGGGTAAAGCAGGGGCAGCAGCAGCAAGAGGGGGAGGCAAGACAGGGCCACAACAGGAGATCGAAGACAGGCTGAGGGAAGAGGTTGCCATCAAGAAGAAGGAGCAGCAGCGGCATGCAGAGATGCTGGCCAAGGAGGAGGAAGACCAACAGAAGTTTGAGGCCCTGCATAAGCAGCTGCGTGGCAAGGAATATGGCTATGATCACAAGGGGCAGGTATGACTGGCTGCTATGATAGTGCCTGGATACTGCATGCATAAGAACATGGGTGCGGCACGGTATTGTTATGTGACAAGGACTATGACCATGACTTCACTATTCCTGAGCTGCAACTGCTTTGCATTGAATGCTGGGGACTTGCTTGTTTGATGCAGAACTATAGGCTGATGTTCTACTGCATGTGTCATGTCATCAGCACCAACAGTGCATGGTCAATTCAATACCAGCGTACCTAGCTTGGAGTAATCCTTGACATGTGTCAAATGCTGACGCAGATAGTGGTCATCAATAGCGTTGATCCAGACAGCCTGCCTCCAGTAGCAGCAGCTCCCACAGTCACCACAGCAGCAGGTGAGAAGAAGCAGCGGCAGAACATGTCTCAGAAGCCCAAAGACCCCCCAGCAGACTCCCCCAAGTCAAAGCCAAAGGCCACTTTAGAAGCCGATGGCCCAGACTTCATTGCAGACAAGAAAGAAGTCCAACCACCTGTTGTGGACACCATCAAGCTTGCAAGTGGGATCAGTCTTAGGGCAGGCGCAGCAGTGCAGTCAGGACCCAAGAGGGTAGTTGACATAGACCACATGACCAAACGTGACCACGCTAAGTACCTGGTCAAAGCTGCAGCTGAGAATGTAGTGACATTGACTGGCGCAAAAGGCACGAAGGGCAGCAAGCTGCCTACTCAGAGCAGCCTTGGGGGCAAGCTGCAGGCACAAGGCAGCATGGCTGCCAAGCTGGCAGGCATTGCGGCACAGGTTGGCAGCTCTGCTACACAGCCTCTGAAGCAGCGATTGCAGCAACAGCAGCAGCAGGCGGCAGGGAATGGGTCGCTTGCACTGCTGACCCAAGTATCTGACAATGAGCAGCTGAAGTGGGCTAGGGACGGCGTGCCCAGGAAGATTGCAGCAAAGGTAGTGGAGAGACCACCAAGTCCTATTGATCCTACTTTGGCTTTGCTCAGCAGTGCAGACTGGGGGTTGACGTCTGCAGTGAAGGGCAGATCGCCAGCACAGTTGCCCTCCAAAGAAGCCTTGGATGCAGGTCAGGCATGCCATTGTGTTTTTGCCTTAGTCTGTGCATGCAGTGAGTTAATACCGTATCGTCTGGAGCATTTGTTGTGTCTGGGGCTGCAACTGTCGTAGTGCCTATGCTTCAGCCAGCTCATGCCGAGCGCAGGGCTGCCAGGAAAGCCCTTGTGTGAATGGCATTTTGCATGGTGAGGGTTGCACAGCTGCAAGTATGCTGACTTGTGTAGCATCAGTAATGCGTTGCTCGCCCATATCCAGCTTGAACATGTCGAAATTTGACATTTGACACAATGGTATTGATGTGTTCATATGACTGTATCATCTGCAGACCTGCCAATGCTGAAGACAAGGGATAGGGCGTTCAAGCGTGGACAGATTGCCAGCATTCCAGTGGCTGCAGGGCTGCGTTCAGATATGGCAACTCCACATGTGGACACTTATGGTGGCAGTCTTGGCTGGGCACAGTGATGACAAAATTGTCCTTTGCAATGCTTTGCAACTCACTTTGACATTCTTTGCAATTCAGCTGTTGTTCATTCAGGACTCAGGTTGAATTATAGTCTCAGCGGCACGCGCGAATGACCTGCGGCCTCACTGTTTTGAATTGCTTTGGATCTTGTTACTTCAGTTTGACAGTTGACTTGTGACAGTGTGTATACGACAGCCTACTTCTGTGCTCCTGGCCGCCTGCTTCAAGGACATGATGTTGTGATGAGCGGTATCGGTTCTACATTGCCTGAGACCTGATACCTTGTCAAAGCATTGGACAATCTGCTGCGATCATGAACATGTTGTGCACTGCGTGAAAATATGGCGCCAAGCCATTGACTAATATCTGCAGGTTGCATGCATATGTATTGTGGCCTGTCGGCAGGCAGGCAGCTTGCAGCGGCTAGTCAGGTACATGTAGTGACCGTGCCTAGTCACAGCTCGCATCGTGGCTTTATGGAGAGCACGATACTGTTGTGGTGCGTGACGGTAAGAGTGATCCAGGTGCTATTGTTGCAGACGTACTTCAACCCCGACGAGTATTGGCAGTGTCTGGAAGTCGCGCACCATCTTGCATTCGGGTATGTGACATAAACGGGTCCATGCCGACAAGCGGCAGAAAAACTGATCTTGACTCCTATTGTTTCGCTTGCTGTCTTCCGGACATATGCTGGAATAGCGTGATGAGCAGTTGGAATGCACGCAGATACGGGCACAAGACCTGGGAATGGGCTGCGGGTCTAAGAGGCTATCTTCATCCGCTGCTATTTGCTGCGTTGTACAAGGTGCACTTCTCACTTTCAACTGCTGGAAAGCTAGAAGTATTTTTGACTTACTTTTCTGACAAGTACAATCCTCAGCATGACAGAAAACATCATATAAAAGCGTTGGCTCATTTGCAGGGGCTGTACTTTGCAGGAGTGGACACAACTTGGGTCATTGCCAGGTCACCGCAGCTGTTGCAAGCATCATTTGCTGCAATCACTGACATCTTTGTGTACAAGCTTGCTCGTCTGCAATTTGGTCAACGAGCTGCAAGGTACACCTGCTAGCTGTACGAGCTTCACATAAGGGTGACTGCACACCTGCGGTGTTGACTCATTTACACAGATGCATGCAGGTGGACGCTGCTGTGTCAGCTCACAAATTGGTTCAATGCATACTGCCTGGTGCGCACCTATTCCAACAGCTTTGAGGCTCTATGTACTGTCATTGGAGTACACTGCTGGTGCCTTTCACTCAAGCATCAGAAAGTAGAGACGATCCAAACCCAGCATGATGGCACAGATCACCCACAAAAGGTGCCTGAGGCAGCTGAGCATCAGCCATTGCAGCCCTCAACAGGACTGACCATTGGCGCATCCAAGCAGTCAGGATGTCCGTTCAAATTTGGGTGCCTTTTCAGTGCTGTTATCAGTGAAAGTGTGAGGCCATCAGTCCTCAGCCACAGACAAGCATGGCTGCTGGCTGCAGCTGTGGGAGTGTTGTTCAGGCCATCAAGCATGCTGTTTTGGCTTCCATTAGGTAAGCTTCAAAAGCATGGGCAATTCAGAATGACAAAACAGCTTGGCTAGACCTTGTTGCAGCAAACAAGCATGCAAGCGCCATCACTATGCTCAGAATGATCTGCTTTGAAGCCAGCAGTCTCAATGCACATCAATCTTGCGGGACATGCTCACACCCAAAACAGGCATCTGAACACAGCAAACATGCATGCCAGCACCACCATCGTGCGCATGACAGCCAGCAGTCTTGATGTAAACACTGCCCATTTTATTTTGAGCCCTATGAACAAACTGCAGTCCTGTGAAAGCATGGACTTCTGTACAGGCGTGTATGAAATGAGGTCAAGCAAGTCCAGATCACTGTTTGTACTAGAGGCTGCAGTAATTGCTGTAGTGACTATGTCTTTTGGCGGGCTGATAGACCGCGCTGCCTATGGCAGGTGAGCATGTTCACACTCCTGCTTCTGCACTGGAGCACAAAATTTGCCATTTCTTACTCTGGTACCCCCTGATTGCTCTGGCTGATTTTGCTGCATGATTGCAATTGCTACATGGTACAGCACAAATGCCAACTGCTTGTTCACGCAGGGCCGTGCATGCACAGGTGCTCTTCACAGTTTACAGTCAATATCCATGTCCTTGAAGCTGCATATCACAGCATACAGCCAAAATTACTGTCACTGAAGCTGCTGTTTAAAGTCACCATGCATGTCTTTGAAATTGACCATACTGCATTGAACAGCTGCTTCTTCAAACAGGCCATGCCATCAGCGCTGCTGGAAGTGCAGTCACGCAAGAGCAGTGAGCCACATGATTGCAAGATGCCACAGCACTGTTGCGCAGGTGGGTTTTTGTGCCATGGGATTTCGTTAAGTTCAACCTGTTTCAAGATGGCAGCGCCATGTATGGCAGTCACCCCTGGCATTGGAACTTCACCCAGGGCTTCCCCACCATTACTGTGACATTCCTACCCCTAGCCATGTGGGGACTACACCTGTCACGACACAGGTAGGGACCCAGATCATACACTTCGAGAACAATGTATCTTTGCTGCCCGTCTGTGCAAACGGCATACTGAAGCTATGTGGGCGCTTTGTGTTACATGTGTAACAACCATCAAGAATGTACTTCTGATGCTGCAAGCATGCCAGTCGTAGTGTACAGCTCAACAGTTTGCACCGTCATGCTCAGTGCAGCACACAAATCATCCTGACTGCCGACAACTGCAACATCTCCACCTGCTGTTGCTCATCGCCTGTTCAACAGTACCTCTGCTCATTGTTAAGCAAGTCTTCAGCAAGACTGTAGCGCTTCCTGATGTGACAGCACGCCTCTGCCCATGTGGTCCCATGGATGCTGAATTGTGACTGCTGTGAGACAGGCTTGAGTTGGCAGCCCTGGTACTCTGGAGCCTGCTCATGTACAGTCTGCCAGCACACAAGGAGTTCAGGTTCCTGCTACCTGCCCTGTGCTTGCTCATGCCCTACTGTGGTGTTGCCCTTGGAGATCTGGCCAACCGCTTCAAGGAGCAGTGTCTTGCAGAAGAAGGGGTTGTCTTTCAGGTGCATCACCCAAGGCCTGCTTTGCCTGCTTTGCCTGCCTGCAAGGCCTGCTTTGCCTGCTTGCTTTCTGTATACGCCTTGCTGCATGCACAGACTGTATATTGTGTGTGCATGCAAGAAGAGCTCATGGAAGTTTGCCCAGGTCCCTCCTCACATGCCTGTTGGGAAGATGTCATTGTGGCATGTTCAAGTGCATTGCTGTCGCTCCCTGCAGGCATGCCGCTTTGATGTCTTTGGCGTACAGACTGCGCCTGCCACTTTGCAGCATCACACTTGTTGTTGCAGGTGCTGATGTCACAACAACAGTCATGTGAGTGTTGAGTGCTGCAGGCTTTATTTGAGGAAGCAGGGAGCAGCGTTGTTCACAGCAAGGCCAAAATTCACGCAAGCAAGCTTGACTTCCCCCTTGACAGGTCAGCAGTTGCAATTGCACGGGAGCTGTCAAAGAAGCTGGATGAAGCTCCTCAAGAAGGTGGCTGCCCCTTCATGATATCCACCAAGACACAGCTAGCAGAGCCAGCGTCAGCCGAGCTGCAGCATGACAGTTGTCCTTTCAGCTCATCACATGCTGCACAGTCTCAGTCACAGGCAGCACAGACAGACATCACCAAGCAAGCCACAGTCTGCCCATTCAGTGGAGCAAATGTGGATCTTACAGATTGCCAATTGCAATGCGCAGCTGCTGCTGCTGCTGCTACTGATGCCACATTGGGTAGCAGCTGCCCTGTGAACTTCCCTGATGAGTCATCACCATCTCAGTCATCAGCCTTAGGTTCATCCCCAGATGCTGCAAGCTGTCCCTTCAATTTTGGCAACAAAGAGAACATCCCAACTCAGATTCAGCCTGTGGAATCCCAGTCAGTTGCTGCATCAGATGAAGCTGAGGCAGCAGTTGATGAGCCAATGACAGAGGATGCACTGAAGGAGTATGAGCAGGCCTTCTCCATGGATCCTGATGAGGCAATGCTGCAAGCCTATGCTACTCTGCTGGCTGACAAAGTGGCAGAAGCTGACATGGAAGCTGATGACGCAGCAGCAGCTACTGCAGGCCAAGGGACCCAAGCAAGGAATGGCTGTCCTAAGATGTCGCGCACAGATGCACAGACAGATACACAGGTGTCAGGTAGGGGTCCTTGCTAAAGGGACCATATTGCAGTAATCACCATTCTGTTCAGTCCCGAGCCAGATTGCAAAGTTGTGAAATCTGGCTGCAAGCCAGCCATATTCCTTTTTGGTACAGGCAAGGATGCCAAAGCAGTATCTTCTGACACAGACATCAGCAGACCAGCTTCCCACACACAGACAAAGGAGTCAGCGGAAGAAGAGTCGAATGGATGGGCAGAGCTAGCAAGCAGTGACAAGATTGGGCAGAGTGAGCCCGTCACATGGTGGCAGTCTTGGACAGCTGTGATGAAATCTCTGTGGCATGAGCTGCTGCAGCAGCCTCCAAGGTGGCATGCAGTCATGGCTGCCTGTTTTGGCGTCCAGCTTGCCATGACCCTATACTTCAGTCTGGTTCACCAAAGGTGAGTCTGTCCGGCAAACTTCGAAGCTTCTGCTTGTAAGTAGCAGCGTGATGTGTACCTGTGAGCAGACTTTACCAGCAGACCTGGATCTTGAATGTGATCCCAGATGCAAGGATGTGCGTTCTTCAGAGGATCACTGCCGTTCATATGTTCTTGCATAACCTGCATTGAGTGCAATTCAAACCATGCTGACCTTGCACAGCTGCTGTGCTTGATATCTGACTTGTATCTGTTTTCACCGTCAAACTCTTGACTGAGTGTGTGCTTGCATGTTGGTAGAGGCCAGATTGATGTGATACGGTATCTAGCAGAGGAGGCAAAGCTGCAGCCCAGCATGCATGTGCTGTTCCTGACCCCATGTCATGCAACCCCCTACTATAGCCATATCCACTCCAACATCACCATGGACTTCCTGGATTGTTCCCCACCAGGTGAGCCTAGCTATCATCCTTCCAGATCATGCACAAGATTGCCTTGGAAACCCTCATGCTCCTCACTTTCCCCAGTTCGTTTTGGTGGCTTCTCCAAGTGGGACATGCAAGATCTGTGACCTAAACATGGGCGTGCTGCCATGCACTCCCACACTGTGTCTGACCTGTCACTGCAGCTTGCATCAAGTGTAAAGAGAAACCTTGCTTCACCAGCTTTAGCCAACCAGTATGACCAATTGATGTGACTTGGTGCGCATTGCAGGTTGGTCTGAGGCTACTCGATGCCTCAATGATCCCGGCTGTGCGATATCAAGAACCAGGGTAGAAACCACAGCAGACAAGAATGAATGGAGCAAGTTCAAAGCTGCGCCTTTGCAATTTCTGAAGGATCGCTGGGAAATCACAGATGAACGTGATACACCCACACATCTGGTGATGTTCAGTGATCTTGTCCCTGCTTTGAGCAGATACATTGGTGGACATGACTTTTCATTACACAAAACCTTCTTCAACTGCCATTTTGAGGTTGACGCTGGCAGTAGCATATGGGTATGGAAACAAAGAAATAACTCAAGCTATCTGTGAATGCTTTGGATCACTTCATTCAAGTATGCAATATGTCATTGCGGTAGTCTTGTGTACATGTGTCTTGAGCAGATGTTCAGCAGGAATGCGTTTTCAGAGTTACAGCTGGCTGATATGCAGCTCATGGGAGAGCGAACATGTCCCTTTCACCACTGCAGATACAATGATTGGCAAGAGCCTAACTATCGTGTGTTCCTAGCTGCAATGCAGCCTATCTGCAAGCAGGTATGCATTGCATCTGAAATTGAAGACAACTTGTTCTACCGATACCTGCAGCAGAAGCTGAGAAAGACACTACCGAAAGGACTATAGACAGTCTGCCGGCAAGCCTAGCAGCGGTTTGGTGTCACAATGCCTGCATCCTTGAACTTGTGATGCGTTCTGAACGGCCAAACTCTCAGCAGCTGAATGAGTGGACACTACTGTTCAAAACGCGATGCCAGCAGTGGGAGCACAGCACAGCATGGCATGGCTTGGCATGCTTTCATTCAAAGAATTCGGTTAAGCACGTCCACCCTTCATCTGTTCGAAATACCAACCTGAGCAGGCTTTCTTTTCAGTCTTTGACAGCTATCTGTTATCTGCAGCTCTGCTGGCAGTGCCGAAAGCCTGCAGCCGCCGCTTGAAAATACTGTGCAGTTGCGGTCTTCTGTTGCGTCTTTTCGTATCCAGCGAGCTACTGCTGGGTCTTGCAAGGGTCCTGCTGGGTCTTGCAAGGGTCCTGCTGGGCGTTCAAGCCTGCGATGCAGCTGATCGTGGTGCTAGCTTGCTTGGTGGCTCAAGTCACGGGTGTGCAACAGCCCGTGATCTTGAACGGTGGGTGCTTCTGGCTTGCTCAACTTGCGGACGTTGACAGACTCGATTCGAAACGGCAACCAAGACCTGTTTGCTGCCAGGGCCACCAAGCTTCGGCTGCAACGCACAGAGGGGCTTTACATTGCCACTTGGAAGGACGGTACGGTCAGGAGCAAACAACTTGCAGGCTTCTGCACAGGCCTGCTGCACAGCTTGCAAGGCTACTCATGAGTGCACAGTGTGGTCCTGGTGCTTTGACGCACAAGGTAGGCATTTTGGAAAGCTGACTGCAATTGCTGTTCACCCTGGCAGAGGACTCCTGTCACTTGTTTATCTGAAAGGAGCTTGCAGAGGCATCAAGTCAAATTACTTCTTTGTGTGGCCATGCAGGCTGCCACTCTATGTACCAGCAGTGCTGGCTTTGGGACAATCCAAGGTGACTGCCTGTATGTTTGTGTGACTTGCCTGACTGACAGCTGACTGACTTTGAGTGCTGTCACAGCAACCAGTATTCACAATGTGCTTGGTGCCCAGAGTGAGACCCTGCAAAATGCACGCAAGTTTTATCGCAGCATCAGCTGCTGACGCTGTGCCCTTTGCTTGCAGTCTGCAAGGGGAATGGAGATCAGACCCCTCCTGGACCACAGGCTTCATCAACAGGATACAGCCTACACAGAATGTCTCCCTGATAACTCTTGCTAATCATGCTCCGCGACGTGCACAGCTCCTTGCAACTGCCAGGCGGCACCTTCAGAGCAGCCAGACCTATCAAGCTACAGTGGCCTTCAGTCTCTCTTTCTCCTCACAGTCTTCATCTGCTCAAGCCACAGTCTCTCAGGACCTGTCCACATCCATTAAGCAGGCGACTGCACCACTCAATGTGGTCACTACCATCACACCCATACCTTCTTCTGCCAACCTCATCCTCAATGCTTCCATTGTCTTCCCTCCTGGGAACACTGTGTCTGCCACTCCATCGCAAGCAACACTGGCTGCTGTGGATCTCACTTCTGTCTTGACCCAAAACCCTGCTGAAGCCTTTCCAGGCCTGTTTGCCAAGGATGGTGCCTTCCAAGTGCAGACTATCTCCATTTCTGATGCCTTGGTGCCTGAAGGCAGCCCCAGCAGCACCCAACTGGCATCCCCACTACCCACTGGGGCCTTGCCTAGTAGCCCTTCAAGTGCCAACACCCCTGTTTCGCCACCTTCATCAGCTGCCCCAGAGTCTTCTGTGCCATC
>JAABUK010007922.1_pt1 | contig 15123 bp, 13 predicted proteins | sample 5559141 | NCBI WGS metagenome assembly JAABUK01 (sample SAMN10711869, study PRJNA513367) | rock metagenome | isolation source: Antarctica rocks | place: Antarctica: Victoria Land, Pudding Butte nord | collected 2016-01-03
ATCAGCAGTTTCTTATCATATATCTCGTAGTTGCATTCAGCAGAAGACATGTTCTTGCTATAGAAGACAATCGAATGTAGAACATCTTCATCATCATATTGAGACAGAACTTCATCGTTGACGTAGTTGAATGAGTTGATTTCAAGAATGAAATCGCAAGTCTGATCAAAGTGATGAAGTATAAAAGTTTCAGTCATACATCTCTTCATGTGATTGAATGCAGTTTGACAGACTTCATTTCATTCAAATATGATCTTCTTTTGAGTGAGTTGAATCATTGAACGAACAATCTTTGAAAAGTTCTTGATGAAGCATCGATAGAAATTGCAGAAGTCAATGAAGAACTGCATCTGAGTGAGATTATTGAGTGTAGATCAATCAACGACTGCTTGCATCTTTCGTGAATTCATCTTAAGTCTCTCGATTGACATCAAAAGTTCTAAAAAGATGATTTTCTGAACATGAAACTCGCATTTATTGATGTCTATCTGTAGATCAGCTTCTCGTAGTCTATTCAAGATCAATCATACATGTTGCTTGTGTTTCTTCAAGATTTTGCTGTAGATGATAATGTCATCTAGATAGATTTGACAAAACTGATGTAAATATTCAAACAATACGTCGTTCATATAATGTTGATAGAACGTTGATTCGTTGATTAATTTGAAGAGCATTACATGATATTTGTATGAGTCGAAGAAGATAATAAAGATAGTCAAATCTTTGCTATCTGAGTGCATGCGTAGCTTGTTGAACGTGACAATGATGTTCAATCGAGTCAGATACTTGCTTTCTTGTATACGAGTAAGAGTCTCGTCTATCAATGACAAAGAATAGCGATTTCGTTTGATCAAAGCATTGAGCTTTCTGTAATCAACGCAGAAACGCAGACTTTCGTCTTTCTTTTCAGTGAACAAGATGAGTGAAACGTATGATGTTATGATTCTAGCCTTCGTCTATTCTTCGCCTAGTTTTCGCCTGGTTTCATTCTAATCGAGTCTAGCGAAAACCTGATTTAGAGATGATATCATTGAGACTCTGCATCATATATGTAAGACGTCAACTCAATCAAGCCTAGCACAGAGCTGAGAAACACACATATAAGAATCGAGTTCTTTTCTGTAGATACTTTTCTTTCTTAGCATTTATCTATTAGTTAAATGACATTCATATGACTCGCTCTATGCTGATCTCTAACATATGATGCAAAGCTGAAGAAAATGAATTCTTTGTTCAGATGTTTGATCAGATACTTCTTTATCTTCTGAAGCTTGTGATTGAACATCTGATATAGTCTGCTTCGTGAGAGCATTTCTTCATTGATCAACTCAATTTTGTGATCATAGAAATGATGCAATGATAGCTGATCAATCATTGCTCGATCGAAGATGTTTAAATAGTCGTGATATTCAGAGAAGAGCTTGACCTTGACTTGCTTGAAAACTTCAGCGTGGAAAAGCTCATGCAGATTCACTTCTTCAAACTTGTTTTCAACTGTACTTATGAGTTGATAGATTTTCAAGACGATAACAGCAAAAATCTTGATGTCTAATCATTTAACTAACATTCTATATGTCGCTGTCTTTATCATTGCTATGTTCATTGAACCTGACGTTGATTTAGAAATTTTGACGTTAGTTAAAGTCGCGTCACACGATTTTAACTGTTCAATTAGTTTAACTGACTTCTCATTGAACTGACTGAAAAAGAGTGATTTCAGACTGAGTTGAAAGATAGTGAAAGATCTCTTCAATATATAAGTAGAAGTCAAACTCTTCTGCTTCATAGTTGTCTTGTTGCTTGTAAAATGAACAATTGATTTCAAATTGAGAGTGAAATTCGAAAATTGAAGAAAATCGATTCGCATATCAATTACTAGATCAATTTTGTTCATTCATGTTTTTTCAAGAATTATTTGATGTTGATCTAATCGAGTGATCAACATAGAAGCTGTATCAATCATATGATCTTAAACAGTCAGGTTTGAATAAATGACATGAGTAATGAGTCTCTTAGCATAATGATCATCAAATTCTCGAATTGACTTCGCTTTGATCAAAGTCAGAGATTTGATTTGCAACTGATTTCAAACAATCTGCGCAATCACTTCATCAATGAACAAATAGTCAGCAGCTTCGATGTCAATCAATGACTTCAATGAGTAACTAATTTCATTGTTAGAAAGTACATATTCAGTAGTCAAAGATTCAAAAGCAAAAGAATCATCTGACATGCTCATTGTTGAAGAAATTAACATCTCTTTCATCGTGTCTTTGATGAAAGTCACTAGTTTTTTGCCTCGCTATTCTCTGAAGAAGAAGACATTTTCTCATTCTCTTTATTCTTCGAAATGATGATTTCATGTAAACGAGAAGTGAAAGCTTGAGAAGCAGAAGTATTGATCTTGTTCTGAGAGCAATTCTTGAACAAATGACTTGAGATCTTGCAAGTATAGCAGATGATAGACGATCTTGCTGACTCAGAGATAAAAAAGATGATAGACTTAACATAATTAATTATCAAAGTTGTTACTGACAATAAAGTAGCAGCATGTTTATCAGATACGATCATGACTTTGACAGTGACAGTGCAAAGCTGACTGCGTAGCTGATAGTTGACTTGCTGTTTATTATTCATATCTTGAAGAAAGATCTTGAGATGATGAAGTGAAGCGAAGTCTTTGAGACATACTGACAGAGCATTCTGCAAGTGATTGTTGATCTTATTCTGAAGATCGTTCATCAGAATGCAATCGTCGTAGTCTAGATAGCTGAATAGCTTCATAAAGTCGAAGTAGAAGACGTTGAAAAGCTTGTCTGTTTGTCTCAGAGCGTTGTACTTGCGACGACACTTTCGATTTCTATTCAGTTCATCGTATATTTCTTTCAGATGCTCAAATAACTCGTAGATTGAGATGTAAGAATGCAAAGCATCATGATGATGTTGAGCAAAGATATGTTCAGCAGCATCATCTTCTAGTCTAGATATTACATAGACAATACAGATATTCTCATTATCGAAGTGATTGACATTTGTCTGAAGCTTGTCATTCATCTTGACTCTTCAGCTATTTTATGTTGATTCATCTTCGTTGATGAATACAGATGAGTTCAAAAACTTGAAAGACTTGTGATGATCATTATTGAATAAAGTGAACAACTTACATCGAGTATGATTCTCAATAAATTGATGAAATAGAGATTTCGTAGATTGACGAGATCGAGACTGATTCGCTGAACGCTGTTTCTTTTTTAGACTCAAGACTTTCTCTTGTAGTTTGATGATAGTCTCTTCTTGAGTGTTTATTGTCATTTGATTAATCTCTAGCTCATTAAGTCTCTTGATGTGATCAACTTGAACATTGATTCATTGCTCATTGATTTTCAAAGTCATGTTTCGTTGATCTCTTAGCTCGATCAGCATCTTGATGATCTTGTCTGACTGATCGATAGCTCATTGACGAAGTTGTTAGCTCATGTTGATGTTTCATGAGATAGCGACATTCTGAGATCTCGCTGAAGCATTGACAGAAATAAGAGAAACTCGTCTACTAGCAATGCTTTTAAGCAGACGAGCTGTTTGTGACTCGACTGATTCAGAGTCGCATATCATTGTGAGAAAGATAAAGATAGATAAATAGATTTGATTGTGATAAAGTTGAGTGATTGATTTAATAAATTTAAGTGTGTGTTTTGATGAAAGTAATTCAAAGAATTTCTTGCGAATTTTCTGAATAGAAGTAGATTATTTCGTATCATTTACACGTCAATAGCAGAGTAGTTGATTAGCATTTATCTACTGTTAGAGATTGATCTAGAACGAGTCATAGAAATGTCATTTAATTAACAGATAAATGCTAAGAAAGAAAAGTATCTACAGAAAAGAACTTGATTCTTATATGTGTGTTTCTCAGCTCTGTGCTAGACTTAATTGAGCTGACGTCTTACACATATGATGCAGAGTCTCAATGATATCATCTCTAGATCAGGTTTTCGCTAGGCTCGATTAGAATGAAACCAGGCGAAGACTAGACGAAGAATAGAATCGTAACAATAATGATTCTCAATGAATACATTGAAAAACTATTCTTTTATATCATTGAATTAAGTCAATATTTCATCATCATGAATTTATCATGACTTCATCATCATGTCATTGATGTTAATTTTGAACATAATATTTTCATCTTGTTTTTCTTTTTTTGTCTTAATCATTGTTGTTAATTTCTCATCAAGATTTATGATTTTAATCAACAAGAAGAAAATTTCTCGCTTGAAGTTAACAAAGTAGCTTTTCTTCAGTCTTGCTTTCAATTCACTCACAAGAAGCAACTCAGTTCACAAATCATTCACAAGAAGCAATTCAGTTTACAGATTATTTACAAGAAGCAATTCAGTTTACAGATTGTTCACAAGAAGCAATTCAGCATTCAATTCACTTGCAAAAAGCAATTTAATCTTTTATTCACTTGAAAGAAGTAACTCAGTTTTCAATTCACTCACAAGAAGCAATTCAGTTTTCAATTTGCTTGCAAGAAGTAATATAATCTCTTGTTTGCTTATGAAAAGTTAATTAATACTCAGCTCATTTACAAGAAACAAATCTTGTTTAATCTTGTTTTTCATTTGAAATAAAAAGTTTCTAATCATATTCTTCAAGTCATTCAAAAAGAATACTCATTAAAAATCAAGTGTCAAAATTTTTTCTTCTTTAAAACTTTTGTTGTTTCTTAAGCAGATTAATTCAATCAATCTTTTATACAACTTGACATAGTTGAGTTAAAAGCTCAAAGCTTTGATCATGTTATTCATGTCAAAGACATTGAAGTGTTTAATATCATTTTAAAGAAAACTGATGTTTTCTTGAATCTTAAGTCAATCTCATCTTTTAATCTAGACTTTAATGAGTTAAAATTGCATCACATGACTTTGATTATTTATTCAAAGAACAGCTTAACTCTTGCTCAGTTTTTATCTCACTCTTAAGACAGTATGTATGATAAGAATCATCATCTGAATCTTCATTAAATGAAAAAGAAATTTCATTTGACTGCATTCATGACACAAGAAGATCTTGAAGTTTATTGATAAAGTAAAAACATTGATTCAATCATAATTTTATCATTCAGATATTTCAAGTTTTTAGATGTTTTCTTCAAGAAAAACGTTGATATCTTGTCTTTGCATTAAGCTCATGATCATGTCATACATCTTAAAGAAGATGCTCAACTCTCAGTCTTCGCTTTGTACAACATAAGTTGTGATAAAATTCTAGAACTTTGACGTAGACTGATTACGTCAAGTTGAGTATTTAACTTGAAAAATGTTGAGTTGAATTGAAATTTTTTTGAAAAAGTGTTGAGTTGAGTTGAGAAGTTGAACTCAAGAACTTGAGTTAAGTTGAGAAGCTTGACTCAACAATTTGACTTGACAACTCAACTCAACTCAACAAGATATTAGATAGATGTAAATAGCTTGATTGAACAATCTTCATCATGAAGACTTCATGATTTTCATCATGACTTTCTATCAAACACTCTTCATGATAATGCAAAAAGATAATGCACTATGAATTTATAAGATTATGAGTTATGCTTAAAACTTAGAAAGTAAGATAAGCGCTGTTAGCTAGTCAAACAGCTCTATTATTTTCTTTTCACTTTCATTATTCTCTTTCTTCTCACTACTGATAATCTCATATTCATCATGTTGTAACTTCTTCTCATTCTTCTTTGCTTCATAGCACATCTCTGCATCATTGTTTTCTACTATGATGAAATCATTCAAATTAAAATTTATTGCATGTATTGAATTCTGAATTTCTCGTTCTTTGACAGTTAAGAAAGTGACGAATTCTGTTGCAAAATTCTGAAAAGCTGTCATAAAATTAGTATCATCAATCTGCTTTAACTTCTTCAAATCATCATAATGAAGAATTCTTTATTGAATTAAGTGAACTATAAAAATCATAAATTTTAATATTTCTTCACTTACGTTCAGCTCGTCTGTTGTCTTCTAAAATTAATATTAGTTTCTACAACTGAGAGATAATGCATATAAATAATGCATATCTTCGTTGCTTTCAAAGCAATTTTCTCTGCAGTAGTATTTACATTTTGTGTCACAGCAGTTATATTAAAAAGCTTTATCATCTCAGCGACAATCTCAGCATTCACTTTGCATCTGATTTTCAATTCAAAGCATTCAACTATAAACAGATCAGCGCTTTATCTAATATTGCATTACTGAGATGCATTATCATGAATATTTTTGTTCTTTTGCTTTTGTTCTATCTCATTTCTTACATTGTCTTTCATTACTGCTTTGTCGATTTCATTCACTTCTTTTCAAACATTGAATTGTCTTAGTTTGTGTAATTGTTTGAATATGATTACACAATTGTTGTTCTGTCACTTGTAGTGTTTTTTGATCTCATTGAATCAATTTTCATCACGATTTTGACTTGTGATAGACTTTGAATTTACAAATAGAATGAACATTATCTGTTAGAGTCAGCATTGTTCTCTTGATAATGCATTTGAGTAATGCAACAGTATTGATAAAATTTAAGTAGTTTGATAAAATATGAACTTGTAGAGAATTTGAGAAAGTAAGAGATATAACATCAAGTGAGATGAATTAATTTTCATAAAGAATTATTTCTAAACTGTTAAACAGAGTGAAAAGTATCTGTTACAGTCAGCATTGTTCTCTTGATGATGCATTTGAATAATGCAATAGTATTGATGAAATTTGAGTAGTTCAATAAAATATGAACAGATAAAGAATTTTGAAAAGTAAGAAAAAAACTCATCAAGTGAGATGAGTTTGAGTGCAACGAGAAAAATTTAATTATTATTCTTAACACTTATTTCTTAACACTTATTCAATATTTTCTTCAATTTCTTTTCTGATTTTTCAATCACTTCTTCTATCATATTTTCTTGAATCGTTTTAGTAATCAACGCTTCAATAAATAATACTTTCGAAGATAATACTTTCAAAAATCAAGTTTACATAAATCAAATCAATCATTCTTGATAAACAATGACATGCATCAAAAATGTTATTGATAATGTATACTGATAATGCAATATAACTTGTTTATTGCTGACAAGTTTATTTTTAGCATATGCATCAGCACGTAAGACATCTAAGAGTTTGATGCATTTAACTGATCATTATGCTATCAAAGAAACTTCAGTCTTTAAATCTATTACTACTACTAAAAAGATAATGCACATGAGTAATGCATTATTTACTGACATACTAATGCTTTGCAACAGAAAAGACGCTACAAATCAGACACTGTTACGCTGCGCGAAATTCGAAAATATCAGAAGATTGCAGAAAATCTTATTCTCAAAATGATTTTCGAAAGACTGATTAAAGAGATTATGCATGATTATGCTTAAACGAACATGCTACAATATGATTTTCGCATTCAGCGCTTTGTCTTGAGTGCTCTTCAAGAAGTCACTGAAGACTTTATGATTTTCTTTATGAAAAGTAAGTGCATTACTCTTTCACATTATCACTCTTGTTGTAGAATTTTCATTGACATTTTGCTCTATGCAGACATCAACTTGATGACAATTCATGTCAAACACATCATTATTCAAGATAGAAATATGAGATTTATGAAGAATCTCATGATGAATCTTGATGTCATGTTTTTCAAGACAGACTAGAAAATGTTTGTCTTCATCAGTTAAATAAACAGTATAATTCTTGAAATCACATTCACATTACTTTTGTGCATTACTTTTGTGCATTGACTTGATTGTACTTCTAATAAGTACTTGCTCTAAATGCAAAACTTTTAATAGATGAAATGATATTGCAAATCTATGAATAAATCTGCATCAGAACAGTCTTCAAAGATACTTGAAATGAATCAGCAGACTCATTGATCTCTTAATTATCATTCTTCTCTCTGCAATAAATATCTCAGAGCTCAGTAATAGTATCGTTTGAATTCAAATTCATAGTTCAATTGTAATACTTCATCAACATTATTTGTTTCATCGTTTTTGAACTCATCTGTGATCAATCTCATTGACATACTCTTCTAGCAAGATTGAAAGTTCGCTCAATATTTATCAAGAATATTGAGCATGAAAAAACATCTTTAATCATTTACATCAATCTAGAAAAATTCGAAGCATTGTCTTTTCAAAATTATCATGTTGAACATTTCTCATTTATAACATCAGTGCAAAGATATTGATCATTTTCATCTTGAAAAGAATGAGTACATTGAGATTGTCGAAGCAATAATTTTCTAACAGTTGCAACAGACTACAAGATTGTTAGTAAATGATCAAATGCATTATCATAATGCATTATTTTATCAGCATCACTTCTTACTCTTTGTGCTTCTGCTTTCAAATTGACAGCTGAATCTTCATAATAATGATGAAAATACTCTTTGAACTCTGTCTTATACTTGATCTTGTAGTGAACAGACTCTTCATCATGATCTGTATCTTCATTGTCTTTATTGTTTCAAGTCTTGTAAAGATTTAACTTCATTGTAGAATTCAGAATATTTGCAAAACTATATATTGTTTCATTGCTGTCTTCGATCTTGACATAATACTTCGCAAGTTTAATTGAGACTTTTTCATAAGTCTTTATTATAACAGCACTTGATGAGCAAGTACTTCTTCTTATATTCTTTTCAATCTGCTCAAAATAATTGAAAAGTGTATCAAATATTTGAAATCTTAAGTAAATATCTGCATTAGTTGTTTATGATACTACTAAAATGCATTCGTAGAAGAAATTTAATAGATTGTCAACAAGCAAAATCATGAATCACTCGCTTTCATTAAGTTTGATCTTTGCAATCTTAAAATCTTCGCAGTATTTCTCTGTTCAAAGATCAACAAATTCACGTAGTTGATATGCTTAACGAAGCATCAAGTACATAAAGTTTCAATGAATGCAAATATCTTGTATCAGTTTTCTAAATCTTTTATCATTCTGCTCTTGAAAAGCTTTGAAGCAAATCAATCACTAAGAAGAGTTGTTAACAGCTATTGTCAAAGCATGAATTTAATTTCATGATTAATAAATACATTACTTTTTTGCATTATCATTCGAAGCAATATCTTTTTGATCACAACAGATAATTCTCTGCTTGTTTTAATATCTTGCACTTGCTCATTCTTTAATTGAGCAATAACATTATCAGTTATTATCTTTAATTCAAGAGCTTGAATAAAATCTTGAATCATAAGATTGATGATGTAAATTAAGCAATTAATGAAATTCTGTGTTTTGTTTCATTGAAACTTGCAACGACTCATAATCTTTTCAAGTTTCTCTTTCAAGATACTATTATTGCTTGCATTATTGATAACAACTTCAAAAAGCTTGTTCTTAATAGCGTAGTTCTTCAGAATTTTCATTAACTTCATCATCAATTGATGATCAATATGCTTAATATTGAAAGACGTAAATTCAATAAAATGTTCACGAAACTAAAATTTAACATTGATTCAGTATATCAACACTCTCAAGTACGCTACTCTTTAAGAACTAGATCACACGTTCAAAGCAATAAAGACATGTTGTGACTCTTTAAGATTCATTCTGATCTGATCATAAATATTCTTATAGTGAGAGAGAATCATAGTTGTCATCTTTGTGCAATGCACAATCGACAGATCTGAACGAAGCATGTGTAGCAGCTTTCAAAATTGCTCATTATCAATGATTTGAAAAAGTAGATTCAAGTCAACAAAAATCTTGCATAATTGATCTTCTCAATTCTCTTGATTGAAGACAGAGACTAACTCAATATGACTTTTCTTCTAATAGTTTGTCAATTTTGCATTATTAATTTGCATTATCAAATATAACTTACTCATTCAAAAGTCAGTTCAATCTATGATTGCAAGTATTCATGTTTTCGCTCTGTCGCTGTGCAAAAGTCTGATTCAAGATGCTTTTTCATAGCAGACGTGCTAAAGTTATCAAAAGCTGTAGAATGATTCATAATTTTATTGCAGATTGTGCATGAGATTTTGAGCAATTCTTCAACTATCGAAGTCAACTGTATAAAGTGATCTCATATATTGAATTGCTTATTGTCTTTGACTTGAGTGAATCAGAGCGAATTAACTATCTTTTTTTGAGTCTTGTTTTAAATACTCTTGACAACAGAGATTTAAGATCATCATCGTAGAAAAGAATCATTTATATTCAAAGTTCATTGAACATACTCACTATTCTCTCTTATCTTGAGCTGTGAGAAATTCTGGTGAATTTTATTCATTGCTTCTTGTTTAATCTTCTTCTTTTTGAAATAATGTGAAAGTTTCATAAATCTTTGATTGAACAGATTGAAAGTTGTCAATGAACTAAACATTCTGTTGTATTGTAGAATGATTTGTATTTGCAACGCAGCAACAGTAGTGATGAATAGCTTGAAGATAATATATAAAGTAATGAGTAATGCGAAAAGATAATGCAATTTATTGCAAGAAAACAACAAGTGAACATGTTGTTCTATGTTTCTATTCTTAGCTCTCTTGATATCAAGCTCAAGTTCTTGACGAATTGAATTGAGTTGACTCGACTGTTACTTGAGTCGCGTTGAATTGAGTTGAAAATATGCTTAACTTGACTTGAATCGAGTTGAAAATATGAGCAACTCGATTCGAGATTGATTCAAGTTCAAAATGTCAACTTGATACTTAACTTGATGATTAGTTTACTTCAATGTTATCTGAATGAAAATCTGAGCAAAGATTTCATTCAAGTCAGTCACTTTCAGATGATCATCTTTGTTTTCTTCATCAAGAAATTCGAAGAAGAACTTTGCTTTTGCATGAACTATCAAGATCTGAACATTATCACAGTCAAGAATCAATATTCTCTGTCTTTGATTTCAGAAACGCTGAATCATTTAAGTTGAATTAAAATCTTTATCAAGCTGAATATCATCTCTGCATTCAATCAACTTTGAATTAAAGAAAAAGATGAAGCTTTCATCATTTTTTGCACTCAATTTGAATTATTCAAGTATTTAGTCATGCTTTTCAATTTATGTAATGAGTTTATCTCATTTCAGAAGTATATTAATAATATTCTTTATAAACATTTAAATAAGTTTTATACAGTTTATTTAAATGACATCTTGATTTATTTTGACAATGAATTCAAGCATGAAATTTATGTTAAGCTCATCTTGCAAAAGCTGTAAGAAGCAAATCTTCAGATGAATATAATTAAATGTAAGTTTTACATCACTCAAGTCTTATATTTAGAATTGATAATCATCAGATCAGCAATGAAACTCATTTGTATGCAATGCTGATTACAAATCTACTGTTTAGCTACAGTAGAATCTAAAGATTATCAAAAGTTTAAATAACATTGAAGCGTTGCATGATGATAAAGCGTTGTGCATTAATTGCATGCAGAGTTTTTGCAATCATGCAGACTTTAATAATCTCAATGCGCATGTTACAAGCAATTTGCATGCAAATGAGAAAGTCAAATAGAATGCAGAACTACGAGAAAAATTGCTTATAAAAATCATTCAATTCAGTATCTTGTCATCATGATAACAAGAACTGAGACAGAACATTCTTGTGTTTGATTTGTTGAGAATGATTAGCAGAAAGAACTTGAATCACGAACATTCTTTAAATTTACATGCTAACTATGTATAAATCTTGTTAAGACTGCGTGTCTGTTACTACAACATAAACAACTCACAAGACTCATTAAGTTCAACATGAGCAAACTCAAGAATCTTGTTAATATCATTTAACAAATGTTCAGATACAGACATTTTATACATAAGTAATACGTTGACAAGAAAACTTTATTAAAAGAAGAGAAACATAAACAAGTTAATAAAGAATGATTGAACTATGCTGTCTGATTAAAAGTGTAGCATATGAACATTTTTGCAAAACATGATCAATTTGCATAAGAAAGATTTTTACAAATAACATGAAATAAATGAGTTGCACATCTTATCAGCGAAGTGAGCATCTGCAAAGCATGATATACAATGACAACAATTGTTGATCTCAAGAATCTCATCTTTTTACTGAGCTTTGACTTTTGAATGTCTTGATGATAAAATCAATCTTTAGTTGAAGACATCATCTGTATAGTTTGAAAGAACAGTAATGCATGTCAATGTGATTAAAGAAGAAATCAACTGTGATATGTGTTGCAATCGTGCACTTTGAGTTAGCCTAACATAGATTATGTCAGACTATCATAGACTAGTATAGAGCTGATGTTGACACGCTAGCGGTCTAGCGTGTCTTCGTGAGTAAAACTCACGACGTGTTGCATCTTCTTTCTTCTTCAGCTTTGAACTTCTAGTTAGAATACACTCATATGATTCGCTTTATGCAGACTCATAACATTAGTTCAAAGCTCATTAATCTTGCTATCAACGTGTAAACGATATAAAAAAACAAGCTACACAATTCAATTCAGAAGTTGAACTCAGAAATTTTGACAGCAGAACTTGAGCTCAGAAAACTCAATAGAAACCAGAAATTTCTAAAGAAGAATCTTGATTCAAAACCAGAAATTTCGGTAGAATCAGAACAGAAGAACATGAACGCGTTGCTCTTAACTAACTCTTTATTGAGCTCATCATCAGAAACCAGAAATTTCAGCAGTACTCAAACTCAGAAAGTTCGATAGAGTACTAGTCGTTGCTCAAACTCAGAAAGTTTGATAGAGTAACATCAGAACTTCGATTAGCAATTTTCTACCCATATCATGACTAGAAGCTCAGAATCAGCGAGCATTGCTCGCTATGAACTTCAAAATGCTAGAAGAGAATCACTTCTACCTCAGAATTGAACAGTCTCAGAAGAAGAAGACACGAATGCGTCATTGAATACAGAAGAAGAGAACACGAACGCGTTGCTTTTTGATCACGAAATGATCAAGATCAGCATCAACACTGAACTGAATGCTTGAATAAGCATTCATGAAGCAGACGACATCGTTGTCTTTATCAAGTACATATGTCAACAGCATGACATCGAAATCAAGACTCACAATGACATGATTCAGATGTTAGAAGATGTCAACGAGATAAACATCATGTTGAAGATTACGCAGACGCGTCTGCAGAAAGAGAATAAAGACAAGAACGTGATTATACATCATCTAAAAGCTGCATCAAGTCGGCAAAGCACTTTGATTTCTGAAGATCGATTCTCGAAGTCAATTAAGTTACTCAATTCATCTTTGTTCAAAGATTCGACGCAGAATGTAGACAATTAACTGTCTCAAATGCGAAATAAGCTGAAGACAAATAAGAATCATTTTTCTATCAAAGAGTTGAAGATTGCATACATCGAAAGTCGAGTCAGTGAAGCTGTGATCAAGCACATAGCTTCTTGCATGCGAGATATTTTCTTGAACTCATTTCTAAAAGTCGAAGAAGTGCTATCGATTATCAATAAAATGTACAATGATTTTAATCATCATCACACGACTCAACGACAGTATTTGAAGCTGTATCAGAACAAGATCTTCTTTCATGAATTTTGAATGAAATTTCAGAGATTTAGTGCAGAACTAAAGTATAATAATGAGACTCTACTAGATGATTTTCAGCACAAGATCAGCTCAGACCTTCAACGAGCAACGCTCAATGAACGAATCACGAATTTGAATGAGTTTATCGACATCTGCATGCAAGTCGATGTTAGATTAACTGAATTGAACGCTCAATCAGTCGTCAAAGCATCAGCGACTCAAGCTGCTTGCTCTGTCTCTAACACATCGACTGCTCGACTCACGTCATCAGTTTCTTCGTGAAAGAAACTCAGAAGATTGAATCTCAACTCTATTCAGAAAGAGTTGTTTAAGAAAGAACTCTGCTTCAAATGCAAGAAGTCAAAACATAGAGCATATGACTGTCTCAAGATGACTCAAGTGCACAAGATTGCTGCGAATTCGAAAAACGATCTGTTCTCGTCAAAGTAGTGACTGAGAGCAATATACTCATATTCTGTTTCATCAGCATGTCTGATGATTCATTTGATTTCAAGTCATTCACTGTTGACGTCATCTTGAGTAGTCTAGAAAAGATATTCAGATCTTTTGCTCTGATAAATACTGAAGTCACTGACATGACTTTCATCAATGAATCTTTGATGTCAGAGCTATGTGAACGCTTTGATATTCAGTCAATATCGTTGTCAAAATCAAAGTTGATTCAATTGTATGATGAAATCTCTGGTTGAAAGTCGATTACACACGCTCTGTATACATTGATCATGATACAAGAACACAAGAATGAAATGATGCTTCTATTGATAACTCGTCTAGATCAGCACAAGATAATCATTGAAAATCTCTGATTGAAAAGAAATCAAATTTTGGTAAATTCTGCAAATGATTGATTAATATCATTGTTGAAGATTCGAACATCGAAATCTGTTGTTTCAAAGACAAGCAGTCAATCAGCATTTCACAGATCTGAGTCAAGCAAGATCTGCAAAATGAAATGAAAGAACTTGAACTTGATGATTACGTCAACAATCATCTTGAAGCGACTCACGAATCAGAAACTAGTGAATCAGTTCATTGAATCTGTTCAATTCATTGAATCTGTACTCATACAAAAGCAAAGCACTTAAGTTGATCTCAATTAACTTTGTTTCTTTCAGTCAACTGAGAAAAAGAGACTCGTCAATATTGTCATGATCGAAGTCGCTGTGTATCAAACTCTAGTCAAGAATAAGAAGATCAAGATCTTCTTCTTGATCATTAGTGAAATCAACAAAGCGCTTAGCTCAGTTGAAGATTCTTCGAAACTGAATGAAATGATCTCTATCATGTCATTAAATGAACTGAAGAAGAAGCTTTCGATAGTCTATCACGACTTTCTGAATGTTTTTGATAGAGAAAAGACAACGCAGTTGCTTTCGCATCGATCATACGATCATAAGATTGAATTAGAAGATGAGAGTCAACTCTCTAGAAGTCGATTGTATCTCATGTCAAGCTACAAGTTGCAGAAGGTCAAAGAGTATCTAGAAGAGAATTTGAAGAAGAAGTTCATCACACTCAGTAAAGCTTCTTTCGCTTCGTCAATACTATTTGTCGAAAAGAAAGATGA
>JAABUK010007923.1_pt1 | contig 15118 bp, 15 predicted proteins | sample 5559141 | NCBI WGS metagenome assembly JAABUK01 (sample SAMN10711869, study PRJNA513367) | rock metagenome | isolation source: Antarctica rocks | place: Antarctica: Victoria Land, Pudding Butte nord | collected 2016-01-03
CGCACATTGCGAAGTGTCACTTTCGCTAAAGGCGAGATCTACCTTCATTTAGGTGTAGTCTGCTAACAAATACAGGTAGATTCCCCACCATAAACTATTTATCACATCGCTCATTCAGTATTACTTTTGAGCTTCGCCAACCTTCCCCTCAAACAATCTATCTACCTATCTACCTACCTATCTTCACGTCACCGTCGTCATGCCTATCGTATGGCAACCTCACCCCAATCTGAACCCTAGTCTCATACTCGTCGTTCAGCAAGCAATCAATAGAATATCTTCGACTCATCTAGAATCTTCAACTGAAGATGAGCTTTTCAACATATTTAGTGAGACATATGAAAGACTACAAAACTACGCTTTCAATCAGAGATTTCAGATAGTCATCGAGTTCTGCGAAAAAGACAGAAGAAATTATTCATGCATACATTACAAGATTGATATCAAAAATTATCAAAAGCTCAATGATCATGCTAGCAAAGATGACAGTACAAATCACAAGCAGAAACTCATTAAGATTAAAGTCAAAGATTGCAAATGATGTTGCTTTATCAGCTATTGATCTCTTAATTGCAATGCTGAGAATAAAACATAAGTACTGAAAATATGAGATCAGACTTATAATCATGATGTTGTCATCAATTCTCTTTTCTATGAAACTCATAAGAAGTATCAGTTGAAGCATGCAAAGACAATTGAATTGATCAAAACAAATTGTTTAAGCAAGCTCATTTATTGAACTTCTGAGCGTGTGCTAGAAAATATTCTCAAGAATAATGATCAGAAATTTCATTTATTTAAAAAGAAGTACTACAATTTAATATCTTTTATTACTTGATTCAAAGAGAAAATCATCACAAAACTACTTTAATGTTTTAATAATTCAATGTTCATCATTCAAATTTGATATTTCTACTCATTGAATGATGTTGATGTTTCAATTCAGAAAAATATTGAACAAATATTTTTATTGAATAAATATCAGTGAAAATTATTTAAAAGATTTATAAGCGACTTTATAATGAAAACAGATGCTATCTTTAATATCAACACACTGAAAATGTTTTTTTTCGTGACTGTAAATGTCATTAACATGACAATGATCTTTTCAATCTGCTTCTCATTTGTCATATCAAAATTTGAAGAGATGTTTAATTTCTTCATTCAATGCATGCATAAAAAACTATTTAATGATTGCTTGTTTTTACAAATCATTATAGTTGATCAAAGCAAGAGATTGATAACTTTGTTATTTATATTTATGCTTAAGATTCAGCTTCAGCTATGTAATTGACATGTTTGCAAAAACATTCAAGCACAAGTAATTAAATTTAAAGTCAATTGTTTTTTTGAACATCAAGAAAAGATCAAGAATGCTACATGATAGTGAGTAATATTCAGTACTACTATTGAGCTGCAAGTCAATTGAGCAGCATTGTTGATATTATTATATTCATCTGATTGAGACTACTTCTGAATCAACTGATACTTCAAGAAAAAACAGATAATTATATATTATACATGATGATATTGTAATCTTGAAGCAGTGATTTCACAGTGAAATGAAAGTCTTTATTTTATTTTCAAGATTATCATAAATTCTCAGATGTTTTTAAAAAACATCATTAAGTTTATGAAGTTCAAGCTGAAGTTGTAATATTGCTTCATTCATGAAACTGATAAAAGATCTTGTATAAATAAATTTTGAACTGTTGATTTTGAAGCATTTTAATTACTTGCGAATCATATGATTATTTAAACTTTAGAAAAGATAAATTCTGAATGAATAGCAGTCAAGAAGTTTGCTACTCAGTCAATTATTGCAGATTCATGTAACTGTGATATTTATATTAAATATGAACTTCTCTGCAAACATTATCTTTTATATGCTTGCAGACAAGAATTTTCAATCTCATTATTACTTCTTCATTCTTGCTGATGACTGAACAAATCTTTTATAGCATTGAACAATTAACAAACTAGATACTACAATGATTTCATCAATTTAAATGATGCAAATTTAATGAAATATTATGATGTTAGTAAAAATAAATTTCTTTATGCAGCAGTTAGCTTGCAGAAGCTGCATAAGAAGTTATCACATCAACAGATTAATTTTCTAGTCAATCAGCTGTTTATTTTTCATATCAACATGATTGTCACATATAAAAGACTGCAGAAAGTGAATTAAAGACTTTTTATGATGCTTTTAAAATCATCTTCTACAAGAAAAGAAGTTTGAACTGAACTTCATCAAAAGAAGAAACATCATAGAATCATCATTTAAGCTTTAACTGCAGCAAAAGCAGCTGAGCTGAATGTTAAGCAAAAAGATAAACAAAAGAAGAAGAACAATGAAACTGCTAAGCAAAAAGAATAATGAAAGAAGAACAGTGAAATCTCACTATCATTGAATTTCTTTGCTATGAAGTTCAAGTTTCAAGATAGATTAAAAGATAGTAAAAATCTTACATTGATTACTGTTACTACTTTTAATGAATCTTCACTCTCTTTCATTTCATTCATGATGTTTAGAACAATTAAATCTGATCATGCAGTGAAGAAAACAACTGTATGAAAGCAGAAGTTTCAGTCTAAACGTCGCTTTTAAGAATTTATGTTGAAGATAGTGACTTTAAAGTCAATGAGAAAGAGATTTAAGTTTAATTTGATGATGACAGCAATATTGAATGAAAGAAAGTTTCAACAAAAAAGACTTATTGAATTGACATTCATAATAGATTAAATGTTATATATGATGAGAAATTTATCTGTATTTGTTAGCAGACTACATTTAAATGAAGATAGATTTCATCTTTAGCAAAAGTGATGCTTCATAATGTGCATTGTTAAATGATGTTTTCAAGATCTTTCATTTATGTCATAATAGTCACACATTCAAAAAACAATCATAATAATTGAAAGACTAAAATATGCATAACATGAGAAAGTATTGTAATATATATACATATCTGAATAAAACTGTTTCAAAGTGTGTTCATACTTTAGTCAATTCATAAATTAATACTTTATTTGAGAAATAAGTAAGTATTAGTATGAAAAAGTCAGCATTCTTGTTGCACACTATTCAATTCATGTGTCACTTTGAGCAATAATGATTGATCTCAATTTTCACTTCATGTTGAGTCAATTTTCTGAAACTCTTTTGAATTTTCTTTAAAATACAAGATCATATGAAAACATATTGATATATCTGAGTAGAATTATGTCAATCAACAGAAGATTATTTACAACGTCTCAGTTTTATCAGCTTTAAGAAATGAACTCTATCTTCATCAGTTTTCTATCTCAGCTCGCATTCTCAGAAAGCGCTTATTGCAAGAATTAACAAAAAGTGAGTAAGTTGTTCTTTTGTCAGAGAAAGAAACTTACATGCTTTTTTTCTTTTCTCTGCTTATGATAATCTTCATCTACTTTTATAAAACTAGTTTAATTCATTTTACAATATGATTTTTGTATCTACTTTTATGCTTCTTGTATCAAATATTGCAAAAGCTTTGTTCAAGACAGACTTTGCAAACTCTTTATATAAATTTGCTTTGTTAATGAATTTGTGATAATCAGCGAAGTAAACAATATACTACGTCTCTGATATTGAAGAATCAAACAATTACTTCAATGACAGTGTTCTCATAAGATCACTTTTATTGCTATAATCAACACTTAGATTGTTGTTGCAATCTTTAAGTCAAATGTTTATATTTTAAATTATAAGTATAACACTAAGAATTTAAATTTACAGATTCAACAAAAGATTAATATTTTTCTTTCAACAAACAAAAAATCATCAGTTTATCAGCTTCAACTGTTAAATGATCAAGATGAATACAAAATATGTTTAATATTTAGAAAGACATAAGTTTATCTGTATGAATGAAATATTATCATAGTTAAACTTGATTCTGAAATTAATAAAGATAGTGAAATGAACGTTTCAATAAATGTTGTGTCAGATGCTTTTTTGCAGTCAACTGAAAATAAAACACTTCTTAGAATTATTAAACATTCTAACTTTCATTTTGATGCAATTAAGATAATAAAAGATGTTTCAACATATTGATTGCTGATTGACATTTATTGAAAAAATAGAGTGAACAGTATTACATATGATGAAATCTATGCAGATTGTAGAGAAAAGTCGTAGACTGCTCTATTTATATACTGCTAACGTGACTGAGTTGCAATGCACAATCTTTCTTCTGACGCTAGTTTACAAAGAGCTGCTAGAAATGAGTCTGTCATTGCACTTCTCAACACTCTCACTTGATGCTTGCAAGTTTCTCAACTCTCACTGCTTTTCAGTCTCAGTTGTTCAATGAATCTCTTGAAGTTTTGTCAAGATAGTGACTTGATTAATTCATCTGCTATCATATCTTGACTAGAAATGAAGTTCACTGAGATCTGATTCTTCTTGTGCAGATTTCGAATGTGATGATAAGCGATGTCAATGTGCTTCGATCATTCGTGAATATGAGCATTCTTAATCAGCATAAGAGTTGCTTGATTATCTTCTTTGAGCTGCATAAGTGAGACAGATTGATGAGTAATCTTCTTAAGAATATCAACATGACTGTGACTGATGCTTAAGTACTTTGTCAAATTCATGTTCTTGAGCACTTGACTGATTCATAAACTTTTCTTGACGCAGATTGATAAAGTCATGTACTCTGTCTCAATGATCAATGTGACAACGAACTTTTGCTTTCAACTCATTCAGAAGACTGATTCTTCATCAAGCATGTAGATGTAAACGAGAATCAACTTGCAATCTAGTCTGTTTGAGACGTAGTCTGAGTCAGAGTATTCTACTAACTTCATGCTTTCACTGACTTCGTACATGATGTCTAGATCAATGATGAAACGAATGTATCACATCAACTTCTTCAAGATGTGTTCATGATGTTCTGTAGAATTGCTGAGATATTGACTTAGTTGATTGAAAGCAAAGACAATGTCAAATCGAGTGTGAATTGCAGCATACATGAGACTTTCAATGACTTGTTGATACTCATGCTGATTGATTCTCACGTCTTCAAGTTCAGCTGAGTAAAAAGCATCATATTCATTCATTGAAAGATCTGTTGTCTTGTGCTTGTCTTGCTTCATGTTGAGTCTTTTGAAAACATCATGAAGATAGTGAGTTTGATTCATTCGTAAGATCTGTGTCTTTCTGTTGCAAGTGATTTGAATATCAAGAATCTTCTTCATTTTTCTCAGATTCTTGACTTTAAAAATGCATTGAAACTCATGCTTAAATCATTTAATGTTGCTCAATGATTTGCAAATGATGACTATGTTGTTAACATATAGTAGTAACATGATTTCTTTTGATTTATGAATCAGAAGACATGAATCTGCAGCGCATTGTGCAAAGTCGAGTTCAGATAGCGCTGTTACACAGCGATCATGTCAGTCTTATGCAGCTTGCTTGAGATCATAAAGACTTCAAAGAACTCTTAGAATACAGTCAGATTTGACTTTCATCTCAGATGAAAAGAACATGTAGATGATTTCTTTGAGAAACGACTCAGTAAATGCATTATTCACATTGACTTGATGAAGTTCAAGATCTTTCATTGTCGTGATAGCTAGAAAGACTTGCAGAGTATCAAACTTGATGATTGACGTGAAAGTATTCTTGTAGTCAACTTCATGAATTTGAAAGAAATCTCTGATCATTAGTCTTGTCTTCAGTTTATCAAGAGAATCATTGACGTGCATCTTTGACTTGAAGACTCATTTGCTTGTTACGATGTTGATCTTTTTGAATGACACTTCTTCTTGTCAGATTTCATTGATGACTAGTGTTACAAGTTCTGCGTTGATCGCTTCTTTTCAAAGTTTCTTTCAAACTGAGTCTTGCATTGCATTTTTGTAAATGTTCAACGTGAGAATTCTTATTGCTTTAAAAGAGTCAGATTCATTGACGTTGAATAATGCTTATGACATGCTTGTGTCAAAATCACTCTCATCATCATCAACTTTCTTTGTGACGAATCAAATCATCATAGCTCACAAGATCTTGAATGCACAATCTTTCAGTTGTTAATCTTCGCTGTCTCTTTTTCTCTTTGAAATGATTACATGCAGAAATGTTTGAACTGCTGATTTCAACATGCTTGATGCAAAGACTTTCTGAATGATTTGAACATTTAAGTAAATTTCGTGATCATTTGATGCTTGTGACGTGATCTTGAATAGTGCATTCAAGTTGATTGCAATAATCTTCAGTGCATTAATCGATTCAGACGAAACATCAATCATGAAAGCATCAGATTTTGAAACATCAGTTGACATGTTATTCTTTGATGATCTTCTCACAGATCTTCGCTTTGAAAGAACATTGAATGTCTGTTTGCGAAGTTGCAAGTTCATGTTTTCACTCTTTTCATCTTCAGTGAACTTAACAATGTGATTCTTGATGACTTGATTGAGATCTGAGACTCAAAGATGATATTGCTTATTGATGTCTTTCACATATTTCATGAATGCATCAAGTCTGTCTTTGTTCATGAATTTGTCTCATTTGTCTTCAATTGACAATGACTTGAAATTGACATGCAAGTAGCATTTGCATTCTCATACTCATACATGATCAATTGAAAGCTTGATTTCAATGAATGTCTTCTTCAAAGTTGTGAAAACTTCATTGATCAAGAGTCTCATGATGATTCAATTTTGCAAATAGACATCTGTTTTTGCAGCTTTTGCTCAGAACTCAATGAGAAGTTCAGCATTCTTGATCATGACTTGCATCGAGTTTTCTGTGATGTGTATAATTCTTTCAACTACTTCATTTTGAATTGACATATGTGAAACAGTATATTAAGAAGCAATGTCAACTGATGAGCATCAGCTATTCAAAATAACTTTAAGTTTCATGACGTTGTCGCTGTGTACTGAGAGAAGTCTGACATCGTTGTGAAGTTCTATGCTGAGTTTTCATTTTCGCAAAGCATCTGATGCATTGAATCGTTGCTTCAAAGAAATGCATCAAGTCTTTCTGAAGTGATTGTTCATTATCTCTAGAAAGTACGACTCGCTATCAAGAAACAACGATAGTGATTCACAGATGTCTATGAAGATGAGAATCAAGATACTTGTCTTTCAATCATTGACGTTGTGTTCTCGTTTGTTAATGAACTTGATAAATGCACATATTTCATACACATTCTTGTGACTGTTGTTGATGAGAATAGATTTTTTCAAAGTGATGATCTTATGAAGCTGATGAAGCTTTGCTGATTCAAGATGAGTGAAACAACGATGTCACAGCTTGTACAACTTGAAGCTTTTGTCATTTGCAAAGCTAAGTTGATCGTGATCAACTTTGATCTTGTTTTCATGATGAATCACATTAGTGTGAGACGCAGAATGATCTAGATTCATTGAATCATCAAGATTCATTGAACTGTGCATCGCTGAAAATGCTGATGAGATGTCACGCTGCATAACTGATAGTAATGCAAATTCATCAAGATCGTTTGCAATTCTCTTTACTATGTAAACATCTTTGCATTCTAGAGTTTCAATCATTTGCTTTTCTCGCTTGTCGTGCATGTACAAATCTTTATTGTCAAAGCTCTCTTGCAGATTTTTCTCACACATTCTTCTTTCAAAAAGAAGATTCATCTTGAGTTTAGAAACATGAAGAATAGAGAACAGCTTGACTGAGTTTTTATGATGATTTCACATGACTGCTGTGTCACAGTGATTGACATACAATTTTCTCTCTTCAACTTTGATGATACATCTCTTAATGCAAATTAGAAACTCACTAAAAAGTTGAAGTTAATCAATCATATGCAAGAAGACATCAGAGTCTGCAATTCAGTTGAATTCAGAAATCTTATTGACAATGTTCTTTGACAAAGCTGTAATATTCTCGCTCTCTTTGTTCTCATCATTCTCATCATCATCAGAAATTTCAGAGTCACTTTTCACATTGTAAACTCTGTGCTTCTTGTATTTGCTCTTCAGAAGCTCAGTGAGAGTTTGAAAATCATCAACGCTCTTGTGTCTTGTTTTGTCTTTATCTTTGCATTTCTTCACAAGCTCTTGAGCTGCAAACAGATGAGAACAATCGACTAAATGATGTTTATCTTCACAGAGAAAACATCTTAGAAATCAATGATGCAATTGATCGCTGTCGAAGTCTGAAAAGTGTTTGCAATGATGATTGATTTTGCATTTGTTCTGCTCTTGATCAGTACGCTCACGTTCATTTTCTCACTTGATTCATAGCGCAGTCTTTGTTGTCTTCAATTATACTTTCTTCTTTTGTAGCTTTTGAAGTTCTCTCTTAACGTCTGACTTGTTCTGCACATCAATAATGTCTTGAATGATCATGTATTCATCTGACAGTGATTGAAGTAAGACTTGAAAGTGATGTTCTGACTTGAATAAATTACTCATGTCATTCTGTGTTGCAACGATCTTTTGAGTCAGCTTGACGAGATGTGTTCATGTCTTTTCAATAAAGATATTCGTCGACATTTTGTAATCAATAAAGTTCATCAGATATTGTCTCTCAGTGATTTGTAACTTCTCTTTGTATTTGTAGCTCAAAGTATTTCAAATTTCTTTTACTGACATTTTGTCTGCAATGTGTTCTTGATCATTGATGATGATGCAGATGATCAGTCAGTAGTGAGCTTTCACGTCGATCTTTTGACTTTCGAAATTGAGAGATTGAATTTCGCTGATGATGTCGATGATGCTGTCAAGTGTGTTCAAGTCAGACTTGTCTTCAATGACAAATCACAAGTCTTTCTCAATGAGTCATCTCTTCATGAGAGAAAATCATTGATCGCAGTTCTTGCAAGTGAGAATGAGAACAGATCATCGTTTGACGAAAAAGTCATTGAAGTTCATGATGTTGATGTAGACTCAGCTTGTTGTTAAAATTGAAGAATAAAATAAGAATATTAGATAGATTGATGAGTGAAGTGAAGAGAATGTAATCTCATCAATGATGATGAAAATTTTATGCGTTCTTCGACACGTTCAAGTATGTCTATTTGTTCGCTTTCTTGAGAACTTGTAGTAAACTGTCGATTTGATGTGAATGCTTATTTACCTTCTCATGAGATGCGTAGTAAGCTGTCGAATTTCACTGAACTTCTCTAAGTCAATGTACTTATTTGTCTTCTTGTGAGATGCATAGTAAGTGATCATTGATTGCTCATTTGAATAAGTCTTGTATCGAGTTGTCGAGCATCAAATGCTTAGAATGTTTCGATCTAATTATGTTGAAAGCTTCTTGCTAATCAAGACTCATAATTTATTGAAAGAATAGAATGAACAGTATTACATATGGTGAAATCTATGCAGATTGTAGAGAGAAGTCGTAGACTGCTCTATCTATATACTGCTAACGTGACTGAGTCGCGATGCACAATCTTTTTCCTGACGCTAGTCTATGAAGAGCTGCTAGAAATGAGTCTGTCATCGCACTTCTCAACAACATTAATAAAAAGTAAGACTCAATTTTGATCAAGCTACTTAGTTGAGCGAGTAATGAAGAAATTTCTCAATGATCATATAAAAACAAAGATGCAGAGTTTCATTTATTTAATATTTCTTAAAATGAATAAATTCTTTTACAAGACATACTTAAGAATCAAACATCATTGATTAATATTTTCAGTGAAGAAATCTGTTCAGAAAAACATAACTTCATGTCTGATTGTTTTCTTCAGATATCATTGACAGAAGCATACTTTGTTTTAGAATCTATCAATACTTTCGCTCTTCAAATTTATAATCAGAAGTTCAAATTTCTGCAAACATAAAGTAATGAGACGAATGATAAATCTAATTGTAAGAAACTTGAATTTGTCAGAAGTATTGTGACAAGTCAGAACAACGTGACTAAGATCTGAAATGATAAAACAAGAAAACATTCTTTTATATTAATCTTTATAGAAAATGATCAGAATGAAAGTCGCTTTAACTGTGACTTGATTGATCAGTATGAAAAATACTATCAGTCTTCATGTCTTCAAAACCAGTCTAAGATTCTTGACTTCACATGTTTTTCTACTAATGTCAAAATCGAAGCTTTACTAGTATAAGAAAACAACAATCAGTATATTTATTGTTGAATTAGCGAAAGCGCGAGCTTTTGTCTTGCTTCGCAGCAAATTCAATCTGACAAAGGCGAGGTTTATATCAGAGTTATCATACTGAACTATTTCATTGTGATTTGCTTCGAATTTGTTGAGAATTTCGTCGCTCTACAAATCTGGCGACGTAATAGAAACTGTAGAAAACCAGTTTCAATGAACTGAACGAGGTTCTCGCAGAAGGGGAAAGTGATAAAGCTTACCAGTCTTGACATGAGAAGTTTTTGCTTGGCTATCGATACGGAACTCAGAATTTTTGATGCCAAATGCAGCATCATCAGTATAATAGCGATCGATCGCGATTATATTCTAGAAGACATCGTCTACGATTTTGGTTTCGAACGTCTTATTGTAGTTTGCTCAAAGGACGATTTCGTACGTCAACTAATCTTTACAGATGATTGAACTGAGAGTGATTTGAAAGTGGAGATAAAGGGCCTTCGACAAGTGATCCTTGATTCTTCGGGGCGATGGTGCTCTTTCAATCACGAATCTGTTCTTCAAGTCTTTGCTAAAGATAATCAGCTAGCAGAGGTAAAACTTGAGGACGACGGTCAATTGTGCAGTTTTGCAAAGGACGGAGAAGTTATTGTGGCAGTTGCAAAGGCTGATGGTAATATTCTTGGTTACTTCCCACTTGGTCCAAACAACGAAAAAGACACCACCCAGTTAGACCCTATGTGGCAAGTTGGTTGTGGTCAGTCTGACGATGAAACCCGTTGGAAAGTACATAATTCTGAAAATCGGGTCTTTGTCCAAAGGGAAGACACCTTTAGTATTTGTGAAAAATATGGAGACAAGGAACGAATTCTTTGCGGATACAACAGATGTGCACTTGCTAACTGAGCCAAGGACAGGAGAGCCGAGAGCATTTCCCAAGTGTACAGAGACATTCACATACACGTTTCACAGTACCTTTCTACTAGTACGATCATTGCACGTATTCGTTGTCTGCTCTCTGTTGCATCTACGCAGCTTCCTATTAGAAATAGTCAGCAAGCACTAGCTTAAAGACTTCTTATATAGTTATTAACAGAATTTACTTTGATTTGAATTCATACACCCTTGTGACATCGGTTTGGTCCGACCCATAGGGAAACTATGTTACGTGTATCGAACGGACAAATCCCTCTGGGGGAGAAAACCGCTCGCCGACTACACAGCGACTTCGCGCCGCCGAAATAATAGAATGAGACAATGTACCATTCATGAACCTATAGCTTCTATCCAGCATGTGACGCTCGAGTAAACTCTTAATGCTTGCCTGTGCTGTTTTCTTGCAATGCACCGTTCTTGCCCTATACAACGATGTCCCGGTCTCCGGTCGCGAAGACATAAGATCCCTTTGCACCCGTGGTGCTCATGGTTGTAGCGTAAAAAACCGTGTTATTCTGCTTGATGATTGCCATTCATCGAGCAAGGAAATATGTGGTGAAAAGAGAGGCGCGAACGATGAGAGGTAGAGTGTGGTTGTATTGATGACCCTATCCTGCTCTTGTCTTGTGTCACGTAGACGTTGAGTAGGTTGATATAGGCGTGTTGTTTGATGCTTGGCTTTGATCGATGGTAGAGAATGCGTGTCCGGAGAGCAACTCCGGTCGTTCTCAATAAGGAATCGATCGTTCATATTGCCCCACCCACCCACTCCATAGACTTAGTCGCTTAGATAGAGGGAGTGCTTGACACCTCAGGGCGGCTTCCAGGGCAAAATTTGGCCCTGAAGACCGCCAGGGGCCGTCGGGTTTGCCCAAACACATAATATATATTCGTTCAAACGGAGGCGATGCCCGATAGACTATGAAGTCAAATCCTCACCCTCAGCTGCACTCGCCTGCCATTGTCACTTCGTCAGCCCTGTCCCAACCCTCTACCTCCTCCTCGCGTCCCTCCTTCTCGCACCCCTCCTCCTCGCACCCCTCCTCCTCGTGCCCCTCTTCCTCGTGCCTCTCCTCGTCGTCGGGACCGAGCGGATAGTGTTGCTGCTCGAGGCGTGATTATAGTCCTTGCTCGCTCGGCTGGTTGTGCCTCTGATAGTAGTGCTTCTGCTGGTGCTTCTGCTGGTGCCTTCGCTAATTCCTCCACCGATTTAGCCCCATTATTCAGCAGTAATTGTACATAATACACAGCGCTGACGGCAGCATCAGCAGAAGGTCACGAGAAGATCGTACAGATACTGCTGGACAAGAAGGCCGACATAAACGCGGAAGGTGACACAGCGCTGACGGCAGCATCAGCAGGAGGTCACGAGAAGATCGTAGTATCTGTACGATCTTCTCGTGCCCTCCTGCTGATGCAGCGTGCAATATAGTACCGTAGTCCATTTCATATCGACCAATGATCGAGCAACAATCGCTAGTATCTAGAAGACGATCAATTTTTGCAATCTCGTCACGATGCATTCCTGATTTCATGACCGTGTCGCCAGATCCGGACCCGATATGAATAGAGGACGAGAACATTTCTAAATTCCCTGTTGTCTTCCGTTCTTGACTTTTCCCCTGTCTCTCCCGACGAAGAAGCCCACGTCTGTCACATCCAAGGTCGCTGCATGTCATCTTAAGAGCATCAGCGCAAATATGTGTTCCATCCCTTCCCCGACATTTGTCGCAAGCTTGGGAGTCATGTTGATGAAGATAAGACGATGTAAAAAGCCGATCGATATCTGCATCAGGATATATCGAGCTCTCAGATTCCTGTTGACGTAGTTCGAGGTAGCGACGAGTATTATCTTGTATCCGTCTGTAGTGATGATCTGTCTCTAGCTAGAAAGGATCGAATCTCCACAGGTGGTTTGCCTAGACAATTCTCTATTGTATCTTTTCGCTCAAACGATTCTGGATACCTCCTTCCGAAATCGTACTGAACAAGCGATCGACTAATAATGACGTCGCCAAGATGAATGTCTTCTTGGTGCGGGCCGAAAGGCACCCCTCCGCATATTTCCACTATTAAAGCAAGCTTGATATTGATATAACTGTTCCGGAGTTCAAGAGCGACGGCGGTGGCGTTGACCTTTCCCATACCTGCCATATGAGTCACCACAACGTTGTGCCCACCTATTACACCTGTAGTCTAAGCATTCGGGTCTCCTATAGCTCTGCCATATATGTTCTCCTCATCTTCCCAGCAGGGGTCAAGCAAAGCTATCACAGCATTCGCTTCCAGTGGTAAGGCACATATGATCGCAATCTCGAAGCTCCCGCGATCGTGAGGACGGGAGGCGTTTTCAGGAAATGCTTGGTTCGATACAGAGAACACTGTGAACTCGTTAGAATGCGCGTGGTGTTGATTATTTAGAGCTGTACTCGTACATCGTACACAGCTTCTTGAAGTAGGAAGGAGTCTTCAAGAAACACTCACCCCGACATCCACTCTAGACGTCCCAAAAAAACGGTGAGGTCAAACAGCGCTGAGGCTGAGGCTGAGGCTGAAGGCCCTCAAGTTTCATCCTCGGCGGTTGCGCATCATAGGCTCATAGCCAATTGTCCTTCAGCCTTATTTGACCTCCCACCGCGCATCTTAATTAGATACCCGAATATATCAACCCAGATCAGCATCCAGCTTAATCATTTCTTTATAGCCGTCGAAATGCGAACATGAAGTTTAGAAATCGAATGCGTGAAGCATAGATAACATTATGACCTCAAGGTTCCCTAATATAATCATTCATGGTACTCGACCTGATGTACGGAATACGGAGTAAAACACAAGCCGGCAGTTGGTGATGGCTACGAGTACACTCATTGCAACACGGCCGCCACTGTCAACTGTCAAGACGCAGAAGGCACGCTTCGCTGGGTGGAGCATAATGTGCGCAATATTAACCGTGCCTACGTCCCGCCTCAAAATCCTTCACTATCGACAGTGAAGCCTCCTCCACCAATGGCTGCATCTGAAGGCATGAACGCTATGCCTTCCGAGTTCATTCAAGCCGGCTAAGGCCATTTTCCACTCAATGCTGGCCCTTTCAATATATTCTGCCAGGTTTGAAGGGTGCAGCATCTCCGCTGTGCGGACCATACCGTATCTGCCGATCTGGAGCCAGTGTATACTACAACACATACCTGTTGGTTTTCTAAAGAATTACTTGCAGTCTCAACGGCCGACGAGAACGAATACACGTTGCGTTTACGCTAACAAGTATGTGCTTTAGCTTAAGCATCTCAATGTTGACGTTAATGTTGAAATTAGGAATTCAACACAAGCCATGAGAATACCTTTGCAGCAGCCTTCACTGCAATAGCATGTTGATATATGAGGTTCAGAGCGAATATGTGCATGTAGATATATTGACTAAGTACCTTATGTACTCCGTAGTAGGTGCATATATCTGGTAGATTGGAACTATCGTAAGTATCGAAGAAAGAAAGAAGTGGGAGGTAGGATAAAGTAAATACCCCTAGCGCCAAGCCGGCTTCGGCCGGAAATAACTAATCACAGAGGTGTACTTCGTACGTACATATGCGTATAAACGGGGTTCCCGCCCAAACGGTGCAAACGGGGTTTTTGCGCACGCTAACAAGTATTTATGTATATTACGTAGTAGTGCCATTAGTTAGCATAGAGACACTGCCTTCAAACTGACAAAATAACCTCATGCACCTTCACATTCGTCTTAGTAAGAGCATTGAGCAACCAATCAGCCATACAGGGGGAAAAGCAACGTCAACAGAATCTTCAACGGGATCTAACCCAATTCAGACAAATTCCTTAGCGGTAACCGGGTAGAGGGAGTCAGGACTCTCCGACCGCGACGCGTACGAAGGCAATGGGCAAGCGGGCGACGGGTCGGCCAACGGCATTGATGTTGATTCCACTTGTTTGGTAGGTCGAACGAGTAACCGTCTTCCGAGTCTCATGAATTGTATGCAAACGTAGAGTGTAGGTGTCGCAAGAACGAGCCAGAAGCAAATCACAACGAGGAAAGCGGCCGTTCTTGTATCACGAGAGCTTGAAGGAAGTCGTTCAAG
>JAABUK010007924.1_pt1 | contig 15118 bp, 16 predicted proteins | sample 5559141 | NCBI WGS metagenome assembly JAABUK01 (sample SAMN10711869, study PRJNA513367) | rock metagenome | isolation source: Antarctica rocks | place: Antarctica: Victoria Land, Pudding Butte nord | collected 2016-01-03
GTGAATTTAGAGGGTGTGGTGTGCTTGTGGGTTGAGGAGGCAGATGTTCTTTTGGGAGGTGAAATTTGGGCAAGGCTTTGCTATGTAATCCGCGCTAGTGAATGCTGTGTTGAACTTTGTACAACAGTCGGCAGCGATTGCAAATCACATAATCACGGGGAAGTGCGTACGCTTTATTGACTACTAAACTACACTTATGTACTCGCACGAAGCTGCCCCACCCATAAGCCGAAACAGCCTTGAGCAGCTCATTTTACCATGTGGACACTGGCTACGATGCCTGTCTTCCCATCTGGTACTGCAGGCAAATTGATACTCCCCCTAGATGGCAATAATTCTCTTCCCGAAGCACTGTATGAGCTTGCTCCGATCAGAGGTGGTCACAGATCGATGGTAGTCGAGAAGCAGGCATTCAATTAAGTAAAGAGACGACCAACCATGCGTGCACTTACATGAAGCAGCGCCATAGCCTCACAATATGCTGCTATCTACGGTCACCTTTTGAACCACCCGCCAGGACGATCAATCTAGCAATCCACCAGGAGAGCTATCAGTAAAGACCCTCAGTCAGACGCAATCTCCGAAAGGACCAACAAGTCCACTCACCCCGCAGTCCATCCAATGTATACGTCAATATGGCTATTCTGTGCACGAAAGAGAGGATATGGGATCATTACTGCGAAAAATCAATGTGAAGGTCGACCCGAACGTCTTGCAATAGGCCAAGGACTTATCTGCTCCTCCCATATTGAAAAGTCGATGCTAGACTCGTCGTTATCTCTGTAGAAATGAAAACCGGATTTCAAGACCAGAACGTCGATAGATCGACAACTTGTGGTGGCTGAACGTTCGAATGTCTGTTGGGGTAGTTGCTCTTCTCAAAAGTACTATCCTGTTGTCCACACTATCCACTAGGAGCGAATGCGTACCTGGGCATCTTTGCCATCTTCTCCTCCGGACTAACATCATTATCGGAGTATATCAGCTTCATGTTCTTGTCCTTCTCCTTCTTGCTTTTCTTTTCTTCCTGCGATTCCTTAGCCTTGGGCACCTCAGGTTTAGGCTCTGCTGTAGCCGCTGCATTGTCCGCGTCTTTAGCAGCGCCCGACACAAGATCATCAAGACTGCTTGCAGTGGCAGACAAAGTAGCATCTGGCTCCACCTTCGAGCCTGGTGGTGGGCCTAGGCCTGACCCTGGGGGTCCACCTTTATGCACAGACTGTTGACTGCCGTAGGGATGATCGATCGGATTCGGGGGTCCAGCTAATTGGCCTTGGTGCATCTGCTGCATCTGGAAAGCATTGACAGGGGGTGCGCCAAACGAAGGCCTCTGCGGCAATCCCGGTGCAGGTGGGAGGCTGCCAGGACGCTGAGACATGCCGTTGTGTTGCGGTGGTGTGTGGGTCCGTGGAGGCTGGAATTGGTTTTGCTGAAATGGAGGAGCTGGAGAAAGTGGACGAAATTGTGGGGGAGGCCCATTTTGAAATTGAGGTGGTCCACTCTGGAATTGCGATGTAGGGCCGTTCTGGACTGAAAGCGGAGGGCCGTTTTGAAATTGAATGGGAGGCCCATTTTGAAATTGTGGTGGCCCATTCTGGAATTGTGGTGGGCCACTTTGGAATTGAGGAGGTGGACCGTTTTGAAACTGTGGAGATGGACCGTTCTGGTATGAGGGTGGCGGTCCCGTCTGAAAATTTGGTGAAGGCCCGTTTTGGAAATTGGGAGGGCCGTTCTGGAATTGAGGCTGAAACCCTTGCCCAGGGGGTGGTTGAAATTGCTGTTGCGGTGGGAAGCCTTGGCCGTTCTGGTAGGGAGGAGGTCCAGGCGGACTGAACGGCGACTGCTGGGGAGGAAATGGTGACTGTTGGGGTTGAAATGATGGCGGTTGCGACTGCGCATAAGTCTGGGGGAGCGACGAGTAACCTGGATTGTTGGGAGGAGCTCCGTAAGACATCTGCGGTGGGTTGAAGCCGGGCGAGCCCGCCTTCTCACAATTGATCAGTTGGAGGTAGTAGATTCGAGTATGAAGGGAACTCACATATGCACCAGGGCTTTGACCCATTCCTGGGCTCCCAATATCATGTCCCAGTCCACCTGGTGTGTTCCCTCCGCTACTAATCCCCGCGGCCTCTTCCGCGGCTTTTTTGGCCTTGTGTTCCGCCAGTCGCTTCTTCAAATCTGCAGGAGACTCCAGCTTCGGCTTCTTGACTCCGTTGGCTCCTGATCCACCGGGACCCACGTTCCCAGTAGCTGCACGGCGTTCAGCCTCAGCCTGGGCAAACGATTGCAGGACGCGCTGATTGTGCGCCTGGACAACATCTTCTGGTATACCCTCCATGCCAAAGATCTCCACATCCAGACCTGATCGGTTGGGTAGCGCATTTTCGATGATGGTGAGGGTTTCTTTATGGACTTGAGTCATGTGTACGGACAGGCCTAGGAAGGATTAGCTCTGCAGGCCAAATGGTACAACGTAGGGGACTTACCACCGGCGGTATTGAGTCTCCGTCCACATCGCTCGCACTTGAAGTGCTTAGCCTTCTGATGATTGATGAGGATTTTGAGATCGTCAAAGTCTCGCTCACAGTAGTAGCACCATGGCCGAGCGAGAATCTCTTGGATATCAGGATGCTTTCGCTTGGTCTTGCCCATGATCAAAGGACTGCACGAATTCTCTGGGTACGCTGACTAGAATGTAGCGGCACTAGACGAATACCAGTGTGGGGAGGTGGGTGCGACTGATGGACGAGAGATACGAAAAAGAGATGCGAGGTTGCACGGGAAGACCAAGTCTTCGGCAGCGCCAATAACCACGCTAACCAAGATAAGCGATAGCACTAGTCTGCTATCAAAACATCACAGCCTCAATTTCTACCCCACACTTGGGTGAGCTTGGGCTTGACAATTAACATGCGTCATGTCGGGAGCAAGGATCCAAAGTTGCCTAGCTTGTACCAGAGCCTGCACTGCAACAGATGTGCTACTCGGGCAATTGAGAACAACTATGGCATCAATCCCATTTACATGGAACTTACTGGATTAAGTACGACAAAAGCGTCCTCCACTGCTAAAAGGGTCTTAGATTAAGCAAAATAGTTAGCTATTGATCCATCAGCGGATTCTCCCACAATGAAAAAAAGACGTCCGACCAACCTTTGTACATCATGAACATATCCTCTTACATCGTCGTGATACAATTCCCAGATCATCATAGACACATCCACCTATATGCAATCATCCTTCCCTCCTCGAATCGACCAACCTCCACAGCGCTCTCAAAACAGCGACACCTCCACTCTGCGTCTCAACCGTCCTGCCCCTTCCTCTATCATTGATATCCTTGGTGTTGATATTCTCTTTTGCAAGAATGTCGTCCCAACCTTTCCTCAAACCTTCCCTCACATGCTCATTAGAATTGTACATGATATCATCTGTTGGCAGCCGCCAAATCTCGTCTCTTGGTATGCCAAGATTGCGGTAATCTGTTCCCTCGCTCGTTGGAGCTTCCAAATTCGCTGGTACATTGTTTGGACGGTCATCGTGCCACTGTAAGAATGGACGGCCCCACCATTCTCCAAAGACGCCATCTCTGTTCCTTGTGACGTAGGCTGCAGCAGCATTATGCCGTATCCAGTCGGCGTATCCATCACAACTTTTCCGATGCAATTGCCTCGCGTCATCATCGTTATGTAAATGTCGATTGTCGAGGTCCTCACGATTCTCCGGTAGCGGACTGCAGAACAGCGTGAAATGGTGGAAGAAGATCCCTTTGAATGTCTGCCCGTTTTGACTGCATGTCCCGCTCCAGTCACACAGCTCTTCTAGGACGCCATTCCTTCCAAGGCCAGCCCATATCCAGCTCCTCTCTGTATCTCGGTCTTCCCATCCAGTCGCCGCGATGACGTTTCGCACGAGCTCATGTCCATCTTGTAGGTATTCCAACGAGCCCGTTGCTTCCCATAACCCTTTCAGGCCTGACAGCAACACGCCTTGATTGTATGTATAGACCTTCTCCTCTCGCAAATCACATTCACCAGTGCCATTACTGCCGCCGTTTCCACCGCGCCAGCCCTGAATATGGAAGCCATCAACGTAAAGACCGTGTTCGTTTCGCATTCCGCTACTCTTAAGCCATTCATACGCTTCAACTGCATTGTCCAAGTATTGTAGATCATGCGCATTTGCAGGTGGTAAGGTCTCCTCCTTTTCACTTCCAATGTTCCCAAGGAAAGGAGAGGCATTGGTGTCGCCCGGGAAATACAGATACATGCTCACGCTGGCAGCAATGAAGAGCTCGTTGGTGATGGCGTTTTTATAGGGTGCAAGGTGCGGGTTCCAAACCATACCACCTCCACATAGAGTAGTGTCCCAGCCACGAGATGCAAGATCATAAAAGAGACGAGCGCGGTGGGCGTATTGTGGGACGAATTGGCGGGCGTACCACGAGTGATTGGATCGATCTGGGGAGGAATATGAGTGTGTGTAATGTAATTCCGAATGACGATGTATGAACTTGATGGCTTCGAGCCACCCCAGGACCACCCACAGCATATCATCGTACGCCTGCGTTCGAAGGGCAAACGCGTTCTCGCCGAAGTAGAAAGATGTGATTTGTGTAAAGTAGCGGTTTATTTGATTCTCATGCTCTTGCGCCTCTGCTAACGAGGGTCGGTGTGGATGAGTTGAAAGAGAATATTTGTATTCGGTCATGACCGCCAGGGTTGCGGAGACTTGGGTGCCCATGACAGCTGCCGTCCAGTCGATGGCTTCAGGCCAGGTTCCATGGGAGACCTCGAAGAAACGGGATTCCATGACATCTAGGGCATCGAGGAGAGTATGGTACGGAGGCTTGTCGTGGAAGTCCCCTTCTCCAAACCATATGTCCTGTAAAGGAGCGGGAAAGGGTTGTTGAGAGATGGTCTTCTGATGGCTCTGTTGTCCCGCAACTCCGGGTGGAAGGTTGGCCTCTCCGCTCCTGTTCCCATTGAATCCTTCAAGACATGGTGAGGCGATGAGCGAATCAAGTAGCGAACATATGCAAAACACGTATAGTAATTGGGATATGCCCCGCCATGATCGTAATATCATGGTGGGTCAAGTGAAGAGAATGTAGGTAAAACCGAGACAGCCGCCCGGCAGCTCAATGGCAGATATGCTACCGCATAAACTCCGATGCTATACAAGAAAGAGAAAAGATAGCAGTTACTTCGCGACTCATGTCATAATTGCGAAAGGGTGACGCATGATGCAATGGGACTTCAAGAACAAGGTTGCTCGCATGTGGGGACAGACGCGCGTAGACGCGCGCGAATTAGGGTGGGCTCTCAGCGTTTATATGAAGTACGCTCCATTCTAAAGTAAGTACTTTACTTCCTTTCTAAGGAACCTACTTCCAGATCTTACTTGTTTATCCGTCTACTCTCTCGAGTCTTTTAATGCTACCTATTACCTTTAGCTAAAGTAACCACCAACGATCCCCTAAGACCTCATCAATAGTCGCCCTCTCACCCGGATCGAGCTTGAGCATCTTAGACAACATCCACTTAGTCCCAGCATCAAGATTCGGAAAATCCTCCTCCTGCCATTGTTCGAAATGCGAGGTCGGGTCTAGATCTCCCACCAATTTTGACAGATTGATGAGTAAGTCGCCCCACGTCTTATCATCGGTATGCTTCCCAAGCCCGTCTGGAAGTGGCCCGAAGAATATGAGTAAACGGCTTAACATCTCCATCTCGGGGGTTTCGCCCGCTTCTTCGAGCGCTTGGCGGTTCGCGTGTAGTGTTTCTACACCTGTGATTGTGTGGAGGCACTAGGTGTGACCTTTAGCGGAATTTGTTTTGTGGGGGCTAATAGTCACTTACTACAAGTCCGTAAGCGAAAATGTCCGATGGTTTTCCGATTCCTAGCCCTGTATGTCCTTCTGGGCTAAGCCACATAAAGTTCCCTATCCTTTGCGCACCGCGGAGTCGAAGAAGTCGATCGCCTTTTAGTTTTAGAGAGCAGTCCAAATCAGTCAAAGCGACTCTCTCAATCTGGACCTGACCCTGCTTGTCCAGGTTCCAGTCGATCATAATGTTGTCGGGCTTTATGTCTAGAACATATTTGATCAGTAGAAATTCTCGGCAAGCAATGCTGCTGATGACAGCATACCTATATGTATCCAGTTCTTATCGTGAAGCACCTTCAAAGCCTTCCCCGTTTCTCGCAGAATTTGCTTTCTTGCCTCGAGTGGGAAATCTGGATTGTTCTTTACTAAATCCAGCAGATCGTCTCTAAAATACTCGTACACAAGTGTCTGCTCCTCTAGATTGTAGTCGATGTGCATGCGAAGGCAAGCGCCGTCTGGAAATTCGCGTTCATGCTCCAGGCATTGCTCGAATATCGAAGGGGAGGAGTGTTTCAGGACATAGGGATGACCTTCGCAACTAGATAAATACGATTGAGTCAAGATTAGAAGTCCGATAAGGATTGGAAATTGGGCGTGCAGCCTTAGACGTACCGCGCAAGGTAGACGTCGAATGCTGCATCCCGAGGATCGGATTTGAGCACTTTCTCCCGCTTGTATTCGCGACCGGAGCGACCGACGAGTGTTGATATCGTTCTTACTCTACGAGTACAAACCGAGCGTGTAGGAAGCAGGATTGTACAGGGAGCTGCAGAGACATACAAGGAGGAAATCGCACCGAAAAGATAACGGTCGGCGAGCCTCTGTCTAGAATACTTGCAAGCTGCCATCACTCATCTGATCTTTCGCTGTTATCATATACTGGCGAGGTGGCAGTGGCTGGCGGCCTTTTTGGGGCTGGAACTGGGCCTTGCAAATCAGGTTCGTTGAGACTCTACACCCTGGCGCCCAAAATCAGATAGTAGAATCAAGAACGTCTCTCACCACATACGATAGATAGTGAGTGTATCCAGAGCGCAAAAAGAGTCAAATGAAAGTGACAACTGAGGGATTCGAACCCTCGCTCTTTCGAACTAGTAGACTCGTTTGCGAGGCCTGAAACTAGCGCCATAACCACTCGGCCAAGTTGCCTCTTCAAGACGAGAATTCGCCCTATTGACAATCTTGTCTACCCAACTGACCTGGCCGTTCCTGCAATCGAAGTCCATCATCATATGGAAACTACTCGTTATTCAGACCGGCTACCAATACCGTTGAGCCCTGGAGACGTAGATCCTGCCCTTCCCTATGCATGCTGGGATGTTCTGATGCGTGACGACTATTGGATGGTCGAATACTAGACGTGTCATACGATATCTCGACTCAGGCCTGTTCACAGCACTGGACGCGATTGCTAGCATGATTCTCTCCACACATTATTATTATTTTTGTTTTCAGGCTGCTTTTTGCAAAACGGGTTTGCCCTTAAAGTGTACATATAGCTAGGATATGGGATACTTGATGACCTCGGGTTCCTTCACAATTTAGATATATTGCAAGTATAGTATCAACTCTACCACCTTCAAAGGCGCATTTTGCAAAAGTTTTCTGGAGTAGTCTAGGTGTTTGTCGTTGTCTTTGGCGAAGAAAATGCCCCGAATAGGCAGTCACGTATCAAGTGGGTGCCTTCGTCTTGAGTGAACGACTTAGCACGCAGTTTTAGTACATCTTTGGTTGATTTCTCCGAGTTCAAATACCTGTTCCGCTTTATTGAGCGTGCACAAAGTTCAGGAACTCACTTGACATTTTAACAACACTGAAGTGGTGCCTCATTGCCGGATCCGATTCATATCTTCTGTGATGCGTTCAGTGCTTATGATGGTCATTTCTGGACCCATCCGCCCAGAGATAGCATATGAGCATTTCCCGGAATCTCTGCAGCAAGCCGAAATTTTCAGAAGCCCATGATATCGTCAATGAGAAAACGAGCGCCAAAGGCTCCTATTAGAACGCGACAGGATTCCTCTAGGGCTGCGATCACGGAGAGTCGCACAACAACCAGCTTCAAAGAGTCGGGAACAGCGACGGGAGATGAAAGAGAAGGAGATGGTTTTCGTCCTAAGAAAATGTTTTCGTGCAAGTCCCGAGCTTCCTCTCGTATTGGCTTTGATTCCCGTCTCACGAATTACGCCGGGGAGTTAGACTTTTGTGCTGCTATAGAAAGCTAATGCGCTCACCCATATTAAATTTCGCTAGCCCGCAGCTTGACCTAAAACTTTTACATCTCACTCATCAAGGACACGAGGCTTCCAGTAAAATTAGACGTCTCTGGACTAACATGACTCCCGAGGCCACCGAGTTCCTGAGTCGCCGCCGTGCTGAGCAGGACGCCGAGTACGAAGATCTGTCTGCATTGCACAAGTGCCTCGAATCACAAGTCAGCGAGCTCAGAAAGACGAATCAGTTAATTCAGCTTGGTAGTAGCATCCAAAAATTGCGAGATATTCGAGACGAAGAGATCTTCGAGAGCCGGGCTTACTTCATGAGAATCATGGGGCAATTTCAGGCCGAAATCAGCCAAGGTGTCGGGTATTGGCAAGACAAGAGCGACGTCTTGAACATTCTGGGAGTGGAGAGAAGGAAGGTCAATGTGCTACGTGCGGCAGTACGAAACCTTGAGATGCAGATTGCGAGGCACAAAGCGCAAGAAGCCAAAGCTTATGCAGCAGCAAAGCCCGCAGGTGAAGAGCCAACGGAGGAAAAGCCGATGAATATTTCCTCGTAGCGCGAAGTACTCCAGATCGAAAGCCGATCAACCTTGCAGGAAGAAGTATCAGCAAACCTGAGTTTGAGCTCCAGTTAGTGCTCGCCACGTCCATCATATGCAGAGAGCAGTTTTGTCACCCTTGCTCGCATTGGCTTGGATCACAGCTAGGCGACAAGGCCAATGTCCATGCCTTCAATGCTACTGAAGCTTCTTGCTCGAAGTTGGATACGAATCGTGGAAATATTTCGTCCTTCCCACAATTCGAACATACTTAGGAGTTCGTCCCAATCCAAGGTATTCCAATTCTTCGCTGGGCCTTGCAGTTAGCGTATGTCTAGATAGGTCAAGTATTTATAAGATCTACGTAGACGGCTCAGTCCGTGGACGGTAGAGATCGAAGCCTATGGAGGGGAACTCTGACATGAAGTTGATGTTGTACGCAGGTCTAGTCCCCTTGACGGTCGAGCTACCTAGTTGCAGCGGTAGATCCCGATCCAATAAGTGCCTGATCCTCGTATCGAGTCACGATAGTTTTAGTGGTATGCAGACTCTTTTTCCGCAAGTACCCGCGGATCAGTCAAAGAGTCCTGTCGGTCTTTGACGGTCTCGATGGGAGTGCAGAAATGATTCCGGGTCGGCAAGCAGCCGTCCGCATATTCTATCTAGTGAATCTGATCGAACTCCCGCCAGCCATAAGCTTAATGCTAGGTGCATCACCTTCTCTTCTTGAGCTTCGTGTTCATTTGATGATGAGAATAAAGCGTCGTGAACCGCCATTGCGCGCTGCGGACCCCGGAAGCCTACCAATCAGAAACAACGCTACCGTCTATCGAAAGGTTCAAACAGTGATCAAAGGGCACCGAGTTGGACTTCTTTAGTCCATTGAGTAGGCGAAGGCTATGCAAGGCGACTGCCCTGCAAGACTGAAGCTGGCTTATTCGGCCGAATCAGCCAGTGACATTGGAGAGTTCATGACTCAATATTAGATATAGTCATCTCATCAGGTCTAGCGCAGTCTTCACGAAAAAAGCACAGTGTCGATTGCTGCACTGCACGAACCTCTACCTACAGAAGCTCCAGTGATTTGAAAGGTGCAAGTCGGTCAGAGTTGTTGAAAGGGCGACGAAGAGTGTAGCCAGTCAGAACGTTAGAAAGCCTGCCATTGCAACGTCAGGCCAATGATGTCCTGTACCAGATCCTCGGAATCTTAGCTGTATTATGAGACAGTCAACCTGGAACGATGCAGAGGCCGAGGATCCGGCCAGGCCGGCATGGCATATGCACCCCACGCCCGCCATGGTTGATGGGTGTGGGGGGGTGATAGTCTTCAGCAGCCATCAGAAGAGACCGACCGCTTGTACGCGGCTAATTGTCAGGAAAGGCCGCAATCGTCTCGGTGACTCGGTGCGCTCGGACCTGTCCGAACATCAAGCATACACAGAGGCGTAAGAGGAGTGGAGAGGGGACAAAGGATGGAATCGACGATCTTATCAGAGGCGTTCATGGCCGCAGATAGAGGACTCCACAAATCGCAGATGCAGCATGCGATGCGCCCATTTGCCTCACTCATTCGCTGGGAATGGGGAAGGTCTCGATGGCCTAATCGGCCAGGACATGTTGACATCCTTGACCATCTGGCTGAGCCGGAGGGAGTCTGACTGGCTGCGAGCAAGTCCTGTCTCCCAATGCTAGCACTAGTCCCAAAGTGGACAAACCCCACCGAGGAGACAAAAGTTTTGAACCGCACGACAAGCCTTCCCTTCTCTTGCGTGGTTTACTTGTATTGCACTAAGGATATAGCAGAGCTTTGTCACTCCCACTCACCGCTTCTTCCCTTCCTCTTCTCTTCTCTTCAACATGCCAGACTCCACCTCCTCCCATCCTTCACGCAACAACCAAGATGCCTCCGAAGTCGGACAGTCCACCGCCTCTGCCACCGCCTCCTCCGAACTCCCCCGTCTTAAGATAAGACTGCACCGCGCTCTTCGCCAATTTCCCGACTTCCCTTCACCAGGTATCCTCTTCGAAGATATCCTTCCCCTCTTCGGCGATCCGACTTTGCATGAAGCTCTCATTCGAGCCTTGGAGCTGCATATCAAGAGCAACTACGCTGAAGGCCAGCGACCGGACGTGATTGTCGGCTTGGAGGCGAGGGGGTTCTTGTTCGGCCCTAGTCTGGCCTTGAGACTCGGGATTGGCTTCGTGCCTGTGAGGAAGCAGGGAAAGCTACCGGGACCTACAGAGACGGCAAGCTACGAGAAGGAATATGGGCAGGACTTCTTTCAGATACAGGCCGACGCTATCAAGCAAGGACAGCAGGTGCTCGTGGTGGATGATATCATTGCTACCGGTGTGCCCACATGAGAGCTTCCTCAGGACCGAGATCATCTGCTAATGGTCTCAATAGGGGGCTCTGCTGCTGCCGCTGGATCACTGGTGAAGAAGCTGGGAGGGATCTTATTAGGCTACGTCTTCATACTGGAGCTCGACTTTCTAAAGGGCCGTGAGAAACTAGACGCTCCTGTTTACACTCTCTTGTCGAGCCAGGTGGAGGACTCGAAGCCATTGGGAAGACCCTGACGCCGTGTCTACAAGACGCCTCCAAATCTGCCCTTGAAATTATATCCAACGACCTTACCGAGACGGTGCTGCGGTCGAAACGTGCAGACAGTATGATCCTTACCGTCTATCGCTACTGGGGTAACGTCGCCTCACGATACCGTAATACCTGGGAAGACTCATACCGCTCGGTCTCAGCTCCACAATGTCCCCACGCCATCCTGGACACCGATGCAGACCTCATTCACACCAATCTATTCAAGACCGTGCCAGGGCGCCTCGCACGACCGAGGTGCCAAACGTGACGCATTGCCCCGGCCGTGTCCAATGGAGACACCCGCTTCTGCCTCGAGCAGAAGCCGAGCGGGGTTCTTGCCCATTGTTGAAGTGCCGACCCAGTCTCACTAAGTCATCGGGTTTGCTCTTCCATAATCTATAATAGCCAATGACAATCCCAAAAGCGAAATTACAACGACAAAGCTTGGGATCGCATGACGCGACATAAGTGGCCCACCATTCAAGTCATGAAGCTTCACACTGAGATATAATTCTCCCCTCGAACCGACTGTCCTCACTGGGTTCTCTCACGCTCTGAAAGTAAACCGTTATCCTTCATCGGGTCAACAATAGAATCATCGTCCTTGCCTACTTTTCTAACGCTTTGAGAGTTGGATTTCGAGAAAACAATATTGAACACCGCATCCTTCACGCCTTAGCGGCTACACTCCACTTCTTGCTAATGTTCTAATTCGCTTTGTCACCTTTGCTTCCATGCGAAGTATCCACAACTTTATCCTTCCAATGCTCGCGGTCACTGGAGGGGAATCACAATCAAAGATTTACCCAGATTGGTCATAAAGGATGCATATCGTACGTTCATGGGCTACGATAATGCCATTATTACGGCCATGAATGGAGAACAAACACGCCATTGTCTTGTTATGCGCTTTGTTCCACTCCAGCCAGTCACCTTAAAATATGGAATTTTCTCTGATCTCTCTTGCTACAATCTGTCCCATTTCGCAAACCGTCCCAAATCAGCAATTACTACCCAGAAGCCTCACAGCAAACCCCACCGCCAAATACAGCCCAAACATGAAAGGATCAGGCCTCGTTCACTGCGGCCCCTGCTGCCCCGTCTGCTCCAGGCCATGTGGCGACGCATGCATCGAAATGCGAGCCTTCCCCCACCATCCAGCAAACGCAGACGAGCGTATGCACCTGCATCCAGTTTACCAACGCCTCGGTATCCGAGTCTTTGATCGGCCTCAGCTGGTAAGGGATATCGGATGGGTACATTATGTTCAGGTACCGCCGAGGAGGACACCTAAGATGGTCATGATTCGTGCTGCTGTTTCGATACGGGGGAATGCGGCTGTGAAAGGATGTCTGTTAAGGAGGCGCAGGAGGGTTCTGGCGAAGATTGATGTTGCGAGAGCGGAGGCGCTGTAGGATGTTGTTCCGTTATATAAGGAATGTGTTTTCGGAATGGGTTTTGATTCTCCTACCTAGGCTACTGGGAATGATTATTGAACTCCATATATTAATGTTGCTGTGGTTCGTAGAGACTCCGAATTCTCAAATTGTTAGTGACGTGCCTTTGCAATCCCACTCAGGAGACCATGTCCCCTACTTATACACCTTCTCCCGACCCGACTTCAAAAAGCATTTCATTCGTCTTGATTGGCTCATGGTGCGTAGTCAGCCTCGCTAACCCCACGGAGCTTAGCTGCCGCTTTGGAACTAGGTGAGTTGCTCACCATCGAAAGCGCGTTCTTTCTCTTTTACGGACGTGTGTTCTTGTCCCTTCCCTGCTCGACTCTTAGATCTCGAGCTCACTCTTGTCATCTTGTCATCTAATGGTAGGCTATTACGGCGTTTTGGATGTATCTTCGGGTAAGGTAGACGTGAGAGGTCGTAGTCTTTCTGATCCTAACATTATATATATAGTAGACGCAGCTGCTTCTAGTCTCTCGAACAGCCTAGATCTGATTTCCTCCTATCAGTCATGACTGATCATGTTTAGAGGCTCGGCCAAGAATCTTGCCTCTACAGCTTCTGACAAGCACTTTTGCTAGGTGCGATTGATCACGCCAACGTGTCGTATTCATTATGGATCCTCCGTCGAATTTTACTCAGCCCTCGAATTCAGAAGTAGGATCGGTACTCTGCGATAATTGCAAAAAGTCCGTCCTCGAGCCAGATCAGAATGCAAGCAACCTGAGCCTTACCGATAAGTTCAGGCAAATCGGGAGAGAATGGCGGCTCAGTCCCGGCATGTGGCCTGTGGGATACATCATCGAGAGTGCATACTCGCCATTTCGTGTTGAGCAGGAACTTCCCAAGCGTGACTGGCGAAACGCCTTTGAAGATCTGCTTGCCCTTGAATCTGGCGGCGAAATGATCAGCCAGGAGTCTAGAGAGGAAGAGAAAGCGGCTGCTGCCAGCCTCAGGTGGGAAAGAGCAGCTTTCTGTATCGGCAAGTTGAATCAGCTGAACGAACGGGAGTCTGTCAGCATGGCTTTGGCACAACAATTCCGTAGCGTCGCCGAGCAGAGGAGAGATTACAGACATCTGCCATGGATCGATGGGAAACTCGGCGAGATGAGAGCGATGGTAGGCCTGCGCGTAGCACTGGCCCAAGAATTCAAGGCCAGCGAAGAGGCGCGCAGGGAATGGTCTGCCAGTCGGCACAAGGACCGAGGCCAGTGGATGGCATCGCTGATCACCAGCGGGGCTCTGCCAGGCTGGCAATCAAGGCTCGAGGACAGCAGCGACGGCGTCCACTATGTCCTGGCAAAGATGGACGGTGCGACCCCCGACGAAAACGACAGTATCGCTCTCACGGAGCTGGAGCTGCGCGAACTGCACGATCACGGTAAACCGCTCGAATGGAATAGTCCTGGACCGCCGCTCTACCCGGTAGCTTCCCGCAGCAGTCCCCAGACGATGGGGGATGGTACCGTCTACTCCGACGATGGCACCGCGCTGGCACCACCACACGAACCCCCACCGGATGAGCCGGTGCGCATGAGCGACACCCCGGATCATCCCTGTTTTAAAGCGCAACTCACATCGGCCGAGCGCATCACCCTTCCCAATGGGAAAATGGCGACCAAGGTGACGCTGCAGAACGTACTCACCAATGGTGAGTGGGAGGAAAAGGTGATTGTTCAGGAACCCGGAAAAGTGCTGCAGGAGGTGGAGAAGGTGCGCGCGTTGCTACAGGATCGTGCATTCGGATTCGACCAGCCGGTTTGAGGCTTTCTATTATATAGTGAGAGGTCAGAAGTTGCAGTTTCCTGGACCGGATGCAAAGAAGGGAGTTGGTCACGCAAATCGGTCTTGGACTCGATAGACTCGCCGACTATAATGGCATGGAATTCATCATACACCTTTCTTCCATCTCAATCACCAATTCCCCCCCTATAACATCAATAAACCAACATAATATAATTATCCCAAAACCTCACCGATTATACTCCATTAGAACACAACCCATACGATCCCCAGTATCTTATCCAACACCCCCCACCCAACATCCCCATCTCACATCAAAAACCATACCAGCACCCCAACCCCTCACAACCACATCCTCACGCTACCCACCCACCTACTTCAAACCCCAAAACATCCCAACCTCTTCTTCAGCGACCAAACCCGAGTAATCCCTGTTGGCCTAATCCCACGCCCCCCCTCTCCCATCCCTCAAACCCTTTTTCTTCATCTTCCAGACGGTAAAGCGATATAGTTATCTCTCATTACATCTTGATGGTCGCGACGTGGAAGTCAGCGGTAGAGGTGGGACGGGAATGTATGATCATATTCTACACCCTCTGTTGTTTCAGCTTGGCCTATTTGAGGGGTTGTTACCTATGCGTGGGGTTGGGTATAGGAGTTTTAATCTG
>JAABUK010007925.1_pt1 | contig 15117 bp, 17 predicted proteins | sample 5559141 | NCBI WGS metagenome assembly JAABUK01 (sample SAMN10711869, study PRJNA513367) | rock metagenome | isolation source: Antarctica rocks | place: Antarctica: Victoria Land, Pudding Butte nord | collected 2016-01-03
GCAGACACCATTGAGTGTGTATATTACAGCAGGATACATGCTGCACATATACACAGCAACACGAGGTTTCTTGAAAGCATGATGCAAAGAGCAAAGATTCTCATTACAGATAAACTTAGCAGTATGCCATATTTTGATGCAGATTGATCGATATCTGAAAATAACTGTTGGGTCAAGGGATGCTGTAAACAACACAGACACAGACAGACATACACACACACACACCTATGAGGTTGCTATAGATGTTGACTATGAGACTTGAGCAAGCGTGTGGCAGGGCTGTATCAAGGTACCAGGTGAAAAATAGACTTGGCTTGTTGGTAGAAAGTATTACTGGTATAAAGCATATGAGATTGTGGGCTTGCCTGGCCAGGAGATGCTGGCTTGGATCTGCTCTGGGAAGGAGCAGGACTGAGCAGCACTCCAGAGCGTTTGCTTGGGCAGGGACTCTCTGGAACAATGTCTGCCTGGGTTGCCACTGCACGTCCACCTTCTTCATCATTGCTTCCGCCCTCTTGCTTGTCTTCTTCGTCACTGGCAGATCCCTCTTCTTCACCGCCTGCAGCTCCCTGCTGTTCTTCTGCTTGGGACCCCTTTGCAAGGCAACACTGTGCGCCGTTAGAAAGAAGGCTACATGCCTGTCAACTTGCAGCGCTGCACTGAACCCTGTTAGAGCTGTATTGTGGAACGAAGAACTGTATTGTGGAACGGAAAACTGATGTTGACTCACTGATGCCTCACTGCTGTTGACAGCGACATTCAAGAAGAGGCCTTGCATTCACCAGCAGCGTCGAACGGATCTCACGTCAACGCATCTGATGCTTGCACAAAAATGCCGGGCTGAAGAAGAGTTTTTTGCAGGCTCCAACATGACTGCACATGTGGCAGTGAATCCTGCCAATTCCAACATCACTTGGAAGCCAGCAATGTGACTGATGCAAAAGCTGCTCTGTACCTCTGCATCGTCATTGCCCTCACTTCTTGCTTCATTGCCCAGCACGTCAGCAGGAGACGCCTTGTCATCTTCTTCCTCCTCGTCTGATCCACTGCCATTGTTGTTGCCATCAAGCTGAGCAGGTGACTCTTCTTCCTGACCTGATCCAGAGCCCCCAGTACTACCTGACCCAGTGTCACTGCTGCTACTTGCCTTAGGGGTGCTGTTGGGGTCTGCCAGGGGGTGGTCTGCTTCAGTCATATCGTCGCCATCATCTCCTGCATTAGTTGCAAACAAGACAGGTCTCCTACACACAGCGTGCAAAACATAGTTTGGTAGCAGAAGGCCTCTGGGATCTAGGTATTCTATATCTTGCAAAAGCGGTCAATCTGTGCAGCTGGGCAAAAAACAATCACCTGTACAGGTGATTGGAAACTGCAGAGTGACACAGCTGCTATGCATGCTTTCTGCAGGATTTGACACACTACCAGGTGATGCAGATAGTCAAGTGGCACATGCCATGAATAAGAAAGCAAAGATACAAAATTATAGAGGCAACAGCTGTGGTCTGCAGCTGACCACAAATGGCAGTTGATTATTAAGCTACAAGCACATTATCATGGAAACCTTGCGCAGACATAGCCTGCATAGCATGGTGGTGAAGAGCCAAAGCCACAATTGTACAGCACAATAAACGTCATGAGCAGCAGCAGCAGCCAGCCACTTGAATTGTATTTCAATGACTTAAGTCAAAAGCAGTGCGCTCAAATGGACGTTTGATAGTGCGTTCAACAGTGGACTTAGGAAAACAACTGCAATCTGAGTGGCTCATCCATCAAATTATATGAGAGCTCTCACATTAGAAGGCATTGCATAAAGTCAGTGTCCTGAACGAGGTTCACTTGTATAAAAGAGGCCCATTTCTTGTTCAACAGCCTCAGACTATGGGAAAGGATCATGCTGGCTGCTTAGACTGTCTACAAGTCGGTCAAGAGTAAACGAGGCGAAAGCCTGCATGCAACTACCTGCAACCACCTCTTGTGTTTTTGGGACATCTTCCTGGACTTCTGCTGAAGACTCAGAATCCACACTGGACTCATCATCAGAGGAGGTCAGGGACGTTGCTGAGAGCCCAGGAGTAGTGACTGCTTCAGGATCCATCACCACTTGGGTGGGACCCACTTCTTCTTCCTCAGAGTCTGAGCTATCTACTGAGTAGGTATCATCACTCGAGTATGATGAGGTGGGCGAAGCCTTGAGCTCAGACTGATTGGCACCTGCACACATATTGTCTTGCTTGAAGAGCTGCTTGCTTGAGCTATTATCGCTGCATTGTCTGCACACTGCACTTGACAATGATGCTGTATGATTTTCAAGCAATTGTTAGTTTCCACTGGCATTGACGCCACTGACAAAAACTAGTTGCAGAATGCAAGCAGCTGGACCAGAATGCAACTAAAAATGCATTGTATTTGATGAAGTCTTCTGCTTTGCAGATGAGCTGGGCATACAGGGGATATATTGTAATTTGGTCTACACAGCCAATGTATAGCACCTTCTTTCTCAGAGGTCACTTGCTTAGCCGGCGCCTTGCCTTTCAGGCCAGCGCCTGCCTTCTGTGCCCTGCCACCTGCTTGCGCCAACACTGCATCACCTCCGGTCTTCTGCTTCCCAAGTCTGCTGTCTGGAGGGTCCCCGTTGGCAGCAGCCTTTGGGTTGGCAGCAGCCTTTGGGTGGGTGCCTTGTGTGAGAGGCGGACCAGGGATGGGAGGCATCATTGCTAGTGCATCTGCTCCAGCAACTCTTGCAGCCAAGCCACCTACTGCTGAGGCATTTGCTGCTGCTGAGGCACTTGCTGCTGCTGAGGCATTTGCTGCTGGTGAAGCATTTGCTGCTGGTGAGGCATTTGCTGCTGGTGTGCCTACCAAAGCTTTCTTGCCATCCAGGTCAACTTTTGGCCTGCTCCTAGTCTTCCATTCAGTTGCCTTGCCAGCTGATGTGGGTGGATTAGTACGGTGTGAAGCATCTGCTGGGCTGCCTTTCTCAGTTGGCTTGGCAGCACAGTGGGGTCTTGGGGAGGCTGTGATGGCTTTGTCAGCGGCTCTCTGCACAGCTGGTGGCTCTTGCTCGACGTCCTGAAGAAAAGCTTCAGCTTTATGTACAGCACATCCAGACAGTGCTTTTTCAAGACGCCTGAGACTCATGCCCAGGACTCATGAGCAACAAGGAACAGCAACAAAAAAATTTAGGTTTAGGGTTGAAACCCTAAAACCTTCAACATATTATTTGGTCTGTTGGCGCAAGTTGAAATATGTACAGCTTTGGTCTATGCCCAACTAGAAGAATGACACCAAACAAGGGCTTGACCTGAGAGCGCTCTTCCTCTTGCAATTTGGCGTTAGCTCCCTTGACCTTGCTGCCTTCTTTGACCTGCCCTGCTGAAGGAAGTGCAGCAGCCTGCTTGGGTGCAGGGGTTGCTGCTGTGGTAGCAGCAAGGGCAGCTACAGGCTTGGCAGCTGACTTGCCCTCTGCAGTTGCTGCTGCTGTCTCATCGGCTTGCGGTGCATCACCTTCTGCTGGAGCTGAAGCTGGAGCCTGTGCAGAAACAAGTCAATGGTTTTCAGCTGGCAATGGTGCACAGTATGGAGAGAGGTACATTGCTTCTATCTGTTGTGGCCTCGCTTGAAGTATACCAGCTAGTGATGCACCCACTAGGCAGAATGTACATAGGGGTTTGCAAGCACAGAGATTCATACACAGGCCTACCTGACCAGCTTTGCTTTTCTTGCTCTTCTTCTTCTTGTCAGTCCTCTCCACCTGGGCACTTTGTGTCGCAGTTTTGGCTTGAGCTGGCGTATCAGCTTTGGCAGAGGTGCCAGCCTGGTCAGCTCTGCTCTTCTGCTTCCCGGCACCAGACTTGCTGCTTCTGGGAGGAGTTGCACCATCAACAACTTCAGCAACAGCCGCCTTGGCAGACGATTCTGGTGCTTCAGCATCCGCTTGGTCTTCAGCAGCAGCAGCAGTGGTAGCAGCAGCAGTGGTAGCAGCAGCAGTGGTAGCAGCAGCAGCAGTGGTAGCAGCAGCAGCAGCTGGCTCCTGAGAGTGGGTGGCAACATTCTTCTTGAGAGCAGCTTTGCCTTTAGAGCTCGTTGGTGCTTGCTGGGCTGCCTGCCCATCTGAGCTTGGCGCCTGAAGCACTCAGTAAGTCAGGTTCTTGTGCACTGTTGAAGTCTGCCTTGCGCAGATGCGAGTACAAACTGACAACTGCTGCTACCCTCGGCGTGTAATCAGCAAACTGTGTGCTTGCAAACAACTTTGGAAATGTGGTCAAATTGACTGTGTTGACTGCGCTGCCAGTCGTTTTCACAAGCATACAGTCTGTCTATGACACATCACATGCAGCAATTTTGGCCGCTGGCTCAGCAAGAGCACAAATCTGGTCACATACTGGCAGCATCACAGCTGAGTGACCACAAGGACCACAACATCCATAGCAAAGGATCAGCAGAAGACGCTCAGAACTACACAACTGGTGCACGATCAGCAGAGCATGTACCTTGATGCCGGCTTTCCTGTTGCCATTGTTTGCATGGTCAGGGGTGCGCCTTGCCATGGCTTCCTCTTCAGCAGGCTCGAGTTCTTCCAGCTCAGGCGGCAGCTTGGCCCCTGCAGGACCAAATACTAGTGCTAGATCTCTCGCATTCTGCCTCGCTCTGGCAGCTTTTCGTCTGGCCTCTTCTGCTGATGATGTTGAGATCTCACTGGCTGATGCGGCTCCTGTATGGCAAAACAGTGGCTGTGTACAACCCTGTCAAGGGATGATGCTTTTGGTGCCTATGTCTTGACATCAACTTGTCAGGCTGCAAGCAAAGCAGTTTGGTGGGCGCATTATTGTGTTGTACTTCTTAATAGCTATTTAGTAGCAGGACCACAGTTCCAGTAGGTGTGACAAATGACCCCAGTCAACTACATGACCCAGCATTGTGGCACTAAGAAACAGGGACGCAAATGTGTGATAAAGCAGCAGACAAAAACTCAAACAAATCTTCAACTTCAAACTCAAACTCAACCTCAAACAAATCTTTTGCAGCAATGGAGAAAGGAACGAGCTAACTTCCGCCACATGCACCTGATGCCTGTTGGCTAGGTCCGCAATTTAATCATGGCTATTTTTAGGGGGAAAGCTCAGTTGTACTGTGCTATGATTTGTTACCTTGCAGGAAAGGGTATTGCGCTATCCCAATCAGTGAGTTCACCAATACCGTTGTATCATTCTTGTACATTTGTACCTTTGTACAGTAGTATACCATGCTCAAGCGTCACGTGCAGATGCAACAGTGTGGTTGCTGCAACATCAGTTTTGGATGTGTGGCCATGAGCATGCAGTACCTGCTGGCTGCTCCATGGGCTCATCTTGACCAGATGGCTTCACCAATGTGGCCTTGGCAGCTGAGGTGCCCTTGGCAGCCGAGGTGCCCTGAAGGGGTGTCGACGCTGCTGCATCATCTGCCGACTGGTCAGCCTTTGAGACCTGCATCAGCGTCATAGCTGGGCAGAGGGACAACTATGTGTGCTGTCTTGTTGATGTGTCGTTGGCAGGCTTAACTCAGGCAGCTGCAATGTGACCGTGTATATGGGCACCAAGCAATGATGAGGAATGATGCGTAACAGACGCAACGCCGATTGGTTTTCTAAGCCACTGTATGGTGGTTGACCTCCACAAAATGTGTTCCAAGCATGCATGCAGAGCTGCTGTAAATGGGTGAGGTTCTGGACGCAAGTTTTAACATCAAGTCCTTTAAGGCATAAAGCTGAATGTGTGAGGGGCTTTGAGCAGAAACCAAACTTATGGTCCTGGGTTCGAATCCCACAATCATTATATTTTTGCAAATCCAGTTTTGTGAAAAACTTTTGACCAGTATACAAAGCCAGAGGCTGATGCATCAGAGCAGGTGCAAATCCTAGACTGCTCAATGTTGTGCTGAACTGCTCAATAGAACAATAACTGTGTTGACAAGAGTCCAAAACGCCACACTTACCTTGCTGTTGCTCTGCTTCCTCCGCTTGGTTGCTTTGGGAGGTTTGGCTGCAGCGTCCTCAGCTGCTGGCTTTGCCTCACTGCGCCCTGCTTCACCAGCTGCTGAAGGACCAGCTCCTGCATCACCAGCCCCTGCTGCTGAAGGACCAGCTCCTGCATCGTCATCAGCTCCTACAGCGCCATCTCTGTCAGAAAAGTATCCTGGCTCGGCCATCTCAGGCATGCCATGAAGCGCAGCCAGCTCGGGAAATGACAGCCATTTCTGGAAGACTGGTGCACCTTCTGGGGCCAAAGCCTGTTTGGGCTCTGTTGCAGTTGCCGTCTCTGGGACAGGCACATCAGCTTGCCCCGCAACAGCCAGGGACTCCGCTGGAAAATCGTCAGCAGCTGGTGCCTGTACTGACTTTGGCTGCTTCTTCTTCGCCTTTGGCTTTTCAGCAGGTGCAGTAACCAGGTCAGCTGCTGGGAGGTCTGCAGGGCCTGTGCTGTGGCTGAGCCTGTGCCGCTTGTGCGTGACTGACTGACCGGCAGTCAGTCCGGCTGCTGCTTCTGGGTCAGAAGCAGCAGCAGCAGCTGTAGCACCGTCTTGGTCAGCAGCTTGAAGGCCTGTGCTGGGGCCTGCCCCTGCATCTGGCGTACTGATCAAAGCCTTGTGATTTGCGCTGCTCTTGCGCTTCCTCTGCTTTGCTGGCTTGTGGATAATGAAGGGAGCCGGCTCAGCATCTGCCACAACTTCCAGTGTAGCAGCTGCATTAGCAGACTCATTCTGGCCTGGTTCTGGCGTGCTTGTGCCAGCTGCTGGTGCTTCTTCATCAGCTCGTGACGTGCCAACATCAAGGTCTTTTGCACACTGGTCTTTGGCTGACTGCTTCCTGGTAGCTGATGATGTTGCTGGGCCCGCAGCGGGTGTGGCAGCAGCTGTGTTGGTAGCTGCATCAGCAGTTGTGTTGGTAGCTGCCTCAGCAGCTGTGTTGGTAGCTGCCTCAGCAGCTGTGGCAGTGGCAGCATCAGCAGCTACTTGGGGAGTGGCAGCAGCAGGCAATGAAGCCGCAGCAAGAACGTCACTAACAGGCTCTGCTCTTGTGCCTGCAGCTGAATCATATCTGTGACTGTGCTTCTTCTTCTTCTTCTTTGGCTGCTCACCTGCAAAAGAAACATGAACACTTTTGGACACTACTGAACTGTGCCTAGTTCTCTTGACGGTGTCAGTGGCAGCAAGAAAGTAGAGTGTTCTTTCATCACAGGCATCCTAGTGTTCCTAACACTAGGATGCCTGTGATGAAAGAACAAAGCAAGTCCTGGTGTAGGGTATGCACCAACAACACATCACAGGTAGCTTGATAATACTTGCCTTGATGTTCAGGCTGTGAGCACGCCGCTACATCATCAGCAGCTTGTGGGACTGTCTCAGCTGCTGCTGTGCCTTCTGCCTCAGCACCTGCATCTTGGCCCCCTTTGCTGCTGCTTGGGTGGTCTGGGTGGCCCTGAGACACTGCTGGCTTTGCTGCTGGAGCTGATGCTGAGGCTGGTGCATCTGCTTCGGCAGTATGCAGGTCAGCAGCAGCTTCTTCAGCTGCTCGCCGTGCCCTCTTAGCAGCCCTCTCTTCCTCGCGCAGCTTCTTCTCTTGCTTGCGCAGCTTCTTAGCTGTGGCTGCGTCCTGGATGCCAGCATCCTCGGACTCATGTGCTGTTGGCACAGCAGCATGTTCGGCTGCTGCAGCATCTGGAAGCGGTTCATCAGCACTCTGGGACGCCAAAACAGCAGGTGCATCACCGGCATCGTCAATGGAGGCTGCAGGCTGCTGAGCATCATCAAGCTGCTCAGCTGTTGCAGCTGCTTCAGCCTTCCTTTGCTTTCTGGACTTTCTGGGAACGGGCTCTCTCTCACAAGCACCTGGCTGCTCTTCACCCTCAGTGATGCTTGTCTCACGCTGTCGCTTGTTGCGTACAGATTGCTGCGCTGCTGCTGCTGGATGTTGATGAACAGCTGCAGCTGGTGGTGGTAGCTGATCATCAACAGCTGCTGCCGGCTGGTCATCAGCTGCTGCTGCTGGCTGGTCATCAGATGCTGCTACCGGCTCGTCACCAGCAACTGCTTCTGCCGGCTGGTCACTAGCAGCTAGGTGGTCTGCAGCACTAATGTCCATGCCTGCCAAACCATCTGACGCCGCTGCTGGCTGTTCTTGGGGAGCAGCTAGTTGTGGTGCCTGCTCCTGAGCGGGTTGCCTTGGCTGCTGGTTGCTGCCTGGATTCTGCTGAGCAAGGGGACCAACTGCACAGCAGACCAGGCGATGACAAGTGTGCACCTTGTACAAAACTCAATCATCAATTATCAGATGGGTTGCAGGTTCGCCATGCAGTAGGAAGCTGTATACTAGGCAAGAAAATTAGATAGAAGAAAGGCTACATGGCAACGGCTTCAAAATGTCAGAAATACTCTTACCAGGAAGCGCCAGCTGTATCGGATGTTGTGAGCCACTTCTTGATCTGTTGATGGCTCCATCCACCTGAAGCACACAGGCCATTGTTGGACCACATTTCCTGCTACACCACAGGCTTAAGCAGCCTGCTTGATGCTTGATTCACCCGAGAACACCGCGGTCTGAGTGCTGGTTGCCAGAACTCAGTATAGTCCTTTATATACTTGTGAAGGGATGTAATCTATAGCATTAAATGCATCCACATCAAAGCAACATTTCTATCGGCAGAACCAAATGGTAACTAAGCTGGTGCAACTTTGCTGAAGAGGCAGCCATTCTTACACCAATCAGTTAGTGCAAGCAAACAGGCTTGCAGTCAGAGTCATTAAGATAGAGCAGCTCACCAAATCATGAGCAAAAAATAACTTTACCAACAATATTTTTTCCGCGTCCTCCAGTAGGTCTGCAAAGCCAGCACTTGAAGTGAAAGGCTGCAGCGTAGACAAAAGGCTTGAAAGTTGCTAAGGAGCAATATGGAATGTGCGCTATACCTTCTAGCATGCAATCTGGAGGGGCTGCCACCTTGCTTATGATTTTTCCATAAACGCAGGTGGTGAATTCAACTTTGGCAGGAGTGACATAGCCGGCGTCTGCATGCACGAGTTGGTGCTCGTCTGCAAGGTACTCTGCATGTTGCTCTGCAAGGTACTCTGCATGCCAGCAACACACGTTGTATGTGGTGAAGATTGTCAAGAACAAAATGCCCGACAGCAGTTTGAAAAACAAACAAGTCCCAAAAAGCTGGTACTATGCTGGCACAAAGTCATTCTACAAAAGCAAAAGATGAAAGTCCCCTGCAGGATAGATCATATTTGTAAAACAAGCCCAACTTTGAAAAGACTGTTGCATGCATAAAGTGTGTATGCTATGGTATGTTGTACTGTTAAAATGTAGTTTAAGTGCCATGGTATGTTGTACTGTGAACATGTGGTGTGAGATGACACATGGTTTTAAGAAAGCACAAGAAGAAATTATGCCAGTACAGTCGTCAAGCACAGAAACAGCAGAGCTGAACCTGGCAGGTCCCTAACCAACATGTCCAGTCTAGCTTTGGCTGCAAAGTTCTTCAGGCTGGTCGTCACCATCAGTTTGACACATTGGCTCTTTCTGACCATCTGACCATCAACAAGCACAAGCGTATTGTCTATGTCTGCCATCTCAGGTGATATGAAGGGCTTCAGAGAGTCTACACACATACAACGAGGGCTCAGTAAGGCATGTGCGAAGGATGGTGAGTTACGAATGACACAGGTAGTCTTTCGTTTTCTCTATCCGCGAGCAAAGCAAGCTGCATGCTTTGTTATGAATCAGAATATGTCGCAAGCACCGCTGCTGCGAAGTGGTCGGCAATGCCACTCACATTGCAAGTTTCTAATATGTTTTCAGAAATGCCAAAAGGCAGGGGCGTCCTTCACAATGTCAAAGGCGCCAAAGATCTTATGATTGGCTTCGGTCTTCAAACACCAAGTGGGAAAGAGTGGGCTTGCAACCTTGTGCCGGCACACGCGATCGAGAGAAGGTTTTACATATAATCAGAGCTGTTCTCCATGCCCGAGCTTCATCGCACAATGCATTGGGCCGAGATACCAAGGGCAATCCTCGGCACTCAGTGACTCCCAGCTGGGGGCGGAGGGCAACATCGACATGTTGGCCCTCAAAGGAGACAGTGGTACTATGGTAAGCTTCTTCTGGCGCGCGATTAAAGATTCTTGTCGCGTGACGCGTAGCCTCGAACGCATCGTATCTCAGGGAAGCAGGTCATGTGAGCTACTTGCCTGTTTCACCAGGAAGGCGAAGTACACAAGTGCCAGATCAGATCAGATCACTGGTCTATCGGCAACTGACCTGGACGAGCAGTGACAAGTGCGGCTTCTCATTCATGTGGGACAATTGCAGTAGCTCATCTACAAATTTGGTCTGCTCCTCCTCGACTAAGCTGCAGATAGTCAGCTCGGTATGAGTAAAGGGAAGCGCCCAAGCAAGCTGCCGCAACACATCCTTAGTGTCTCAATCCAGGGGTTGATACCGTGCTGATTGCAAGGCGCCTTTCAAGATCTGGTGTGCTTGTTCGGCACATATAGCATAAGTCGATGGCACATCCAGGCAGGCAGATTCGCACTGCAGTGAGGGTTCAAGTGCAGACAAGCTTGGAAACCAGGTTCATGACCTGTGCTACACGTGACACCTGCATTGAGCAGCTGCAAGGTGCGTTTATAACTCATGAGCTGTTGCATGTGCACAGCAGCAAATCTCAGCTGCTCCTGCCATCAACAAGATACCAGGCTTGCACAGTGCTGTGCATTGATTGACATTCTGCTGTGTGCCAATTTTATGCAGATTCACTTTCTAAGGATCATCACCAAATATTTTCAGATCATGGTCATGTGCTGTGCACAAGAGTTGAGATGACGATGTCCGTGTTTGGTCAGATGTTGCACCATGTAGCCATTCCGCCAAATTTTGATGTCTCAGGTATGAGTTGCCTATGACTTGCTAGTCAGGCTGTGGATGGGAACTGCTGTGCACAGGCTCTGCTTTGAAGCAATTGGCTGTCACTGTTGCAGACTTGCTGGAAGACGACCAAGACGTATTGAATTTGTATGTATTACTCACCAAGCCGCAGGTATGCTGCTGGACCATGCATGTCTAATGCTCTTCTGTGTGGATGTATGGCACATTTGATTGATAGATATGCGCATGCGCAACTTGCTGCGCTGACCTGTGGGTCAGGATGAGTTTGCTGGTGTGCTTCAGGCTGCTCAACAGCCACAGCAGCCATCAGCTCTTGCCCCAAAGCCGGCTGCAGTGCTGGCCACAACGGCACCTCTGCTGAGTTGTCAGGCAGCAGGTCTGCCACAGACCTCAGAACCAGGTCCAGCCCTGTGTAACACACCAGCTGTCGTGAAGCCAAAGCCAGCTGCTGCCAAGCAACAGCAACCTCACAAGGCTGTGCAGCAGCTGACTGTAGACCGGCAACAAGCTGTCCAAGGTCACGCACATGCAGAACCACAAAGTCAAGCCAGAACTGCATTGCAAGCGTCACATGCAGATGCAGCTGGCCAGCAGGCCAGAGTCAGGAAGAAGAGGAAGACCAAGGTTGATCAGGCCTTACAGAAAATGCCTCTGGAATTGCAGCAGCAGCAGCAGCAGCAGCAGCAGCAGCAGCAGCAGCAGCAACTCAACAAGCAGGTGCATGCATGTGTGGCATCAGTTGCTACTCAGACTGACGCATGGATATCTGCAGATACAGCAGAACTTCTGGAGGGTGATCCAGCACAGGCTGGTGATACGTGCAAAGTGCACAGGCAAGCTGCCCAATGTGGCAACACAACCCCTGTTGTTGCCAGTCCTTACCTCAGCACAGGACGCGCAGTCTCGCTGTGTCCTACAGCACCACTGGCAGCATCGCCCACCAGAGCTAAGGCAGTGCGACGCCAAACACCAGCATTGGAGGCTTGTCAGGAGCAGGATGCAGAGCTTGTTTGCGGTGATCAAGAGAAACCTGACTCAGGCAGCCGGCTTGCCGGAAGGGATCTGCTCAAAGGTCTACATAACCCGACACCTTCAGCGCACAGGCCCAGTCAGGACAAGGCAGCTGATGCTTGCTTCATGGCAGCTGAGGACTCTGTGCCAACTAGTCAGCCAGTGGTCTTGATTGACTCTACCAACACCAGCAAGAAGCAGAAGAAGAGGAAGGGCAAACATGCTTCATCGGGTGTCGCCACAGGTAGCTTCACCCACTGTGGCTCTTCAGCTTGAATTTTGACTCTGTTGATCTTCTTCTGTGGAAGCCTTAGTGAGTGTGCATTAAAACCCTGACACATGAAAAAGGAACTAATGCCAAACAGTAAGGCCCCAAAGTCAAGGTTGGTTGCATCCCTGACTGGCTACATCCAGTGAAGCGGTGTTGCTAAGTGCTCTGTTTTGCATCCCTGACTGGCTACATTTGGTGAAGCTGTGTTGCTGAGCATTGTGTTCTGGCAGGTATGCGCAGTGGCGAGGAAAAGATGGACCAGGACCCAGCTGCAGCCAGCACCTTGCAAGCAGGACAGAATGCTGCTCATCGCCCTCACTCCAGCTTTATCACAGCTGCGGTGGATGATGCACTTGGCAGAGCTGGTGCTGTGCCCTCCAAGCAAAACTCCTCGGCTCCTGGACCACACACACAGCTTCCGCCTGACCAGGCTGCTCCAACTGTGCGTAACGCCGTGGCCCAGGCAGCTGACAGGCCTGTAGATCATCACACTCACCCTGCGTCACCTGCAGCGCCTGATGCAGCGCAACTGACCGCAAGCTTGAGGCCTGGCAGCACTGAACAGCCTGACAGCAGCCAGGAGCCTGTCCCATTGTGCTCTGGCAAGAGCAATGCCACAGCTGCTGCTGCAACAGATGATCAGCAGGAACCTTTGCCAGTGAGCGCATTGAGACAGCACAGCAGGAAGAGACCCGCTGAGACAGCTTCTGCTTCCACAGCCTCCCAGGCCGGTGCAGCCTCTCCTGCTCCAGACAGGTCTCATGGGGCTGGCAAGCAGAAGAGGCGCAAGCCTGCTCCCAGCTTCCCACCAGGCACAGAAGCCGGTGATGTCATGGCAGATGTCATGGCAGTGCAACACCAAACACCAGCATTGGAGGCTTGTAAGGAGCAGAACATTGACCTTGCCTGTGGTAACCAAGAGAAACCTGACTTGGGCAGCCCGCTTGTTGGAAACTTTCTGCTCGAAGATCTTCATGTACCGACACCTTCAGCACACAGGCCCAGTCAGGACAAGGCAGCTGATGCTGGCTTCATGGCAGCTGAGGACTCTGGGCCAATTAGTCAGCCAGTGGTCTTGATTGGCTCTACCAACACCAGCCAGAAGCAGAGCAAGAGGAAGCGCAAACATGCTTCATTGGGTGCTGCCAAAGGTAAACTTACCCACTGCAGCTTTTCAGCTTAAACGCCCACTCTATTGATCTTCTTCTGTGGAAGCCTTAGTGAGAGTACGGTCACGTATTGACACATGCAAGTACTGCTGCCAGACAGCAAGGCCCCAATGTCAAGTTGGTTGCATCCCTGACTAGCTGCATCCGGTGAAGCTGTGTTGCTGAATGCACTGTTCTGCATCCCTGACTGGCTACATTCGGTGAAGCTGTGTTGCTGAGTGCTTTGTTCTGGCAGGTACAAGCAGTGGCGAGGAAAAGATGGACCAGGACCCAGCTGCAGCCAGCACCTTGCAAGCAGGACAGAATGCTGCTCATCGCCCTCACTCCAGCTTTATCACAGCTGCGGTGGATGATGCACTTGGCAGAGCTGGTGCTGTGCCCTCCAAGCAAAACTCCTCGGCTCCTGGACCACACACACAGCTCCCCCCTGACCAGGCTGCACCAGCTGTGCCTGACGCCATGGCCCAGGCAGCAGACAGGCCGGCAGGTCATGACACTCACCCTGCATCACCTGCAGCGCCTGATGCAGCGCAACTGACCGCAAGCTTGAGGCCTGGCAGCACTGAACAGCCTGACAGCAGCAAGGAGCCTGTCTCATTGTGCCTTAGGGAGGACAATGCCACAGCTGCTGCTGCCACAGATGGTCAGCAGGCACCTTTACCAGTGAGCGCGCTGAGACAGCACAGCAGGAAGAGACTCAGTGAGGCAGCTTCTGTTTGCACAGCCTCTCAGGATGGCGCAGCCTCTCCTGCTCCAGACAGGTCTCATGGTGCCGGCAAACAGAAGAGGCGCAAGCCTGCTCCCAGCTTCCCACCAGGCGCAGAAACTGGTAATGTCTCAGCAGGTGTTCCAGCAGCACAACAGAGCCGACTTACGCCCACAGCTCCAGCTGAGCCATCAGCTGAGTCATCAGCTGAGCCATCAGCTGAACCATCAGCTGAGCCATCAGCTGAACCATCAGCTGAGCCATCAGCTGAGCCATCAGCTGAGCCATCAGCAGAGTCATCTGTAGAGCCATCAGCTGAGCCATCAGCTGAGCCATCAGCTGAGCCTTCAGCTGAGCCATCAGCTGAGCCTTCAGCTGAGCCATCAGCTGAGCCATCAGCTGAGCCTTCAGCTGAGCCATCAGCTGAGCCATCATCAGAGTCATCAGCAGAACCATCAGCTGAGCCATCATCTGAGCCATCAGCTGAGCCGTCAGCTGAGCCTTCCTCCCAGCCTCAGCTTCAGCCTCAATCTCAGCCGCAGCAGTGGGTTGAGCGTCACCCTGTAGATCAGGCTCATGCTGTGTCCCCAGTGAGTCATGAGGCTTCCGCCCAGAAGCAATCCCAGCCTGACCCCCAGCCTGACCCCCAGCCCGAGCTGCAGCCTGTCTCAAAGGCCGATCATGACGCCCAACCTCAGCCTGAAAGCCAGCTTGAGCGTGAATCTCATGAGCGCGTCGACACTCAAATTCTGCCCCCAGATGCACCTCATGCTTTGCTACAGTCTCAACTCCCCAGTGTGCCAGAAGCTGCCACTTTGGCTGTGGCCCCTTCTGCCATATCACACAGTCAGCAGCAGCCCCAGCTGTGGTGCTGTACTTGGCCTCAGCCTGTCCAGCAAACTCCTTCTCAGCTTCAGCCTCCTGGCCAATCTGAGCGTGAGCCCAAACGTAAGACCCGCCGTGCACCTTGGGTCCGGCCTAAACCCCAACCATATACTGTTGTCTACGACTGCCAAGGCCTCAAGCTTCTGCCTAC
>JAABUK010007926.1_pt1 | contig 15117 bp, 13 predicted proteins | sample 5559141 | NCBI WGS metagenome assembly JAABUK01 (sample SAMN10711869, study PRJNA513367) | rock metagenome | isolation source: Antarctica rocks | place: Antarctica: Victoria Land, Pudding Butte nord | collected 2016-01-03
CAGGCTGGAGGCTAGGAGAAGGCGAGAGTCTGTGACGTTAGCTGAGCGATTGCTCGGATTGGCTGTCTGTTCCAGCTAGTATACAATGTCGGCCTCTTGTTTGCTCGTCCCGTTTGAAGTGCCAATGGTTCGCTGTAAGTACAATACATTATGATCAGCCATGTTCTTCTTGTCCGTCACTGCTCTGATTCGCAATTCCGCCTCTCCGCCGACAAGCACCCACACACCCAATCCGCAACACAATCATACGTACAGGTACAATGGTCAACAACTGGCCCAGAATAGCCGTGAAGCTGTGAGTGAAACAAATGATAGATCCCCAGGTATGCTCTCAGTGTTCTCTCCAACGTCGCCGCTGCCTCTCTTCAAGTGTACTCCTGGTCCTCCAAGCTCGCTGGCTCTTCAGCTACTCGACACGGTCTTCGCAGGTCTCGCGTCAGAGGTGTTGAGCTGGAGGGCGTGGCGAGCGGACGGATGGTATTGAAGACTTCCAAAGAAGCTGGTCAGGTTGCTGCTGAGGGCTTCGTGGTATCTCCTTTATGTTGGTGTCGGATCTGGTGTTGTTGTCGGAAGAGGAGCCAGGAGAGCATTGAAGATTACGAGAGAAGACGCCCATTGGCTCCAACCAACCCGACGCTAGCTGCCGTCAGCAACTTAGTTAACTATTCGTCCGTGCGCCAGACATTCTCGGCTCCTCTCCGGCCCACAGTCAAAGCATTGATTTTCAATCTTTGCGCACGTGCTTCTTATCGACACTTTCCGATATGGTCTAGTGGCTAGGATTTCTCGCTTTCATGTCCTTCGTGACCCAAGAGCCGAGGAGGCCGGGGTTCGATGTAAGCATTTGACGACGGTCCTTCCTACCATTGCTCAAAGCTAATGAAATTCAGTCCCCGTATCGGAATGATACGGCAGGCGTCTACGTCTGCTCAACTGTGCACTTGGTTCAATCCCAGGTTGTGCGAACAACGGTCCTCATTTTTGGCGCAATTTTGCAGATTCCTAGGCTATTGTCGGGTGCGAGCACATGGTTGAATGGTGTCGGGCTCAAATGAGCCTTTTGATGCGATCCATTTCAAGGTGGACACTCAATGGCAACGAGAACTCGTTGATTTCGCGGTGGAGCAGGAATTTTGTTTTTGTCCCAATTGGGAAGGAGCAGGCTCACCCCTCACACTCACCCTGCTGGCTCGGGGACGTAAAGCGGAGGCATGGGGGTAGGGGGTGGGCATTTACAGCTTGGGGGCCTGAGAAGGGGAACAATGGGGCATCTAGACAGCATGCAGCGAAGTGACTGTACTTTTCTGTATACACTACGTACCGCTCGTATCCTTGCCTACAAAACGCATGCCCAGGATATCTATCATGTCCACGTCTCTCGTTCCCTTCGATCCTTCATCCCAAGCCATCTACACATGCCATCATCTAGTCCTATAGACACTGTATCCCATCCCTTCGTCTTAGTCCATACCTGCGTCAGGTCCTGGCCCAATTGCTTCATCAACTACAACTGATCAAGCAACCCCTCCGCCTCAAGCAACAGCACAATCTGATGCACAGCAGTCCTGACATTGTCACGGGCCACATCCACAACCAAATCCGCCTCCTTCTCATTCGGCGCCTCATACGGGTCATCGACACCAGTGAAACCCTTGATCTTACCAGCACGAGCAGCCTTGTAAATCCCGCGCTTGTCCGTCTTCTCGCAGTACTCGAGCGGCGTAGCGACGTGCACGAGGTAGAAGGATCCGTGCTTCTCGACCATCTCGCGGGCCGCCTTGCGGGAAGCCTCGAAGGGAGCAATGGGGCCTGCGATGACAGCGGCGCCGGCACGGGTAAGCTCGGAGGCAACGAAGCCGATACGCTGGATATTCTTGTCGCGGTCTTCGTGGGAGAAGCCGAGTTCGGAGGAGAGCTCGCTGCGGACCGTCTCTCCGAGGAGGAGCGTGACGGAGCGGCCGCCCTGCTGGTTGAGGGTGACGTTGAGCGCGCGGGCGATGGCGTCTTTGCCGGAGTTGGTGTAGCCAGTCAGGAAGACGGTAAAGCCCTGCTTGTTGCGCGGCGGGTGGGATTCGCGGAGCACGCGGACGACTTCGGGGTAGGAGAACCATTCCGGGATGTCGCCGCCGGTGCGGAGACGGCGGCGGAGCTCGGTGCCGGAGATGTCGAGGGTCTTGATCTCCTTTGGAACTTCGTCTTTGGGTCGGTACTCATCGGAGTCGGGCAGGTAGGTCATCTGCTGGAACTCGACGACTTCGATGCCGAGCTCGTCCTTGTACTTCTCGACGGCGTACTGGGCGTCGTATGGGCCATAGATTTCCTGGCCTTTGCTGTTCTTGCCTGGGCCGGCGTGGTCACGGCCGATGATGAAGTGGGTGGCGCCGTGGTTCTTGCGGATGATGGCGTGCCAGATGGCTTCGCGGGGACCGCCCATACGCATAGCGAGAGGGAGAAGACCGAGGACGGCCATGCCGTTGGGGTAGCGGGGCAGGAGGGCTTGGTAGACACGGACACGGGTGAAGTGGTCGATGTCACCTGGCTTCGTCATGCCGACCACAGGGTGGATGAGGACGTTGGCCTGGCGTTGGCGGGCGGCGCGGACGGTCAGCTCACGATGAGCACGATGCATTGGGTTCCTGGTCTGGAAGGCCACGACGCGAGACCAGCCGAGTTTGTCGAAGTGCAGACGAAGCTCAGCGGGGGTGTAGCGGAGACCAACGTAGTCGTAGTGCATGAGGCGGTCAATGGCCTCGATCTTGCCGCCGACGTAGTAGTCGCCGGAAACCTCAAAAAGGTACTTGACAGCTGGGTGATCTGGGTCACCGCCAAAGACCTCCTTGGCCTCCTTCTTCTTGTCTGGCTGGTATACGTCGTCCACTGTCATGATAGCCAGATTGCGGTCATCACGGGAGTCACGGAGCGTGATACGCTTGCCGGCCTTGATTCCAAGCTCGTCAATGTCCTCCTTCTCGAGGTCGAGGCAGATTGGCATGGAGAAGAGGTTGCCATCCGCGAGTCTGTTCTTCGCAACCACACCATCGTAGTCCTTCTCGTTCATGAAGCCCTCGAGAGGGGAGAAGCCTCCGTTCAGGATAAGCTCGATATCGCACAGCTGGCGGTCGTTGAGGACGACGGCAGGGAGGGTCTCGGCCTCCTCGGCCAGTTCCTTTCGTCGTGGAGCATCGCGGGCAATCAGGTCCTTGAGGACGCCGCCGTGGGGTGGGTTGGCCATGTTGGGTGGTTGGTTGTGAGTGTAGAGAAGTTGAGCCGTCAGATGTAAGCAGAAGACGAGAATGAGAAGTCCAAAAGCAAAAGGAGAGTTTTGATCAACAAGCAAGAGCTCACCGTCTCGACCGTCAATTTTTTGCGGGCGCTATCGGTGACCTGCAGGGTCCTTCTTGTTCCTTCGACGTTTCGTCCAAATGCGTTGGTGGGGGACCTAAAAAATGGCCCGCAGGATCTCACGTCTCACCTTGTCTGACCATCCGATAATGGGAGTCCAATGGGAACTTCCACTTTGTACAGTGGCAGACCCTAGAAGCTGATGTTCTCCGAGTGATCAAATCCTTCTATGCTGTTGTACCAACCCTCAAAACCTCAAAGCAATCGATGTAATGGTGGGGAACGAAAAACACCCTTGGCATTGTTGGGCCTGAAGTGTGCAAACAAGGTTGGAGATACCAACTGCGTGGCTGGCTGAATCGAGCATTGGTTCGGACGGCTTGTGCGAGTTTCAATTCGGATCTTCCTTGTTGTGAAGGAAGGTTGTCCAATGCCTTCGTCAAGCCACGAAGATCACCAACGCCAGCTGAGCACGAGCAGTAAATTGCCTGGACGCCTTGTGACACACACGTCTGACATGAGATGACATGACACGAGATCTCGAAGAAGCAACCTGGTTGAAAGCGCGGTGCGTGGCTTTGTGGACAGTTGGGCGACGATTGAATGACGGAGAGTCATGAGATTGACGACGGAAAGGATGCTTTAGTGCAATGTGGTGTATTTCATGCCTCGTTCATATACCGTCTATATACGAAGACGATCTAAGTCATGCCTGTCCATCAGGCTTTTGTAGACGCCAATGACTTTTAAACACAACGCCCGCTAAAGTACACTCATCAAATCAACTAAGAGCGCCAGCACGCGGTGTTACGCAGACGACTCAACACTCAAGCCATTATGAATAGCATCGCTCAGCTCCCGCTGCCGTTGCTGTTCCTGCTCAGCAAGAAACATGGCATACCGCGACCTCTTATTATGAATCCCGCACTCCGTCTTCTGGCGCCCCTTCCACCGACCCGCACGCTCGTCTTCGCTGTCAGTGACGGGCTCAGTGGAGTGCCAGTCGCCGACAGACCGGTAGCCTTGGTCGAGCAGATCATTGGTCGGTACATCGTTGTCCTTGATATACGCCTGCACTTGCTTGAAAGACCAGTTGGCAAGCGGGTTAACTTTGATCACGCCAGTCTCCTCCTCATACTCCAGGATCTCAAGCTCGCCGCGTTTTCCGCCTTGAGATTTCCGGCGGCCAGTCATGACGGCTTTGACTTTGAGCTCGGCGTAGGCTCGTTGTGCTGGCTCGACTTTGGCGGTAAAGTCGTAGAGTTCCTCGTTCGTCTTCCATAGCTCGTTGCCGTGTTTTGTCTCGAAGTCCTGTGTGCTGTCGCAGCCTTCCGGTTTGTAAGTGTGGATCTTTAGCCGAGGGTAGCGCTCCTTGACCCGCTCGACGAGGTCCATGGTCTGTGGGAAGTGGTAGAGTGTGTCGATGAATATGAGCTCGATGTTGGCTCGAAGTGGGAAGTCGAGTTTGTTCACCATGTCCATCATTGCGAGGCCTGTGAGCCCGAATGCGGAGGTTTGGTAGAGAGCAGGGAGGGATGTCATGCACCATCTGAGCACATCTGCGGGTTCTAGTTTGGCTAGTTGCTGGTTGAGGAAGTTGAGGTGTTGTCTTGTGAAGTAGACTTCTGGTAATGTGGCAGAGGACTCGCCGCTGGAGTACCCCGAGTCGACGTCTCGCTCTGAAGACGTGGAGCGCTGTCTGTGAGTCATTGTTGTGTGTATTGTATGTGTTTTGTCGTGGATGTTCCGGATGCGGCAATGGTAGAGATTTATGGTGGGTGTGAGAGAGATGCAGATCAGGTTGTGAGGAAGGTGAGAGAGGGGAGAGAAAACACGTCAGGGAAAACGGAAGCAATACTCAGCAGCATCACAGGTGGAGTTACAAACTCACGTAGTGCGGCGTAATAGACCAGTCTTTGAAATCAAATGGCGCGACCCGGAACAAAAGACTATTGTGGGTTTCTCATAGCCCAGAACCAATCAGAGTTTGAATTGGCGGCAGTGAGTGGAATGCGCCAGACGAAGAGTTCTCGTCCGTACGGCGTTTAGTGATCGTACTAAGGCCGTTTGGGTGCAGAGATGCGGTTGCATATTTTTGGAGGAGACTCGAGCGGCAGCAGCGCCTCTCTCCCCAGATGTTTCGATATGTATGCTGAACACATCTTCCTGCGACGACCTGACAAAGACTGCTTTGTTCTGGTTCATTTCGTCATTGTGATATGCCTTTTGCCATTCCCATGAAAATGCTGTGCTGATTTCTCACCGGATGGGCGGGGCGCGATTTCGGTTTTGGTGGGGACAGGCTTGCGTCGCTGGTGCGATCTCGATCCTCGGCACTTCGTTCGGCGTTGAGTCGTCGAAGGGATGGTGGGCTTCTGGTCGCTCGACGTCCTCGAGAAGAGACAGAAAACAGAGAGGTAGTATGAGAGACATGAGGTGAGGTCGTGGTATGTATATCTGTGCGGTTGGCCAACCTATAAACGCGATTGTCGAGTTCGCCGACTTCATCGCGTGCGTGCGTGCTTTCGGGGACCTGGCTTTCACGTGGTCGCCGGCGAGGTCAGCGTGCACGGCCCTTTGTGAAGGCGCCACTGGCGAGCGTTTGTTCGTAATAAGACCCCGCTTTCGTGCTTTGTCTTGAGAATTATGTCCCGCACGTGACAGCCTCGAATCAGTCTTGACCTCCAACATGGCCGACGCAGATCTCGAAGCGATCAAGCAGGCCCGTCTGCAAGAGCTGCAGTCGCAGGGAGGTGGTGGTCAGGGCGGTGGCCAAGGCGGCGGCAAAGAAGAAGATCAAAAGTGCGTAAACCCAGCACCAGAACCCAGGCTCGTGCCTAACAATACAGCAGGAACCGCGAGCAAGAAGCGCGGCAGTCGATATTGTCTCAGATCCTCGAGCCAGATGCGGCAGACAGGATAGGCAGGATCCGGATGGTCAAGGCCTCGCGCGCGGAAGATGTTGAAACCCGGTTGATCATGCTGGCTCGGTCGGGTCAGCTCAGAAATCGAGTGACTGAGGCGCAACTTAAGGACATCCTCAATGCTCTCAGCGAGCAGCAGCAGGAGGCGGAGAAGGTCACGGTGCAAAGGAAGAGAGGCGGGTGGGATGATGATGATCTGGAGGATCTGCTGAATGAGGATACGTGATGTCCAAGGCGTCAGAACGAGGCGCTTGAAACTCAGCGTAACAGTTGGTGGATGAACTGATGTTGTCGAAACAAGCTTCCAGGGGCTGCAACGACATCGAGGGAAGGCACCATGGTGGTAGTCGCTCCTGCCTCATGAACATCCAGCATACCTTAAATCGACCGCACCCATCTATCGCGGCAGGCTTGTGCACCCCACATCGCCAGGCTTCACGACGAAGTCCGATTAACAGAAGATATCACGATTACGAGCAATCTCAGCCTGCTGCTCTTCCACACAATCTGCCCTCGCGCCATCGATCGAACTGTGCAGTCCACGATCTTAGAAAAGGTCTTGCCCAGTCACATGCTTGGACCACGGACGAAGGCATTGGAGAGGTGTCTACAGCTAGCACAGGGCTTCGTCTGCGGAGCCGGTGGCTCGAGAGGATGCACTTTCCAGAGTGCTTGGAGGTTGAGGCAGGATGTAGCTATCTGATGCATCGCTTCAACAAAGGAGTGTGATCTGGCTGAGCCTTGGAATCAGAATTCCCGACTATCAATATGAACCCTCTGCGTGACTGTGCTCACAATGTGAAAGAGAGGCAAGCTGAAGTTTCTCCCAACAAACATCAAAATTTTCTGCACTCGAGCGAGAAGCTTCCGCCACAAGCAAGGCCGTTGAGCTTGTGCCGATGGTACAGCCTTACAGCCTCAGAGCGGATGCTGAGATCTTCTCCTGTGAACAGCCAGTGAAAGTCGCTTGATCGTAGGTAGACTTGCTACATGTTATTCAGTGTTGTATACGTAGTTGTTGTGTAAAGCATGGAATGCCTCCGGTGAAAGCACATTCACATTCACCTGCACCAAGTCTGATTCGCACTTGCCCACGCTGAGTCAACCCGCCAAGACTGCCGCCACCTTTAAACCCCTCCTTCATCACTGCCTTTCACGAACCTACAACAACAAGCAAAATCTCCACTCAGACACATACCACTACCGCGAACAGCCCAACCCGTACACAAACACTTATCACCACAAAGAACACCCCAGACCCCGACACCAGACACTTAATGAGCGCTCAGACGGGCATCCAGAACCTTCAGACGTTCGGTACGTATCGCTGCGCCGCTGAGCCTCCGATAAGCACAGAGCCAGCCTTGCGCGCTTCTTCGCCTTTCGCGATGGCGATGTGTGCTGCGAAGCATGGCTCTATGCCTGTTGCGAGAGCCTCAGCGCGAACTGGCGTGAAAGTTACAGTCGCTGACTGACATGTGACACAGACCCCTTCGCGGAGGCCGATGCTGATACCGGGGAGACCAAGCAGTCCCAGAACTACATCCATATCCGTATTCAGCGTGAGTCACCCCCTCCCTCGAACCACCTCCCTATCCCTTCCTTCGACAGCCCCCACCACACGTATTCACGGCCACACACTAACACCCACGTGCCACAGAGCGCAATGGTCGCAAGACTCTGACCACAGTCCAAGGCCTGCCCAAGAAGTTCGACCAGAAGAAGATCCTCAAGGTGATCAAGAAGAAGTTCGCGTGCAATGGCACCATCGTCGTCGACACCGAGATGGGCGAGGTGATCCAGCTGCAGGGCGACCAGCGCAAGGACGTGCAGGAGTTTTTGATCGATAAGAAGGAAGGTCTGGAGCTCGATGCCAAGACCATCAAGGTCCACGGTTTCTAAAGTCGCTACGATGGCAGTATGATCGCTGCCAACTGCAGGCTGCCGGCCGACGAGCACACAACTATGGCGATAACAGCTGCTCCGCCGAACATCAAACCGGCGCCTCATGATACCCAACGAGAGCAGACGGCAGACGATCACGCCAACGACGAAGACCTATACCTCCGACTTCTTTCAATTCTCCTTTCTGGAATGTTACACACTCATGCTTAGGACTGAGACTGCACCTATGCATTTTCCGGGTTCACGAATGAGACAGTATACTTTATGCTTGTGCTTGCTATGAGTAGGGGCGCGAGGCCGCTGTGGAACTCTCGTTCGAGGAAGCGGCATTGATAAGCTAGTAGCTAGATGTTCTTGTCAATGAGAGCATTTCAACCAATCCTAGACCCTACATTCATGATTACTGATTTGCATATGACGCAGCGGAGATATCTGTACATGCTTTATCTCGTGGTAGGTATACACTCGCTATACATGAAGAGCTAGCTTGCACATTTGTATCTTACATCCTCCCTTCTACACACCTATCAGCTCTTCTCGCCCCTCTCCTTCTTCTCCTCCTTCTCCAACTTCCGCAAACTCGTCTCCTCCGCCGTGCCCCACACCATCCACGGCGCCATCTTACTCCTCCTCAACACACTCTGCAGCACAATGTACTCCACTGTCTCTTTCGCCCTACTCAAGCTCGCTTCCTCGTTATCCGGCCGCGGCGCATTCGGAATCTCCTTTCCACTAGAGTCGACGGCGACTTCCCGCAGAACTGTGACGCCTTGCTCAACCACCTTGACCTTTTTCACCGATTGCAGGGATTGTAGCGAGTGGATCCGGATGATGGCTTGGATGACGCCGTTGCGACTATAGTGCGTTTCTTCCTTGGGGCCGGGGACGAAGGTTGAGCGGAGGGATACCAGCCGCGGGCGCGAGAGGTGGCGGTGGAGCGTCCATTTCAGGTACGTAGTCGGTGGCCTCCGCCCCATCCGCGCCCGCAGCGATGATAGTAGGCCGGGACAGAGGTTTGGAGCGATGGCGTCGAGGTTGCCGGCGGCGAAGTAGGTGTACATTTTGTGGTGGAGGTCTTTGGCGAGCGCTGGGGTGGAGAAGGGCTTAACGCGTGGGCGGGGGCGGACGTAGATGTAGCGCCATGTCGCTAGCCTACAAAGACGCTGGGGTTAGTTGTTGGTGGTGGTGGTGAGGAGGGGGGGATGCGTACGCGAATACTTCATACATCCTGGTCCACCACCTGTGTTTCTCGAGTTTCCACCTCGCTTTCCGGTTGGTGAACCAGCTAGGCCGGTTCTTGCCGTAGGGCATGATGAAGGTTCCTGTGAGGAGGCCCATGTCGTCTGGGAGCTGGCCGGCGCCGAGGGCTTCGCGCTCTTGTTTCTTTTGGAGGAGGGCCATTGAGGGGGTGGATTGGGGTTTGCTTGCTGGCCGGGACTGGCGGATTCCTGAGGCAAGGAGGCATGGTTGGGAGGAGAAGGGGCGGCGGTGGGGTAGAGGGTTATGGTGGTGTGGGAGGAGGGAGTGGGTGTTATCGTTGCGGAACTGGAAGAGGGAGGCGTTTTCGCATCGTAAAAGGCGCTGTTGCGAGGAGCATTGTGTGGTGGCTCGCAGGCTTCTGCGAAGGCTCTGGGACATTGGTGTCGTAATTGGTAGAGGTCTTCATCTCATTGATCGGCCAAACTTTTGGATTGAAGACGCGGAGATGCACCGAAAGAGGCAGGAGCAGATGCGGAAGGTTAGACGACATCCGACGACATGTCTTTCCTGCCAACACGTAGCATGTTCCCTCCATTAAAGATTTAACGTGCTACCAGAGCAGTTTGTTATCTGAGTACGACGACCTTACTAGATCTTGCCCATCTACTTGATCGCTCGAACGATGCTCCATCGCTCAAATGAACTGGATGAGAGCGGTCATCTGCAGCCTGCAGATCGCTGCATAGTGGCTGCGCAAAACAAGGCTGTGGGTGAAGCAGCATATCTTCCCCTTCCTCTCTTCCGCCGTCTCTACCTCGTTCCAGTGGAAGACCGAGCTTGATTTTCTATTGAATAGGGAGGAAGCAGGCCATTTATAGCCTGCGGCTCCCCTATTTGCCTGTTTGCGGGGGATCTGGAGCTTGTCTCTCAATTGTTCCCCAAGAGCTTCACTAGACAGCTATCTCTGGTCACTGGACTCTCTGCTTGTGGCCAAAGCCGCGATGACGAGGTGCCGACAATGCAGCAAAATCTCTGTACAGGGCACTGCTTGACTTGCCTGAACTGGATTCAGAGGATGGAGTCGAGCGGGAATCATACCCATTCTTGCCAATCCACAATTCTGTCGATGAATTGGATCAGTCTGCGAACAATGGATGTGACTTCTGCCAAATGGTGTTGCAGTCACTTCTGGAATATCGGGCGGAATGGTTCCAAGACCATCGCGAGAACATGGCTGAATGGGTTGATAGAAGCGGCAAGCCTTTCGACGCTGTGAGGTCCGGATCGGGATCGATGATTTCTTCCGCGCGACAAACAACTCTAGCGTGTTGGACACTCTCATCGTCCGTATTGGTGCATTCCAGGAAAGAGGTACTGAGCAGAGGGTCCAACGCTCGCCAGAGAACTGGCGAGTGTTGCGCCTAATTAGCAAGACACCTCGGGGTACGCTAAGCTCCATCGTCGGAATTTGTGATGCAAGCACGCTAATAAATCGACACAACGACCAGCCCCATCTATATAGGTAAACTCAGGGTCGGCTGCTACGAGGTAGATCCGGATCTTGGCTTTGAAGAGCACTTCACGGTCATCCGGCAGTGGCTGCATGATTGTCGCCTAGTGCACACGAACTGTGCCTCGAACACCCCTCTTGGGCTTCCCACACGGGTTATCGACGTCGGGCCTTCCGATAGCACTGGTGGCGATGGGTCCGGGTACCCTCGTATCCTCGTGCCACAGGGCTTGAAAGCGCCATATATTGCGCTCAGTCACTGCTGGGGAGGTCCGGTCTCGTCACTACTGACGTCCAAGACGATCGGAGCTTTCCAGGACGAGCTTATATACTCGACACTACCTGCAAATTTCCGGGATGCTATCACTATCACACGAAAACTTAATATTAGATACTTATGGATCGATACCTTGTGTATACTACAAGACTCGAGCGAGGACTGGGCGAAGGAGTCTGCGAACATGGGTCTGGTTTACCGCAAGTCAGCTCTAACAATCTTCGCGATATCCTCCGAAAGAAGTACCTGCGGCATTCTGCAGCCATTCCCGAAAGCGTCTCCAAAACAGAACGTAACTCTGAGGGTCGCCTCGAGCGGCGCTGCTCGCGGTGATGTTACAGTTGTTGCAGAACTCCCCCACTCTAGCCATGAGGTACTTGCAGCGTTGGTCTTCAACAGTCCTCTCAGCAACCGAGGATGGGCCTTGCAAGAACTAACGATGTCGCCACGACGCCTCTACTATGGGAGGGACCAGGCGCACTGGGGGTGCCGCCAAGCGTATAATTCACTAGATGGATGTACATGGCCCATCAACCTCTTGTATGGTTCCAGTCCTGAAACTGAAGCATATTTGCAGTCAGACATCCTTCGCCAACCGCTACTTGGGATCCCCGGGATCCATATCCTTCTTCGTGGTTATTACTTTCTGGTTCAGCAGTATACGAGTTGCCGACTGACGAATCGCAATGACAAACTGCCTGCGTTGTCGGGCCTTAGTGCGAGACTTCATCGAGCACTAGGTGGCCAGCATGTCGCTGGGCTTTGGAGCATCGACCTTGCACGCGGGCTGCTTTGGGATTCAATATCATCGTCGGAACGTCCGCCCTCATCCACCTTCCGTGCACCGTCATGGTCCTGGGCCGCGACCGACGACACTGTTGCTTACGATCGTTGGAATTTTGAGTGCTTCCCCTCTCTTATCAAGCTTACAGACTGCAAAGTTGAGCTAGCCGAGCAGAGCAACCCCTACGGAGAAGTCATTGCCGCCAGGTTACTCGTGGAGGGCCTGGCTGCGCCACTAGTCCGCGGTTCACCGGCTGACCACGTTTGGAGGGGACAGCCCCCAATGTACGTCGGCTACGCCAACTTTGACAAGGAAATGAAACGGTGGGGAGACCATCGACCATTGTGGTTGGAGACCGCCGATAAGGGATGTCAGCTGGTGATCGGCTACTCCAAGCATGGAGTCAAAGGCTCGGATCCGACAGATTTTGAGGATCTCGACATCGACCTTGGACAATCACCTGCTCTGCAATACGTTGCGTTACTAGTCAGTCATGCGCCCAAGGAGTGGGGTAGGAGCCCAGCACGCGGATTGGTATTGCAACCAGACGCATCAGGCCGACTATACAAAAGAGTCGGGCGCTTCGCTATGGATGTACTGCCATACGAGAATGCGTCTATCGATCCAGGGCCCGAGGAAAACAGGTATCGGCGACAGGGGTGGCGCACTCAAGCTATGACTCTAGTATAGGTTGTTGCAAATCCTTCTCAAGCGCTTCCTTAAGAGACACCTTCATGGTCTGCCTTTTTCGTTCCAACGACGATAAGACGTATCAGCGAGATGGTTCAGTCCCTGACAATCGCCGAGGGCAGCATACATGGTCGACTTTGGGAGCGTTTCGACACGGACGAGCCTCAGGTCTTCGCCTTCCCGGTTGAATCTGCTATCCGACTCGACCGACGGCAGGGAGCTCGCCCGTAACCTCCTGCCGCTCAGTGAACGTTCTCTGACGGAAGCTGGTTTCCAACAAGAGAGTTTCGGGCAAGCGAGTAGCTTCTTTCTCCTACGGGCACCTGGAGACACCGAACACCTCGTTCTTCACTCAATACTTCAAGCTGCTTTGAGTCGTTATTTTGACAAGTAATATAGTATCATTGATACACAAACGGAGGAAACGATATCCACTGGATGAGGTCTCAACTGACAGATAAGGATTGCTACGATGTTGCAAGCGAGTGAAATTCATCTGGCAGATGATGAGATGTTGCCTGAGCGTAACATATGTTGAATACGCCATGTAGTACCAACTTCTGGTCAGCTCCGAGACAGAAGTTCTACGCTGTGGGGAGCATCGCCTCGATTCCTCCTCCACGTGAGTACAAACCACACCTCCAAAGCAAAGACCACAATCTTTGTCCCGAGAAATGCAAACAATATGGCCATTGCGAACAAGATCCGATATTGGGCTTCCTCGCTAGCCCCATCGAAGTCCGCTACGTTCAATAAGATGCCGCAGGCAATGGCGCCGAGAAGGCTGGCGAGGTACCAAGCGATCGATGGCCAGGTGCTGACTTGGTCTTCACACGCTTTGACGACTCCGTAAGTCTGAAGGAGTGTGCGTTTGCGCTTGAAAACGGCCATTGAATCAGCCTTCAGCATCATGTCGTTGTCCAGATGGTTGACCTCGCTGCCAAGATAACGACCGATCTGGGCGCGGCGCTCCTGAAATCGATTGCTGATCATGTCCGGTGAACTGTCGGTCTCATCACAACTTGCATCAAAGTGCTGGCTGGACTCAATCTGGTCAAGCAGATTCAGATCAAACACTCCCAAAGAGCCAGTCTCGCTCATTCTGCGCACATAAGTCTCGGATCGCTTGCATCCGGCTTGGTATACTGTTGTTCATCAGTGAGCTGTGCGCGCGCATCTTCACGATATCCTCGACCTACACGAGAGTATCTCGCACAACGAGATGAAGGGCACACAGAGTAGCAAGACCGAGACGATCTGACCATAGCCCCAGACTGCTGTTGGAGGAAGCTCAACCTTCATCCCAAATCTAGACGCCGCCACTTGTGTCGTCCCATAGCAGAAGCTGAACACAATCGGTGGTACTCGTGAAAGAAAAGATCCGCTGTAGTCGAAAGGGGCCATGCGTTGCCACTTAGGTCGCTTGGAACGACACAACAACTGGCGAAGAAGCAAAGCGGAATGTCGTTCGTTATAAATCTCACGGTAAGCCGTAAATGTGGCCCCAGAATGCATAACCCTCCATAGAAGCCAGCTCGGGATAAGGGCAAGTGAGCGACAACCGCAGTAGAAGTCTTGTATGCGGATGAGGTAGCCGAGGACCACAAGACCCAGAACCGAGAGCCAAGATTCCTGCCAGAGGACATTGAACCAACCATGCCAGTTGGAGCACCGCTGGATATGCACGGCACCCGACTCGAAGGCGCTCGATACATTTGCTGTTGGTGTTATACCGGACATGGCGATGAGTGCACGAATTACAATCGCGGCGACGAGTAATGCCACGAAAACAAGAATGCCAACAACTCTTGTGTGGCGGGGCACTTTGTGTGAGCGGAAGTATTCGCGTAAGCAATCAAGGGTTGCTAAATGGGTAGTGGAAGAGAACCAGGCCTGCGATCAACGTGTCAGCATACGTACGAAGCAAGGTATAGTTTACTAACCAGGCTGTGAACGGCAATGAACTCGAAGCGAGTTAAACTTTTTACATTGGCAACGCCCACAATAAGTATGGCCAGGCCAGTCACGAGCTGTTGATCGCTTAGGCTGAGAATGAATCCCACTACGGCTTCCTTCCTCAGGCGGCGAGCTTCGATAGCGTTGAGCCGTGTGTATCTCTCCGGCAAGCCACTGTCCATGTTCGAGGGCGCGACCGTCTGCCAGAGTCGGTAAACCGTATGAATGACTCTCCGGTCGAGGTAGTTTAAAGAGTCCTCGTCCAGGGACTGAGAAAGGTATGCGTATATCACGGCCACTATACTGATCAGGGCCGTGAAGAAGAATGCTGCAAGGACCTGTTTGCATTAGTTGGCATGATCTCAGCCTCGAACGATGAGCAGTGGGCAGCTCACTCCATAGCCCACAAGATCCAACGTCGTCTCCACAACAGTAGTCTCATTTCTCGTACTGCAGAGCACCGCAACATCGTTTACATTCGAGGCCATGGCCTCGAGAATAAGGGACGACGCTTGCATGAAACTCGCGC
>JAABUK010007928.1_pt1 | contig 15116 bp, 16 predicted proteins | sample 5559141 | NCBI WGS metagenome assembly JAABUK01 (sample SAMN10711869, study PRJNA513367) | rock metagenome | isolation source: Antarctica rocks | place: Antarctica: Victoria Land, Pudding Butte nord | collected 2016-01-03
TCTCACTCTCTCATTCTCTCAAGCTTCCATTCGTGTTCGTACGCAGAACAGCGGCGGCCGCGGCGGCCGCGGCAGAAAGGGCCGGATGACAACATGCACTTCTCGTCGAACTGAAACAAGCAGGCGTGTGCGATTGATTGATGGACTTTATCGATTCCGCATTCAACGCCATATTGGGTGATTCATGAGTCAACTTACAGAAATGGGCGGGCGGCTGGAAGGACGCCAAGTATAAGTCTGCAGTCTCGCTCATGGATGTAGGAGAAAGGGGAATCATGTGGCAAATCTAGTCTTACCATTGAGTTTACGGAGCACAAGACCAAGATTGAGGACTGCCAGGCCGGCCTAGTTAGGAAGAAGGCAGGCAGTGGCAGAGCGGTTGATTTGCTACTATTGCCGGTGAGGGCGGAAGTTGAAAGCTGGGGGAAACGTTGTGATCGTCGATCTAGAGTAAGGATTTTTTATGTTTGGAGGATCTCGGTTCTCTTGCTCTCCACATTGCATATATCCGGACAGTGGGACGAACCTGGCTACGTTAACACTGCGTCCGTCACAGACGGTCGGCGCCAGGCCCGGCGTCGCCGCAATCTATTCCTCATCCTCGTCTTCCTTCCCATCCGCCTTCTCCGCCACAGCGCCCAACATGCCATCGTCGCCCTCCTCGAAGGTCTGAATCGGCACATCATACAACCTGATGAGCTGCTTATTCGGGTCTTTGACCAGAACATACTTCTTATCCTCACTCCCACTCATGCCCCGGACGAGATCCACAATCGTTCTCACGATGCCCCATCCATTGCTCAAGCCTAGATTCATCTGGCCAGCAAACTCCCTGGGCTTGTATCCGACCACACCGACGACAACGTGGTTGGTATTACTCTTCGGATTCGCGCGACTCACGAACCCGAGTTTCATCTGATCCGCCTTGGCGAGAATAGCCTGGGTCGTCCACCTTGCCAATTTGCAGCTGTTGTTTTTCATCTCGGTTGCGACGACAGCGCCACGCTGGCTCACGAGCTTGGTTCGCCAGTCCAGCGCTCCGCCCGAGCCTTGAGCTTTGTGATCGAATTCGTTGAGGGACTTGAGGATGAGGAATTGGTCTTCGCCGCTAATGTTGTTTTTGACGACGGCGTCTAGCTCGGTGCGGACGATAAGATGCAGCGGCTCTTCGTCCTTCTCAAGAGAGAGGTCGAAGCGACGGTATTTGTATGCTTTTGACGCTAGAGGTTCGGTTTCCTCGGCGGGATTGTAGAAAGGATTTGGTTGGGGGAAATCATGTCTAGCAGTGTCGGATTCGACGACGGTTTGGAGGCTAAAGTTGTGGTTGATGATAGTGGCTTCCATTGCCAGATTCGAGGGTGTGTTGATGCTGTCCGGTTTTACGCCGGTGGATTGTTGATTCGAGCCTCCTTGACCTGTTTCGGCCTCTAGCGGGGCGTCTGCAGCATTTTCGTTGACTGTGACGAGATCGATACTTGAATCAATGCGTTTGTCTAGGAAGATCTTGTTGCCATGTTTGAGGATAACGATGTCCCAGCTGTAAACGGAGCGAGTGGCACACATGAGCATAGAGAGGATATCGGAGGTGGCAAATATGGTTGCTTCGTCTTTTTCAGCGAGTTCTTGGATTATGGGGTCTTGAGAGGTGGTAACATTGTAGGCTGCCCGTTCGAGAGATTGAAGCTTTCGTTCGGCCATCTTCGCTTGGGTTTTGTCGTAGCTCCGGTCGTAGTAGTAAAGAAAGCCGTAGCTGTCGATATCTTCGCCATCAGATGTTTCGAGATTGAGCTTCAAGAGGCGGTTGAAGTCAATCTCCTCTTTCATCGACCAGTCAGGACGAATGTTGACTGAAGAATCACGGTTTCGCTGCGGCTTATCATAGTCTTTCCAACCAAAGCGACGTCCTCTGCCCCCTCGTCCACCTCTGTTGTCGTAGTATTGATTGCCAGCCTGCGCGCCGCCTCGGCCTTGGCCAACTCTTTGAAAGGCGCCTCTTCCACCACGCTGTGTGGCACCTCGTTGACCGCGACCACGGAAGACTGTGCCGCCACCACGACCGAAGCCTCTTGTCTTAGCCGACGCTCGTGTGTTATCCACAACAGAGAAGGATGACTCGTCTTCGGCTATCTGGACTGCGAAGAGGGAGGAGGTGCCGGCACCATATACCTGCTGATCTGCGAGTGGAAGTCAGAAAGGCACACCCGAGTACAAATTCCTATTTCTCACCTCTATAATTTCGGTTGAACTGTCGGCCTCCTCGACCGTCCCTACCGTCCTTTCCTTCTTGCGTCCAGTCCGCCATGCGGCCTAGCTTGTCACCTTTCGAATATGGGGCGTATGGGACGCCATCGAGGGTAGTGCTGGCCACTGTCTCTGGGCCCCACTCATCATCAAGACTGAGAGAGTCAATAGTGTCTGCTAGCAAGATTGACGGCATTATCGTGATTTTGATGTTGGATTCATTAATGTCAATAGCATGCTCACAGCGAAGAAAGCTTTGATATAATAATGTTAGTGGGGCGGAAATCTTGGCAGCGACCCAGAGCATCACGTGATATGAGCCAGAATGATAGCAGATCCCGGCATGTCGAACGCACTTAGCAGTATATGTGATATAATCGACTAATCAGGGTCTATTTTTCCTGCTGCAGTACCATGCTTTGCATTGGTAAGCCCTTGCGGTGACATTTGGCAATGCCAATCAAATACTAATGTCATGAATGCCGCCCAGGCCGAAATTCGCTCAAAAATATAATGTTCTCGCCCATATCATAAATCATCTGCTCGTAGCTGCTCTTCGCCATGATATGCTTGAGTATAGTAGTCAAACTTCGACGCAAAGATAGTATGCAGTGCATCTCGCAGCTCAAAGTCTTCCATAACAGCCCCAAATCCATAACAGCGTACTTTCTTCTTGACCGAATCCATCATTGCCTTTACATCCTCCGCAGTTAGTGAGAGATACTGTGGATGACTCTTGAGCTGCTGTATGGCCATGATGGGTGTCACCTGCCCTCCCTCCATATGTCCTTCGCCTGCGATTTGTTGACTTAGATTCAGGAGGACATTCAGAGCTTCAGCGGGAATGTCCGGCACTTTGTGAGGATAGGTCGGCTGTAATCCCCCTTGTTGGGCAGGCACAGTGCTGATATGCGTTGGGGGCAGACAACACGCCATTAAAGCATGGCCTGAAAATTGGGCTTCTTCCGGATTGTCGGGTGAGTCGACGGAGCGACGAATCAGATACTCCACATGGTCCCGACAAGTTTCTTCAAGACTGGTGACGGTTTTGTCAACAAAGTAATTCAAGTGCGGCCACGACACTTACGCAAGGATGAAGTCGATGCCGAGCTGCTGGTCACGTTCAAATATACCAGGCATGTCAGAGATACCTGCAGGTTCTTGTTTGATGCTTCGCTCAGATATGCCGGGCTCTGCCGGCGAATGACCATGAAATGCGCCGCCACTTGTTGACATAGCTGAGGTGGCAGGAACCCCACCATTGCTGTGTTTATGGCCTGCAGCTGAGTGTGGAGAACGACCAGAAGCAGACATTACTTTTGGCGAAATCTGCCCATAGCTGCCAGACCGAGAGCCGGTGTTCGATTGCGCAAAGGAGCCATTGCGAGGTTGCATCATCATTGCCGCTTTTCGATTCTCAAACTCTGCCTGGAAGGCGATGCTGCGAGAAGCTAAAATTTCTTTCAGTATGACGATTTCTGTATTCTGTTCTGCAAGTGCATTCCGATGCTGATCGAGTGTGTTCTTCATCATCACGGTATCGGATGCATATCGTTCTCTCAGTCTTGACATTTCGGTTTCGAGCGCTTTGATGTACTGTTCCTTCCTCTCCCGATGAGTTCTGCCAGAGGAAGTCACTGCGTTAGTACAAATGCCCCAGGTTCGGCGGTGGATCGGCAACCGACCTCTGTGCTTGGCGATTGAGTTCCTGTCTGCGCGTCTGAGCGGGCTTGCTGTCAGGTTTTGGCCCTCGCCGTTTCGGAGGCTGGCCATCTAAAGAATTGTTATTTAGAATACTTCGGCAGGAGAGCAATGCATACCTCGCGTCACCTTCTTCTGACCACCACCAAACGTTTTCCGAAAGCCCACACCCTGCACGTTCGGGCTCGTCTGAGAAGTTGGAGAAATATTGCCTGTTAGGGCAAGCATCAGCGAGGCCATTCGTCCCAAGAAGTCTTCCGTCAATTGTGCTCGTAGCTGCATCCCGCTTGCCAACAGAACATCCAATTGCCCTGAATGAGCAGGAATGAATCAAGAGAACCACCATATCAAAGAGTAGACATTTTCTGTGCTAATACATGTTCAAAAAAGCAAGTAGCTTGGGGCCGGAAGTCGTGTTGATCACAATTGTACGGCTGGGAATCAAGCAGACAAGGTGCTTCGGCACCATTCGTGGCGGTTGGTATAAGTTCAGGACTGCAATACGGGCACTGTGTGTTAACGTGAACGGTAAATTGACTCACTATGACTGCTCTCCGAAGGGAAATCCTGGCCGGCCCAATTACTTGGGTCATTGGGAGACATGTTTTGACCTGCTGTATGCGATGCCATGATGAAAGTACAGGAGCCCAGTGACGGCCTTATCACAAGCGCTCTGGACCAGTGCGTAGCTTAGGATACTTGAGCAATCGTGATAGTAAGGTCGAAAACTGCTGCTATGGTTTCAGGGACGTCGTGCTTCCTCGCAAATATGGTCTGGACATATGCTCCTATTTGATATCCAGAACCAAGTGCGCTAGCTTCTCTGCACCAGAGAATTTACAGCGAATATCTGAAGAGGAAGGTCGAATGAGGATAGAAGTCGGATCCTATTTCGGTCCACCATCGGTCACACAAGTCGGTCAATGCCCCTTGGTGGCTGTCCCTGAACCGCAGGTGGAAGATGTCAATAATTAAGAACCCTTGAGCTGTATCAATAGGAACAGACCTATCATAAATCGTTTCGCGATACAGACATCGACGGATGACCAGGAAGAGGTATTGTCAGATGAGCTGCATCTAGGCGCAAGTACGATCTGGGACGACAGAGGCCTTTAGGATCGAGTGACTCATATGCTCGAAGATCCATGGTATCGAGAATATATGATGAAGAGGCAGGATACGGGGTTACACGGCGGGGATGTCGGGCTGGTAAAGCGGTTCCAACTGATGGGCTTGCAGGGTGGGGAAAAGCACAAATGTAACTACGAGTAGCAAGCTCCTCTTCGGACCCTCGAATGGCTGATCGACGAACCCCTGTGCGTGCTCCACACCAATACAGTAGTCCAAGCACAACAGTACTTTGCTGACGCCACCGGTTCTCTCTTCAATCATCGTACTGTAAGACGGCAGCGGAGAGGAGCAACTTGCAAACTGCCCAGAGGCTATCCCCCCCTGCTCCTCCTCTGTCGGCGCCCTCCTGCAACGCCACGTACCAGCATCCTTCGGCCAGCGAGCAAGCAACCACTCTGCAGCTGCTACCCGAGGGGTCAGACACTTATCCTGGTTACCCGGATGGCGTCAAAAGATCCCGTCGAGCTTGGAACGCGCTTCAATTGATCCCTGTTCCGGTCGCTCGACCCTCTTCCTCTTCCTCTTGCTCCCCTCGACCACCCCGACCATATTGAAGCCGCTCAACGTCCGAGCCTTTTACCCCAACCTTCGAGGCGTGTTAATACTTGCGCCATGGATTATACATCTCCTTGCGACTGATATCGTGCTCTCCGCTCTCCTACCATTCTCCTACTTCTTTCCAACCATAGTATACAATGTCTCGTCTAGGCTTGCTTCGCTCGTCTGGCGAGGCATACAAACGATCTTCACAAAATTCAACAGGGCTCGCATCACCATTTCTGGGAAGCAGCTGCTGAAGAACAGGTCTGCCATAGTGGTCTCCAATCATGTGTCCTGGGCAAATTTCTACCTCATTCAGCACCTTGCATTGAAATCTGGCATGCTTGGACGATGCAGGTGGTTCGCAAAACAACAGCTGAAATGGGTCCCATTTCTAGGTTGGGGTCTATGGGCCATGTGGCATGCCCTTGATATCCGGAAACTGGGATAGGGATCAACGAGAGCAGGATCGTGTATTCAAAGGCCCAAAGCCTTTCAGGTGGCCCTTGTGTTAGTCGCGAATTGCCAGTAATCCTCAATGAAGCTGACGAGGCATTGTCGCAGGGCTCATAAGCTACAGCGAATCCACGTGGTATACTCCGCAGAAGTACCTTAAAACAGTCCAATCGTGCAAGAGCCATGACAAACCTGTCCCAAGGTACACGCTCTATCCTCGAACCAGAGGCTTTGTCACTACGGTCAAAGAGCTCCGAAAATCGAGCATTATTAGAGCTTTTTACGACTTGACAGTTGCTTACGCTCATGGTGGCCGATTCTTGGAAGCTCCATCTATGTGGACGACTCTTTCTGAGCCTCGACTGGATAAGGATTGGAGGGTTTACGTTCATGCTAAAAGGATTGATATCGAGGAATTCCAGGAATGTCCGATGCTGAAATGGCATTATGGTTAGAAGGAAGGTGGATGGAGAAGTCAAAGAGACCGGAGAAGTTGCAGGAAGACCTAAGAAAATGGCATCGTTTGGTCAGACCAAACTTTGTCGGACGGGGAATCGAATAAATAAATACCTTTACGCTTGCTATGGCGTTGTATACCTTGGACGCAGATTGTCACCGACTTAGCACCCGCAACGCTTTAGACAGCAAGAAGCTTATTCGTACATAATACCGCTTAACGTCACGGCCTATCTTACGATCCAGATTTTTCAAAAAGGTCTCATTGCCTGATAATCATAAAGGTTCAATGTGGCAACCCAAGGGAATAGCTCGTCAGCCATTGTCCTTAACTTTAAATTGAGGCCTGAGGCACGACGGCATTACCGTCACCACCGGGTTTCTGGAACAACCACATTTTGAGCTTATTCCAACGCAAGAACACTTTAATCGGAAGATGAAGACAACATTGCGGACAGGCACGATGCTGTCCTTACGAAACTGTCTTATGCACTTCAAATGGACAATATTGAAGTACTGGTTCACATAGGAGCACCTTCAGGATTTCAAGATGACCTCAGATATCGCGCTCAGGCCGAAGCAGCGGCTCAATTTGAACCATGCTCGAAGCTGCGAGTCTATGGCCCAGAGGAATGGTTGCAAAAGTTGGTGAGAGATGGGGAATCCTTCGGCCCTACCGCTGAAGAGTCAACTTTTGATACTTCTTGTTCCTTCTCAGCCTGGCGCCCGACAGACGTTGTCGAAGAAACACCAGCACAGAAAATGACTAGGCAACTATTCAAGGAGAATCTAGGGCATAGTTATCTAGAATCTCTAATGAAGAGGGGATCCCCAGCTAGTCAGCAGGCGAAGGACTCCACAAGATCAATCATCTGGAAAGTCACGAAAAATAAAGCGCCTGACCACAACCCACCTTACAAGGTCCCCACTATTGATGGAAAGGTTGCACTATCGACTATTCATGCTACTCGAACTCCTGAAGCCCCACGACCAAAGACCGCTCCAGCAGGCCCTGTTGTTGCCAAACCAGCCGCCCCACGCAAGCGTTCGTGCTCAGAGTCCTCGTCATATGAATCGCTCAGAAGTCTGGTACCTGACTCTCAAGAAAAGGGTGGATCAATCGCCGCTGAAGGATGGGCAAGGCCAGTAGGCGATAGTGAAAGCCGTAATGGCTCCGCGGCAGATTCCATCACTCAGACGGCTGTAAACAAGCAGCCTGCCAAGGTTGACAGACGACCTGTAAAGCGGAGACAAACTGACCAAGCAGTGAACCTAAGTCAACAAGCAGAGACGCCAAACTTGGCTCTTCTACTGGGCATGAGTAATCCTATCGCTTCAAAGCCACAACGAAATTGCCGCGTCTCGAATGACTCCACCGAAAGAGCGACCGCGTCCTCAGATTCAACGTCTATGTGGCCACTGAAACCAGGCATGGAGATTACCTACCCACCTCCACCAAAGCAAGACCCTTCTCTGGAGGCTCACACCTCCGCTTTTCACAGCATCCCGGCACCGCCATCCCAAGCAGAACCGCACAACCACTGGCTATTTTCAAGCAGCACGTCCTCCAAATCATCCATGGAGCAATCACCTGAACATGATGTCTCCGCCTCACTATTTCCAGCTATCTCCTCCCTCCCGACTGCTATCCATGCCCCTGCCCCACTCGTCGGCCACGCCCGCTACATCACCCACCTAACTTCCTCTCTCCGCAGGCTAGCCACACGCCTCCCCGTCGCTACGTCCTTCAGACCCGTCTTCGTCAAGCGCGACATCAACGTGCTTGAGAGGGGATACTGGTACCTCCATATTCCAGTGGTAAACAATTCACACTCACAATTAGAGGGTATAAGATCTCCAGACGATGAATACGCTGCCCGTAGCAAAGATAAAGTTGAATTCTGGAGCGAGGAAGTTTTTCTGAATTTTTGGCACGCTTTCGCCACAAATGTGCGGAGTGGTTGGTCGGGCTGGGGAGTTAGTATCTACCGGCAAGGCCCAAAATACTGCGCTCAAACTTCTCCGTCAGACCAGAATGCTGAGGAAGGGACAAGGAGGCAGGAGAGAAGAGACATCGTCCTGAAAGTCAGCTGCTGGGGCGAGATCCTCGCCCATATCTACCTCATCATGTGGGTTTTGAGTGATAAGCGGACCGCGGATTTAGAGATGGAGTGGAGAGATGCAAGGGAGGAGGTTGTCGTGAGGATGGGAAGGAGTGGTTTTGAGCGGAGACGGAGGGTGGGTATCTATGGGTTTAAGGGTGGGGAGGGGGTGGATGGGATATGGGGGTCCCTGGAGAAGAAGAAATGAGTGGATGGGAACTGGATGGAGGGATAGAGAAGTGGGTTTGTTGCATTAAGCGATTGGGTTCTGGAACTTGGCCAACATAGTTGGTTACAAGGTTGGCTTCTTGGGTAGAGTGAACTGGATTTTTTCTGTTCGTCATGTGCTTTGCTGCGTGTCAGTGTGGCGAGTACTTATTCGACATCATGCTCCTAGAGATTTACTTGACTTGTAGAGTAAAGGATTCTAAACATCCCGGCAAACGTACTAAACGAACCATACATCGGGATATGGCTCGGCCTCGTCCTCGACAGGAGAAAATGAAGCATCCAGAGTATGTTAGATGTGAGCAACTCGGACAATGATGGATCAGCCGCCAGGTATGCTTTTGCGTGCTAAGAGGATTGGTGGTGCCGTTAACCCGATTGTCTCTCTAAGAGCCACTCGGTTGCCAGTATATGCGTTCGATTAATCTCGATCATGCGCTGGAAACGACGAGCCTATAGCTGGCTAAAGCTATGAGGACAATGGTATCTGTCCATCACGAAGTTGGAAGAAACCATTTTTCAACGAACATCAATTTGTCGCCATAAAAGCTAGATTAAGTTTAGTGAGGCATGCTTTTCCCAATCTCACTGCTCCATCCCTTTGCCCTTTCGAACCCGTTCGAATGGCTCTGGAAGTCCATCATTGCTTGCATCACCCCTTCTCGATTATTCATAACAAATGGTCCATATTGTACGACCTCCTGGTCGAGCGGCTGACCGGCAAGGAGTATAAATCTGGCTTCTTCTGACGCACGCTCCTCCACTTCGGCGGTAACGACATCGGATTTGCCATCGTTCTCGAACACGACATTGTGATAGGGGGTAATGGTTTTGATATTGCCGGTTTTGGCGCCGTTGCCAAAGGAAACAACACCCGATAGTGTGTATGCGAAGGCATTCCAGTCTTTTGGCAGTTCCTGCGTGATTTTGCCCCCTGGCTTGACCGTCACATCCAGGATCCAAACTGGCGTATAAGCTAGGTCTCGGACTGAATCAATGCCATGGCTCTTGCCAGATATCACCTTGACGTGCACCTTGTTGTCGTCGGTGTCAACTTGTGGTATCTCCTTGGCTCGTAGATCTCGATATCTCGGCTCGACGGTCTTCAATTTTTCTGGGAGGTCCACCCAAAGCTGCATGCCAACGTTCGGACTGCCATCTCCATTGTCGTGAGGCATCTCCGCATGCATGATTCCCCTTCCAGCGGTCATGAATTGTAGGTCTCCTGACCAAATTGTGCCCTTGTTTCCAGCGAAATCTTCATGGTCGAATGCGCCAGACATCAAGTAAGTGATGGTCTCCTGTCCTCTATGAGGATGGTCGGGAAAGCCTGCGCCGGGGTATATGGTAACGTGGTCGAGCAAGAGGAATGGTGAGAGGTTTCGTAGTTTTGGTGTACCGATCGAGCGACGTACCCGGGCACCGACGCCCTCGGATTGCTCTATTGCCTGGAAAGCGAGGCGTATTGCTCGAGGAACAGACATGCCTATATGAGATGTGATGATATATGTTGTAGCCGAAGCTGTTTTGTCCACATATGTGAGTAAGTGTGATTGTCAATCAGAAAGATGGGAAGATTTGCAATGGATGTTGAGCAGAGATTTATACACTCCAACCACAGCACGAAAATTGGCTAGAAGATACAAGTCAGTGAGGTCCAGGTGGTCATGCATTGGAGAGCAGAATCATGAATTCCAATGCTCCCATCTTGTCATGATTTGCAATGCTTAGCTGCTCGTTACGGACAGCTTTGCAAGCAATGCATAAGCAAGCCCGGGGATCACGTGTGAAGGCAGCGCCCAGCCGACATCGGTCCCTCTCTGCACTTGCCGGTCATCCGACACGCAGCCTGGAAAGCCAAGCGACCCGTCCATCCATCTGTTCTCAGATTTTGTTGTAGGTCCTCCTTGGCGGCTTACTCAGCACAGGCCTATTTCCTTCTTCCTTGCTAGTTTGCGTAGATAGCTTCTTCTCTTCATACACTCATTCATCAGATTATAAGCTCTTAACGCTTCAAAATAGCGCAAAACAGAGCTGTATCGATATAGCGTAACTGTTATATCCTCTTTAATCAATGCCTGCAGATACTAGAGCCTCTTCTCGCTCGAAATCGCAGAGTTCTGGGGGTGAGCGATTAAAAACGCCCGCAATCCCTACAAGACCTGCAGTAGACTTTGCAGAAGATCTTCGTATCTCTTCTCAAACAATCTAATTAGACGAATTAACGACGATTAAACGAAATTATAGTTAATTAAACGATATTAAGCGAATTCCGATATAGAATATAACCGCAAATAGTTAGTCAGCATTCTTACTATCATTTATAAGACCTTAATACATAATATCAGTCTTAAAGACTGAATTTAAGAAAGAGCTAGACTTCTTTAAGTCTAAAATAATCATAATTCTAATAAGATCGGAGATATATTCTTAATAAAATAGCTAACTTAGAAGAAAAGCACGCGAGTTACGTGTTTTAAATGTTTTAAAGAGCTGCTTAGAGAATATTAAGTCTGATCTATTTAAGAGTGTGAATATAGCTCTTTAAGAGCTAATTCTAGCGTTATTATTAATAATAATAAGGCCCGAATTTAAGAATAAATCTGCAAATAAGACGTACTCAATTCTATTAATCAGATACTTAAATTCGGGTGTAACAGTCTATATCACTTTATTAGTAAAGCTAAGTCTATTAAGATAAGCTTCTAAGTAGATTATTCAAAATTATATTTCTAAATTTAACAGTCTGAGAGCTTAATTTAAGTCTTCTAAGAATTAAATATATCTTGATTTACTGATAAGAATCTTTATAGTAAGTCTATAATCTCAATTCAGTCAAGAAGTCTTTTTAAAGCTGATTAGATAGAGCAATATTCCTGATTTTGAGAGTCTTAAATAGACTCTGATTCACGTATTCATTTTCGAGAAGAATTAACGCGAATTTTGTCGTTCAAATGCGCCGAAATCTATCATCAGATCAAATAAGCGAAATAAGCGAAATTTCAGCTCTGAAAAAGGCGAGAAATCATTATGCGCTCACTATAAGCATAGCAGACATTTAATCAATGATTACTGACTTAAATACCCAGAAAAACGGTCTTCTCAAGACTCTTCAAATCAATAAAGAGGCAGATACAGAGAATTCACGAAGAAAGAAGTGATTGCGAGTCAGTTAATAGCTAGATCTGCTATAGACGTCTGCGTTCTGCAAGAGAATAGCTGATTACTCAATTCTGCGATCTTATTTTATATAATTAAGTTCAGAGAATCCCTTGTGAATATAACGTCTATTGAGCCTCAAAAGGTCAGAATGGGTAATGATAATGAGCTGAATATTAAAGAAAAAGAGTTCATTTATCTGAAGAATGAGATCAAACTGCTTAACATCTATTTTGTTCATGATCTGAATATGGATTTGCTGTTAATTAACGCTCTGCTAATGAATAATTGAATAATTAGCTTCAAATCAGAATAATAGAGAAGGGCTATTCTTACGAAGAATAAGCTCTTAATCTCTATACTTTCAAAAAATAGAGTATTTCAAGTTGAACAGATTGAATTAGCGAAATCCTCGAAAATTGAGAGTTAAAAAGACATTTCAAAAGGCATTTTAAAGCTGTTAAAACAGCTAATTTATTAACGAATAAGTTATTTAAATTCGGAATTTGTACGTCTATTATCTGAGATCTTTGGGCGTTAATTTGAGCTTAAATTCGAAAAGAGAGAATTCTGCGAATTCTATATACTCAAAAAATAGCGCAGAAGATCAAATTGAGAGTCTGCGATATCTTTAAAAGCTGTGCGCTTTAATCAGCGAATTTATATTGATTTATATAAAGAAGAATACACTTTTGTCTTTAAAGAAGCTTAAATAGCTGAGAATTTCGATGAATTATCTATTAATAAGAATAGAGCTAAATTCTTCATAATTATGATCGATAAATTCAGTTGATTTCGAAGAACTATTTCTCTTAAGCGCAAAAATGAGGCTGAAAAAGCTATTTAAGAATAGATTCTTAAGTTAGACGCAAAAGATCACAAAATGAAGGCTATTTACAAGAATGGAGAGTTCGAATTTAAGAATCGAAAATTTATAAAATGACTCAAATCAAGAGGAATTTGTGAGAAGAATTCAGCTTCTTATATCCCCGAATAGAATGATCTCTTAAAGAGATCAGTTGGCCTGATTTGCTCAAAAGCGAGATTTATGTTAATAGTAACAGACCTTCCTACCTCTCTATAAGCAGAAGCTGTAGATACAGCTATTCAGCTTATAAATTACAGCTTAATAAGATTCTTAAGCCGTGAAATAACATCTTTTAAGATGTTTTATAATTATAAGTCGTTCATCCTTCATTTTCGCGTTTTTAGCTGCGTAATATACGCAAGAATTTCTCACGCAAATAGTTATGGCAAGCTCTTCTTAAGGAAATAGAAAATGAGACTTATTAATTATAATTCTATGAAGATTTATTGTTTATAAGACTTAAAAAGCAGAAAATTAACGCCCATTTAAAATATCGAATTTGACGAGCAGAATTTGAGGTCAGGCGAAATAGCTGAGTCTAATTCTTCACACAATTCTACAGTTAATCAAGATATTTCAGAGCAAATTCAGTCTTAAATTTCGATTTACGAGCCTTCTCCTTCCTTCGAAATAGTCGAAATTAAAGAGAAGGGATATCATATTAAATAAGAAGAGGTAAAGATGTCAGAAATGACTTAAAATGCTCTAAATTTGCTTAGATCTGATTGAATATTTAATAATGTGAATACACTCTTTATAGCGATCTCTGTGCGCGTTTTAAAGAGATCGTTAAACTGTTATTTAAAATTCTTTAATAAAGCTTAAAGTAATCTTAAATTAAGAGTATAGCGTGAGATTATAAATATTTAAATTAAGATCCTTAAAGAGAATAAGATCTGATCAGTTATTAACGTCAATTCTATACTTAAGAACAGTAATATATTATCAGATAGATGAGTATTTACAGAAAAAGAGTAGGAAATCGGGCTCAAAATATAAAAGACTCAATGAATAATCCGCGGATTTAAGTAGAAAGATGAGAACATTAATTTCGACAAATTAATAATCTTAATCGTCAAAGCTTAAATAACGCGAATTCTCTTTACTCTGACCGCAGAAAATAGCTGAGATATTTAATAGATGAACGCTGTTACCGCCTTCTTGAATGAGAAGATTAAGAATAACGTTTTTGTCAAATTATCTATTAGATATAGATAAAAGGACAAGATTTGCAAACTAAAAAAGACTCTATATAATCTTCGAACATCTCTAGCTATTTAATATAGAATTCAGACCGTCTTTTTGCGAGATTTAGACTATTTACAGACTTTATATAACTCAGCTCTCTATTCTCGGCGCTCGTTAAATAATGTTATCTTCATCTCCTCTCATATTAATAATTATATTATTATAAACAGTAATAATTAAAGTATTTATCAGTTTAAAGAGATCATATTAAGTCGATTTAAAATAAAGAATATCGGCGTCTGTAAGATCTATTTAAATATGAAAATCACACGCGAAAAGTAGGCTATTCATTTAACACAAGTAAAATTCACGATTTATCTTCTGTAGAATGCAGGATTATAAGATGTTAAGTTAAAATCTACTCTTATAAAGACAGATTTAAAGATTAAGCTCGCTAATATCTTTATTTAGATAAAGGATTTCAGAAGACTTATAAATAAAATATAGTGACTAATCATTATTTCGCGCTTTAATATAGTTCACGTTATAAGCCGTCTTACAAGCGTAATAACAAAATTCTTAGAAATGATTTAAATTACTCTTAAACGCGTTTTACACTATTTAAGAGACACTATTAATAAAGATCTGATATATCAAGATAGTGATTCTTTGCAAGACTATTCTAACGCGAATTAAGTAGAAGAAAGCTCTGCGAAATTGATAATAGACATCATTTTTATGTTAAATAATGACTCTATTTATTAATTTATAAAAAGGCAATTGATAATTACTCTATTTACTTATGAGATAAAGTATATAGCTGCATTAACAGCTACTTAAGATATTATATAGATAGGCTCTTATATACAGGAAATTTAGAATATTATAGAGTTAAGCTCTATCTTCATTTAAGTGAATAATCAAGAAGTTATAGCATTAACCAAAAAGACGAGATGGAATAGACGGATAAGATATATCAATGTTCGATATCAGTTCGTACAGAAGGTCATTGAGGATGGAACTATTTCGATGGAATACGTACTTAC
>JAABUK010007931.1_pt1 | contig 15115 bp, 12 predicted proteins | sample 5559141 | NCBI WGS metagenome assembly JAABUK01 (sample SAMN10711869, study PRJNA513367) | rock metagenome | isolation source: Antarctica rocks | place: Antarctica: Victoria Land, Pudding Butte nord | collected 2016-01-03
ATATCCCGGCGTCGTGGACCTCGGAGACACCGTGTCGATCGAGGTGCTGGCCACGCGCGCTGAGGCGGCAGTAGCAACCCGGCTGGGAGTGCGGCGGCTGCTGCTGCTCGCCCTGGCGCCGCCCTGGAAGCAGGTGCTCGCCTCCCTGGACAACGGCCAGAAGCTGACGCTCGGTCACAATCCCCACGGCAGCGTGCCGGAGCTGCTCCAGGACGTGTTGGCCTGCGCCGTCGACGCGATCGCGGTCCGCCGGGTGGGGGACGACATACGGACCCAGGCGGCGTTTGCCGCGGCCTTGGCCGAGGTGCGCTCACGGGTGGTGCCGATGGTGCTGGAGATCCTGGACACCGTCATGCCGGTGCTGTCGCTGGCACGGGAGGTGCGGATCGGGATCGCCGGGCTCAGCTCGCCTCGCGAGTCGGCCTTGCGGGCGGACGCCGAAGCTCAGCTGGATGCCCTGATCGGTCCAGGCTTCGTGGCACGGACCGGATGGCCGCAGCTGCGCGAGCTGGTGCGCTATCTGCGCGCCATGATCCTGCGGATCAAGCGGGCACCCGAGGATCTGGCCCGCGACGCGGAGCGGACCGCCACGGTGCACCGGGTGGAAGCGGCGTATGCCGACCTGCGGGCATCGCTCCCCGAGCCGGAGCGCGACTCGCCAGAGGTGGCCTCGCTGCGGTGGATGTCGCAGGAGTTGCGGGTCAGCCTGTTTGCGCAGACCGTCGGGACGGCGTACCCGATCTCCGAGCAGCGGATCTACCGGGCGATCGAGGTCCTGCCCCGGTAGGCGACCCGGCCAACCGGGTTGGGCGGCGAAGGGGAACCGTCCAGCCCGGTCAGCGGTGACTGGTCAGCGGTCAGGCAACAGCCGGCGCCGCGCCGTCCGCGGCGAGCCGCTGGTGACGGATGTTCAATCCCAGTACGGTGATCAGCGCCGCGGCCAGGATCATCCCCGCCGCAACGAGGAAGGCCTGGGTGGAACCGAACGTTTGAGCCTGCAGTGCCAGCCGGCTGCCGAGTTGCTTGGCCTGGGCGGGGTCCACCTGACCCAGGCGCACCTGGGCGGCCAGCGAACGCTGCAGCTCACGTGCCTTGTCGCCGAAGTTGTTGGCGAACACCGTGCTGAGCGTCGCCAGTCCCAGCGAGCCACCTACCTGCTGCATCGTGTTCAGCACGGCAGAACCCACACCGGAGTCGTCCTTGGCCACGCCCGCGACCGCGGTCAGCGTCATGGGGACGAAGGTCAGGCCCATGCCTATGGACAGGACCAGAACCCACGGCAGGAGGCCGCCGGCATAGGTGCTGTCGATCGTGAGGCGGGAGAAGCCCCACATGCCGACTGCCGCCAGCACCGCTCCGGGACCGGAGATCCACCGCGGGTCGACGCGACTGACCAGCTGCGAGGCGATCTGCGCCGAGACGATGATCCCCGCGCTGAACGGCAGGAACGCGAAACCGGTCTTCAGCGGCGAGTACCCGAGGACCTGCTGGATGTACAGGCCGAGGAAGTAGAACATCGCGAACAGGCCCGCCCCGATCAGCAGCATCACCGCGAAGCTCGTGCCCCGGTTGCGATCGGCGAGGATGCGGAACGGCAACAGGGGGTGCTTCGAGCGGTACTCGATGGCCACGAAGGCGATGAGCAGCGCCACACCGGCGGCGATCGCGCCGATGGTCACCGGGTCCTGCCACTTCTGCACCGCGGTAGCCGCGTGGGTGAGGCCGTAGACGAGGCTGCTGAGCCCGAACGTCGCCGTCAGTGCTCCCGGTATGTCGAATGCACCATGCTGGCGCTCGGACTCTGCGAGGTAGCGCGGAGCCAGGAACGCGACGAGCAGGCCGATGGGGACGTTGATGAAGAACGTCAGGCGCCAGTTGACCTCGGTGAGCGCGCCGCCGAGGATCAGGCCGACCGCCGCGCCTGCGCCGGACATCGCGGCATACACGCCGAATGCTCGGTTGCGCGGGGGACCGGCAGGGAACGTCGTGGTGATCAGCGACAGGGCGGTCGGCGAGGCGATGGCGGCTCCGACACCCTGGACGACGCGCGCCGCGAGCAGCAGCCCCTCGCTCTGGGCCAGGCCACCGGCCAGCGAGGCGGCAGCGAAGAGCAGGACGCCGATCGTGAACATCCTGCGGCGGCCGAGCAGGTCGCCGAGGCGTCCCCCGAGCAGCAGCAGCCCGCCGAAGGCCAGCGTGTAGGCGTTGACCACCCACGACAGGTTGGCGGGGGTGAAGTGCAGCGCCGACTGGACGTGCGGCAGGGCGATGTTGACGATCGTGCCGTCCAGCACGACCATCAGCTGCGCCGCGCTGATGACGGTCAGGGCCAGCCCGAGGTGCTGGCCGTGACCCTCAGCGTCGGTGCTGTCGGTGCTGTCGGTGCTGTCGGTGCTGTCGGTGCTGTCGGTGCTGTTGGTGCTGTCGGTGCTGTCGGTGCTGTGGGTGTTCGCGACGGTCTCGTGCTCGCTGACCGCGGTCGCGTGAGTACTGGCCGTCGGCTGCGCCGGGCTCGGCGAGGAGTCGACCGACCGGCCCGCCGCGTGGCGTGGCTGGTAGGGCTCCGAGCCGTCCTGGTCTGGACGGTTGGACGTGCGGATCGACATGCGTGACCTCTCCTACGGGTATGGCGTGCGGATAGCGGCAACGGCGCCGTTGCGAGCGCGTGGGTCAGACTCGAACTGGTGCCTTGGACGACGGCACCTGGCAGGCCGGTAGGACGACGGTGTCCACGAGGTAGGCGATGCGCTCGGGCGTGACGGGTATACCGAGCACGAACACCTGATGGATCGACATCGCAGGGAGCACGCGCGCGAGCAAGTCCAGGTCTGCGCCCGGAGCTACCTCGCCACGGCTCGTGCCGGCCTGGAATGCGCGCAGGGCGGCCTCCTGCGCTGGCGCGGCGACCTGTGCGCTGAAGGCGGCAAACAGGTCTGCGTCACGGTGCATCGCCGAGGCGACGGCGCTGAGCATGCCGAGCGGCAGCGGATCGGCGAGGCCGCCCATGGTGCAGCTCAGCTCGATCAGGTCGCCACGCAGGCTGCCGGTGTCGACGACCCGCGGGGGTCCGGCGTCAGTCACGTGGGTGACCGCGTCGAGGACCAGCTCGGCCTTGCCGGCCCAACGGCGATACAGAGTGGCCTTGCTGACGTGTGCCGCGGCGGCGACGGCGTCGAGGGTGAGCCGGTCGTAGCCGTGTGCGATGAGCACCGCCGCCGTGGCGTCGAGGATCTCGTTCTCCCGCTCGCCGGTCACGCGCGGCCGGCACCGCTTCACGGGGAGACCCTTCACGACGCCTGCTCTCCTGGATAGATGAAACGAAACCGTTTCGTTTCATCCTACGCGGCCCGGTGCGCCTGTCAACGTGCCACCCTGGAGGAGGTGTTTCGGCCCGGTGCTCCGTGGTGCGTTAGCGGATGACCGAGCCGGTGGAATCCTCGTCGGGGTGCAGGCGTTCACATGACACGGGCGCCGTCTACACCTCGCCCGCTGAACCACACGTGACAGGAAGGCTTGCCGTGCAAAACCCGTCCCAGCTGTACCGGTTCGAGACCGACACCGACCCGCGTGACGTGCGGGCCACGGTGCTCCTCGTCGCGCTCGGGGGATTCATCGACGCCGGCGGCGCACAACGGCTGATGACCGATCACCTCCTCCGCTCGCTCGACCATACGGTGGTTGCCTCGTTCGACCTGGACCAGATGTTCGACTACCGCGGCCGGCGCCCGGTCATGACCTTCGACCGCGACCGGTGGTCCGCCTACGCCGATCCGTCCCTGCTGCTGCACCGGGTGATCGACACCGACGGCCAGCCGTTCTTGGTCCTGACCGGTCCCGAGCCGGACTACCAGTGGGAACGCTTCGTGGAAGCGGTGCGCGAGCTGATCGGGATACTCGGGGTGACGCTGACCGTGAGCGTGAACGGCATCCCGATGGCCGTGCCGCACACCAGGCCCATCGGTATCACCGCGCACGCGTCCGACCCGCGGCTCGTGGTCGAGCGCGAGCCGATCTTCGGGACCGTGCAGGTGCCGGCCAGCGTCACCGGCCTGCTCGAACTCCGGCTGGCGGAGTCGGGCAACGACGCCGTCGGTTTCGCGATCCACGTGCCGCACTATCTCGCCCAAGCCGATTTCGCCGACGCGGCGGTAGCGGCGCTTGGCACGTTCACCGGTGCCACGGGCTTGGGCATCCCCGACGCCGAACTGGTCGCCGCCGCCGGGCTGAACCGGGCCGAGATCGCCAAGGAGGTGGCCGGCTCCGATGAGGTCGCCTCCGTGGTTGAGGCGCTCGAACGGCAGTATGACACCTACGTCGAAGGTCACGCCCGCCCCAGCCTCCTGGCGACCGACGTCAGCGAGCTGCCCAGCGCGGAGGAGATCGGCGCCGAGTTCGAGCAGTTCCTGCGCAACCAGTCCGACGAGGGCTGACCCAGTCCGCCGAGGGGTGTCGCCGGTCAGTCCTGCACCTCCGACCAGCGCTGGATCGTGCGGGTGTCCGCGACGAAGCGCACGGCTGGGGAGGCTGCCCACCACCTCGCCGCGTCGCTGAGCGAGCGCTCCAGGATGGCGGCTGTCTCCCGCGCCGCCTCCTGGGGCACCTGCACGAGCAGCTCGTCGTGCAGGCAGAGGACGATTTCCGCTCCCGTCCCGGCCACCGCGAGTCGGACCGTGGCCGCCCACGCCTTGAACAGCTCCGCTGCCGCTCCTTGCACCACGGCATTGCGGGCGTACCTGCCTCGCCCGGCAAGCGCCCCGGGCAGCGGATGGTATGGCGCCGGCGGCATACCGTCCGCTGCCGGGGGCACCGCGGAGGTCGCGAAGAGCGGAGCCGGCGCCGGCGGATCGCCCATCGGGACGCGCCGGCCGCCGTACGTCCGTACGGCCGTGCCCGCCACCCCGTCGGCGTACGCCGCTTCGAGGTAGCCGACAGCGGTGGGGTAGGCGTGCTGCAGTCCTTTGAGCGCTTCGCCGGCGGCACCGCTCGTCTGGCCGTACATCGCCGCCAGGACGGCGACCTTGGCACGCGGCCGGTCCACGCCGAGGCGGGCCGCCACGGGCGCGTAAAGGTCCGCCGACCGGGTGTCCCGGGCAAATGCCTCGTCGCCGGACACCGCAGCCAGCACCCGCGGCTCGATCTGGCCGAGGTCAGCGCGGACCAACACGTGACCCGGCTCGGCGGCAACGGCGGGCCGAAGCGGTTTCGGGAGGTTGTGCAGGCCGTTCGAGGCCCGCATCCTCCCCGCCCCGCCGTCACAGGCCGTCCATTGGCCACGGAGCCGGTCGTCCGAACCCAGGTTGGCGTCGAGCCAGGGGTACCCGTACGTCGTCGCGATCCGCTCGGCCTTGCGCCACTGCAGCAGGGCATCCACCAGCGGGGACGTCCCTCGGAAGGGCTCGAGCCGCCATGCCCTCGTGTCCTTGACGACGATGCCGGCTGAGGCGAGGAGCGCCTTGACCTGCGCCGGGTTTCGCAGGTCGGTGACCATGGTGGCGCGGGGGCCGAGCCGCAGCACCTCGCGGTCGCGAGCTTCGGCGTGGGCCCGCGCCAGCTCCGCAGACGCCGGGCGCGGGCCTGCCGAGGCGCCGATCAGCCGCTCCGCCGTGGCCCGGTCGACGGGCAGACCATGCTCCTCGAGTTCGACGCAGAGCAGAGCCGCCGCCGACTCGGAGTGCGCGGTCGAGACCGCGTTCGTGGCGACGTCGGACAGCAGCTGCTGCTGTCCCGCGGCCGCGGTCAGGGCCATCCGACCCCAGGCGAGCAGCCGGTCCCCGGAGGTCAGTCGCGAGCGGTCGGCGGCATCGGGGCGCAGGTAGCCGTCCGCTCGCAGCAGCTCGCCGGCCTGGATGGCCGGCGCCACCGGTTCCCCGGGCCTTGAGAAGTCCTCGGCGAAGTCGAAAAGGTCCCCCGTGCTGCGGGGAAGGCGGTCGGCCGGCAGCCGGCATACGGTCGCCCACACCAGGGCGGGGTCGGCCGCCCACCCGCCGAGCAGCAGCCGGTGCGCCTCGGCCAGGTCCCAGCACCGCTGCACCGGGATACCGCGCCGTACGACCGGGCGGGCGTCGTGGGCAGCGTCCCACCAGACCCAGCGGGGATGCCGCTCCGCCTCCAGCGCGGCGACCCGCGCCAGCACGTCGGTGGCAGGCCCGGCGAAGGTGACAGCACCGCCGACCAAGGCACCCTGTTCCTGGTCTGCGGCCCAGACCAAGGCCACCGGTCCGGCGCCGTCGGTCACGGCCTAAGAGGGTTCCGTCTGGCCCGCACCCGTGCTCTTGAGCCGCACCTGCCGCTTGATCCGACTCAACATCGCGACCATCCCCCGCAAGCGCAGGGGAGAAACGGCCTCGGCCAGGCCGAACCGGTAGGGGGCGTCGTCCGGCACGGCCAGGACCTCGCTGACGCGCAGACCGGACAGCCCTTCGCTGAGGATGCCGGCGAAACCGCGGGTGGTCGGCGACTCGGCCGGCGCCTGGAAGTACAGGCGGACCTCCCCGTCGGCTCCGGGCTCGCCGTCCTGGCCCTCCAGGGACACCTCCACGACCAGGAACACCGGTGACTGGCACTCGTCGACCTGCTCCATCAGCTCGACGTGCCCGGCGTACCGGTCGGGCAGCGGCGGCAGGTCGTCGCTGAACTCCAGCAACAGCTGCAGCCGCTGCTTGACCTCGAGCCCGGTGAAGTCCTCGGCGATCTCGGCCAGGGCCGGAGGCAGCGCGGCGGTCTCGGTCTCGCCGGTGCTCACGCCGCCACCGAGCGCTGCGCCGCCCTGGTGGGGTGAGCTCGTCGGGTGGATGACCATGGACCGCTCATCGCTCGATCGGTACGCCGACCGAGTTGCCCCACTCGGTCCACGAGCCGTCGTAGTTGCGGACCGCGTCGAAGCCCAGCAGGTGGGTCAGCACGAACCAGGTGTGCGAGGAGCGTTCGCCGATGCGGCAGTAGGCGACCGTCTCCTCGTTGGGGTCGAGCCCCTGCTCCTTCAGGTAGATCGCCTCGAGGTCGGCCCTGCCCTTGAAGGTCCCATCGGCGGCGGCGGCGCGAGCCCACGGCACCGACTTCGCGCCCGGGATGTGGCCGCCACGCATCGCACCCTCCTGCGGGTAGTCGGGCATGTGCAGCAGTTCGCCGGAGTACTCCCCGGGCGAGCGCACGTCGACCAGCGGTCGGCCGAGGTGGGTCAGCACGTCGTCCTTGAAGGCACGGATGCGGGTGTCGTCCCGCTGGACCACGGGGTAGTCGGCGGCGGCCGGGGTGGGGGTGTCACGGGTGAGCTCCCGCCCCTCGGCGGCCCACTTCGCCCGGCCTCCATCGAGCAGTCGCACGTCGGGGTGGCCGAACAGCGAGAACACCCACAGCGCGTATGCCGCCCACCAGTTGTTCTTGTCGCCGTAGATGACAACGGTGGTGTCACGGCCGATACCGCGCTCGCGCATCACCTCGGCGAAGCGCGCGCCGTCGACGTAATCGCGGGTCACCGGATCGTTGAGGTCGCCGTGCCAGTCGAGCTTGACCGCCCCCGGGATGTGGCCGGTGTCGTAGAGCAGGACGTCCTCGTCCGACTCGGCCACCACCAGGTCGTCGTCGAGCAGGTGATCCGCGAGCCACGGGGTCGAGACCAGGCGTTCGGGATGGGCGAACTGGGCGAAGTCGGCGCTGTCGTCGACGGGGGCGGGCATGAACACCTCGGATGGGTCGGTGGCACGGATGATGGCCGGGCTAATCGTGACACGGGCCACCGACGCACAGCGACGGGCAGCGCCGCGCGGCGTCGCCGCGGCGAGGAGGCAAGGTATGGACCCGACCGAGGCACGCGCCTACTGGGACGGCCAAGCGGCGACCTTCGACGACGAGGCCGACCACGGGCTCGCCGATCCGGCGGTGCGTGCGGCGTGGGCCGACCTGCTGCGCCCGATCCTGCCTCCGCCACCGGCGCGGGTTGCCGACCTCGGGTGTGGAACCGGCTCGCTCGCGGTGCTCCTGGCCGAACTCGGCCACGACGTCATGGGGATCGACCTCTCACCGGCGATGGTCGGGCTGGCGCGGCGCAAGGCGAGCCGGCACGGTGTCGCCGTCAGCTTCGCCGTCGCAGACGCTGCATCCCCCGCGCTGCCGGATCGCGGCCTCGATGTCGTGTTGGTCCGTCACGTCCTGTGGGCGCTCGCCGACCCGGCCGGGGCGGTCGCCACCTGGGTGCGGTTGCTGGCGCCGGGCGGGCGGCTGATTCTGGTCGAGGGACAGTGGGGAACCGGAACCGGTATGGCGTCCACGACGGTTGTTTCACTGGTGCGCGAGAGCCTGGCCGACGTCCGGGTCACCGACCTGGCGTCGGCCAGGCTGTGGGGAAGAGTGATCGACGACGACCGCTACCTCGTCGCCGGCCATTGCTAGCGGCGGGCTCGGTCGCGCTGGGTCAGATCTGCTCGGCGTCAGTCGCTGGGCGGTGCTGCGCGCAGAGCCTCCACGTCTTCGATGACGTCGGTCTCCTGCGCCGACTTGTCCGGCCGGTGCCGGATCACCCGGGCGAAACGCAGTGCCAGCCCGGCGGGATAGCGCGGGGAGGTCTGTACGCCGTCGAAGGCGATCTCGACCACGACCTCGGGCCGAAGGGTCACGACATACTCGTCGGCGGGACCGCTCGCGAGCCGGGGGAGGACCTCGGTCTGCCACCGCAGCATCTCGTCGGTCAGCCCCTTGAACGTCTTGCCGAGCATGACGAATCCGCCCGACGGGCCGAACCGCCCGGACGGGTCGCGTGCGCCGAGGTGGAGGTTGGACAGCCACTGGCTCCGCCGGCCGTTGCCGCGTTCGACGGCGAGGATCACCAGGTCGAGGGTGTGCACCGGCTTGACCTTGACCCAGCCCGCGCCGCGGCGGCCCATCTCGTAGAGCGCGGAGTCCGCCTTGACCACGACTCCCTCGTGCCCTCGCGCGACGACGCTCTCGGCGAACGCGGTCGCCTCGGCGACCGCCTCGGGCCAGGTCGGGTCCAGCACCACCAGGGCGGGCGTCAGCAGCTCAGCAGGCACCACGGCTGCCAGGGCCTGTCGCCGGACAGGGCTCGGTTCGTCGATGAGGTCACGCCCATCGAGGTGCAGCACGTCGAACAGGAACGTGCTGAGCGCCGTACTGCCGCTCGACCGGGTGGCCGTGCGCGACCCAGTCTCCTGGAACGGCCGCGGACGGCCGTCCTCGTACAACGCGATCAGCTCGCCGTCGAAAATGGCCGTCTGCACCGGGAGCGCCAGGACGGCTTCGACCACCTCCGGCACCCTGGCGGTGATGTCATCCAACGAGCGGGTCAGCACCCTGACCATGGGTCCATCCCGGTGGATCTGCGCCCGGATGCCGTCGAGCTTCCACTCCACCGCCGCGGGTCCGGTGCGCGCCAGCGCCTCGGCGACGCTCTTGGCCGAGCTGGCCAGCATGGGGCTGACGCCTTGACCCACGGTGAGGGCGAAACGGTCCAGCGCCGCGGCACCGCCGCACAGCGCCGCCGAGGCGACGTCGGCGAGGCTGCCGCTCACTGTGACGGCACGGCGTACGGCTTCCAGCTCCAAGCCCGAGGCCTGAGCAGCAGCGGCCAGCACCACCGACTCCAGCGCCCCCTGCCGGATTCCACCGCGCAGCAGCCCGTAGACGAAGTCCCGCTCGGCAGGGGTGAGCACCGCGAGCAGGTCGTGAAACAGTCGGGCCCGGCGTGCGGACGACCCGCTGCCCGCCAGCCCTGCCGCGTCCTGCAGGCAGGCGTCGAGCGCCACGACCGTCACCGACGGACTCAGCGCCGGCTCGGGAACGACGGTGGAGCCGGTCAGCTGTATGCCGGTGCGCCGCTGCCTCAGCGTCCCGGAGAGGTAGCGCACCACCAGCCCTACCTCGTCGGTGGCGGCCACGTCATGGGCGCCGGCCGGATCGTGGGTGCCGGCCGGATCGTGGGCGGAGGCCGGATCGTCGGCGGAGGTCGGATCGTGGGCGGAGGAGGACTCGTCGCGGGCTCGGCTCAGCAGCTCGGCGATCAGCGCCGTCTTGGCGTTGCGCGAGGTGGTCGCCGCGACGGCTCGGGACGTCGCGACGAGATCGGCCAGCAGCACCCCGCCATGCTGGCAGGATGGTCTGACAGGTCAACGGGAGGACGCACGTGGGAATCTTCGGGTTCGGCAAGGACAGCGACGACGAGAGCGATGCCGCCGGCGGCGCTGGCCCCGGGTCGGCACTGGATACGGCGCCCGCGAAGGGCAGTGGAGCGGGCGGAGCGCTGGTCGAGCGGCTGATGGACGCCGGTATCGACGGCAAGGGCCGCTTCGATAGCGCCGGCGAGGTGGCGGCCAAGGCGGTGCGAGAGCACGGGACGCCGGACGAGGCCGTGGATGCGATCGTCGCCAGCCATCTGCGGCTGGCCGCTGCCGGAGGGTTCGTCACCAGCCTGGGCGGCTTCGTGACTATGCCGGTTGCGCTGCCTGCCAACGTGCTGGGCTTTTACGTCATCGCAACCCGCATGGTGGCCTCCATCGCCTCGGTGCGTGGCTACGACATCCGCCAGCCCGAGGTTCGCTCTGCCGTGCTCCTCACCCTCATCGGTGCCGATTCCGACGACCTGCTGAAGAAGGCGGGGATGCTGTCCAGTGGCCGTCTGGCCAGCTTGGCCACCCAGCGGCTTCCGGCACCGGTCCTGCTCGCGGTCAACAAGGGCATCGGATTTCGGCTCCTGCGCCAGGTCGGTGAGAAGTCGCTGACCCGGTTCGGCAAGGGGGTGCCCCTCGTGGGCGGCTTCGTCGGAGCCGGCGTCGACTCCTACATGCTGAAGAAGATCGGCGACAAGGCCAGGATCGAGCTGCCGGTCCGCTGACCCGGGCGGTCCCTGGGGCGCCCGCGGCGAACCGGTCGAACGGTAGCGGCGTCCCCGCCGGGAACGCTGATGGCTCTGGCACCCAGCTGGTTGGGCACGGGTTCTGCATGGCCCCGTTCTGTACGGCGGGTTCTCCACAGCGGTTCTCCACAGCGGTTCTCCACAGCGTCTGCCGCGGAGAGCCGCTCCCGTCCCAGTACCCACAGGCCGGAATCCGGCGATTCGGAATCGGACAGCGCGGGCCGACGCTGAGCCTCATGAGTTCCCCTCTGCGCCTGCGCGGGCCGGCCGAGCTGGCCGCGGTCCTGCCCTACCAGCTTGGCTACCACCCCACCCGGTCCTTGGTCGTCGTCGCCTTCCACGGCACGTCGATGGGGCTCGTCCAGCGCATCGACCTTCCCGGCGACGGCGACGAAGCTGTCGCGGCGCAGGCGCTGCTGCGCCCGCTGCTCGTCGAGCAGCCGAGCGCCGTGGTGCTGTTCGGCTACGAGCAGGCGCAGGGGCAGGCCATGCCGATGCTCGACGCGGTAGCTGCTGTATGCGGATCCGCGGGTGTCCAGATCCGGGACCGGCTCGTGGTGCGAGCGGGTCGCTGGTTCGCTCCCGACTGCCACGACGCCTGCTGTCCAGGCGCGGGCACGGCGCTGGCGGCGCCGGCCGACCTGCCGGTGGTCGCGGAGTTCGTTGGCCGTGAGATCGCGCCCCTTCCGGACCGGGTGGCGCTGGAGGACGTTGTCCGGTTGCGCGACGCTGCGCGCGGCCAGCGCATCGCCGCCCTCGCCGAGACGCTGAGCCGAGCCCGAGTCGCTGGTGACACCGAAGGTGACGTCGAAGGTGACGTCGAAGGCGACGTGCTCCACGGCCAGGACGAGATCCAGGGCAGCGTGCTGGTGGACCATCGGCGGCGCCGCGACCTGCTCGACTGGCGTGAAGTGCTGCGGGTCGACCACGACGCCACACCGGTTGAGCAGCTGCCTGAGGCGCTGTGCGCCCGGCTGGCGGTGTCCCTCGAAGACGTGGGCCTCCGCGATGCGCTGGTGTCCTGGTTGTGCCCGGGAAGCATGCCGGCAGGCTTGGTCGAGCCGGGGCTGCGAGAGCAACTCGAGACAGCGCTCGAGCAGCCGGGTGTCCGTGACCCGGTGGCTGACTCGGTCAGCCTGCATCGGGCGGTCAGCCTAGACCGCGCGGTTAGGCTCCATCGGACGGAGCGCCGTCTCGTGGATCTGTGCGCCTGTCTCGATGACGACTGGGCGGTCGCGCCGCTCACCGTGCTGGGCGCATTCGCCTGGTGGCGGGGCGACGGGGCCCTGAGCCGGATCGCCCTCGAGCAGGCCCTCTCGGCCCGGCCGGGCTACCGGTTGGCCCTGCTGCTGGAGCAGATGGTGGACCTGGCGATCCGACCGGACCGGTGCAGCGCATGACGGCCGTGGCCCGGGCGCGTCAGGGGACTGGTTGTAACCCATTACGCGGACGTCGGGGAGGACAGCGCTACGGCTGGGTATAGTTCCGGACAGGTCATGAGTGCTAGCGCGAAGCCCCGGCTCGCTAGACGGCAACCCTCCTCCGCGGTGGGGTGCCCCGGGTGATGACCGGGCCGTCTCGAGGCGAGGCGGCAAGCGCGGGCCCGGTCAGCTCCGACAGGCCCTGATCCAGGAGCCGTGGAATGACCCTCATCGAGAGCACAGCGGAGCCGTCCTCTCCCATCGACCCCGCTCGATCCGCCCTCCCCGGATCCCCTTCCGCCCACCTCGGATTCGCACGGTCCGCCGCGCGCGACGACATGGAACCCGTCGTGGACAGGACCCGGCGGCGCCAGACGACCGGCGCCTGGCTGGCGGGAGACCCGGTGGCGGCACGCCGCTTCGCGGACGTCGGATCGCTCACCCTGGAAAGCGGCGGACAATTGCCGGCTGTACGGGTGGCCTACGAGACGTGGGGGACGCTCAGCCACGCCGGCGACAACGCCGTTCTTGTCGAGCACGCCCTCACCGGCGATGCACACGTCGACGGGCCGGCCGGCCGTGGGCAGCCGACGCCCGGATGGTGGGACGGTCTGATCGGTCCGGGCCGACCGCTGGATACCGACCGGTGGTTCGTCGTGGCGGGCAACGTCCTCGGCGGCTGCCAGGGCACGACCGGCCCGTCGTCGATCGCTCCCGACGGCTCGGCCTGGGGCAGCCGCTTCCCGTTCGTCACCATCCGCGACCAGGTCGCCGTCGAGGCGCGGCTCGCCGACGCGCTCGGTATCGACTCGTGGGCCGGTGTCCTCGGCGGCTCCATGGGCGGTATGCGCTCGCTGGAGTGGGGCGCCTCCTACCCGGACCGGGTCCGTTGCTGCATCGTGCTGGCGAGCACGGCGTACGCGACGGCCGAGCAGATCGCGTGGTGCCAGGCGCAGCTGCTGGCGATCCGCGCCGACCCCTGCTTCCAAGGCGGGGACTACTACGAGCGGTCGGTCGGGCCGGACGTGGGGCTCGGCATCGCCCGCAGGATCGCCCATGTCACCTACCGCAGTGAGACCGAGCTGGCGCAGCGGTTCGGCCGGGAGCCGCAGGGCGAGGAGCAACCCCTCGGCGAGGGCGGCCGTTACGCGGTCGAGAGCTACCTCGACCATCACGCCGCAAAGTTGGCCGCCCGCTTCGACGCCAACTCCTACCTGGTTCTCACCAACGCGATGAGCTCGCACGATCTTGGCCGGGGCAGGGGCGGTGTCGGCGCCGCACTGCGACGGCTGACGGCCAGGCTGGTGGTCGCCTCGGTCGACACCGACCGGCTCTACCCGCCACGGCTCTCCGAGGAGATCGTCGCGCAGGTCCCGTCGGCCGCGCCGGTGCGGCAGGTGCGCTCGCCGTACGGTCACGACGGGTTCCTGATCGAGATCGCTCAGGTGGGTGCGATCATTCGGGAGGCGCTCGCCGATCTCCCGTGAGCTGACTGGCTGCCGCGGCGCGCATCGGGTAGCGTCGCCGTCGCGGAGGGAGTCCCCGCCCGAGGAGGACCAGTGCCCGTCGTCGTATCGTCCGCCTTCACCCCGGAGGGCCGCAGTGCGCTCCGCGCCGCTGGGAGTGAGGCCTTACGACGGCGAACCGGCCTGGTGCTGGTGCGAACCGAGCGGGAGGGCATGAGCGCCGACGACCCGGACGCCGAAGGGCTGGATGCGGTCCGCGGGGAGGTGGAATCCGAGCTCGCCGCGGCCGGTCTGGCGTACGAGCTCCGGTCGGTCGACGGTGGCGACGACCCTGCCGGCGTATTGCTCTCCGTCGCAGAGGAGGTCGACGCCGAGCTCATCGTCATCGGGCTGCGCCGACGCACTCCCGTCGGCAAGCTGATCCTGGGCGTCAACGCGCAGCGGATCTTGCTGGATGCGCCGTGCGCGGTTCTCGCGGTGAAGGCTCCCTACCTCGGCTGAGGCTGCACCACACTCGGGCGTTTCCCCTGCGTTGTGCCAACTGGCCGCAGACGATTTACAATAGATGTGAGCCTGTCCGCCAAGCCCAGTCCTTCGGCAAGGACCGCCGAACAGGTCCCATCCATTGCTCCTCGCGATTGCTCGTCCTAGCCTTCTTGCTAGGGCCGGTGGTGTGCGGACCGCGCTGCTGAAAGCGACGAAAGGTCATTCGTGTCGCCTGTGTCACCCTCCCCCGAACGTCCAGAACCATCTACTTCTGCACCATCGACTGCTGCACCAGCTCCCGACCGCCCGCGCACGGTGGCGGCGACCTCGACAACCCGGCGCACCGCGACCGCACTGGTCGATGGGGTGGACGGTGCCGACGGCCAGCAGCCCGCAGACGGTTCGGTCTCCGTGGCCGTGAAGAACGCTCCTGCGAGGGCGGCGAAGACCGCCGCAGGCCCAGGGGCGCAACCACCGAAGCGGGCGGCCCGCAAAGCTGCACCGACACCTGGCACGCCGGCGCCGGCCGCCAAGGGCAAGGCTGCGGTCAAGGGGTCGGCGAAGACTGCGACGTCCGGCGCGGGTGACCAGAAGCCGCAGGACTCTACGGACACGGACGACACCGACTCGCTGAACGCGGTCGATGTCGACGTCGACACGGTCGAGATCGACGTCGAGGAGCTTGATGTCGAGGACCTGGACAAGGTCGCGGCCGACATCGCACCGGACTCCGCCGACGCCTCGGACGCCACCGAATCTGCGGACGTCGCCGAACCTGCGGACGTCGCCGTGGAGGACTCCGCCGACCAGGACGCTCCCACCGTGGCTGTCGCCCCCAAGGCCGACGAGGAGGAGAGCGAGGCCGCCGGGTTCGTCCT
>JAABUK010007933.1_pt1 | contig 15112 bp, 1 predicted proteins | sample 5559141 | NCBI WGS metagenome assembly JAABUK01 (sample SAMN10711869, study PRJNA513367) | rock metagenome | isolation source: Antarctica rocks | place: Antarctica: Victoria Land, Pudding Butte nord | collected 2016-01-03
GCACTTCGATTTCTAATTAGAAATAATAATATATATTACTATTTTGATTTAAAAAAAAGATATTATATTATTATTTCTAATTAGAAATCGAAGTGCACCCACTTCAAATTATAGCTAGTTAGAATCTGAATAGCCTATTATATAGCCTGAAATATTAGCTTTTCAATAATACTATTTATAGAATCTCAGCTATAATTATCAGCCCTATATATCAATTTAATCCTTTAAACTTTTATAAAAATAGATTATATATAGATTCTAAGCTTAAAAATAAAGATATTAATAAAAGGAAATAGACTATTATATAGAGCTTTATTAGCGCTTTCTAATAATACTATTTATATTATAATAGCTAAAGTGGTTAGCCCACTATAATTGATTAAGCTCTTTTTGAAATTTTCATTTTAATGTTTCTTCTGCCAAGGCTGCAGCAAATTTTAACGCTAAATCACGGCAACGCTATTCTCAATAAGAAAGGGGCACAGAGTTAGTGATATAAGAAATAGTCTTAATATTAAAAATATTAAAATCTTTAAAGTAACTTTCTCTTTAATTAACTATTTTAAGCTTAACACAGTCTTCAAAATTACTTAAAATTTTATACAACTTTTCTTACATCTTTAAAATAATTTAATTCAGTTAACACATTATTTAAATTACGTGAAATCTATCTCTTTCTAACTGTTTTCAGCTAAAATTAATAAAAATTTCTCAAAATCACTTAAAATTAAAATTTTCAAATATATTAATAATAGCGAAGATTTTAATCACTATTTAATTATCTTAAATAGCTCGGAAACCCTTATATAAGCGCTCCCGAGCCGAAAACACATTTATGAAACGCGAAATCAACAAACTTCCTTCAATTCGACAGGTTAAACGCCCACGAAAAGCCTCCCAACTCGCTCAATGCTTAATCTATGAGGACCAAACTTCTACAGCCGATAGCCCTGAGTTAGACGCATTTTTTGGTTTTTCTGAAAATAAATTTGGACCCCCCCCGGAGAAGATACAGCCTCATATCTCTGTTAAAATCTCTTTTCAGACCGAATTTCACTCAAAATCGAATTTTCTAGCGCTAGAAATTCACTCTCAAAATATATGAAATATTCTTCAATCACTAACTATTAATAGTAGATAAAGAATATCAAAAATACTTAGAAAATAAATCGAAAATCAGCTAAATGATCACATAAATACGTTTTTTTATATTTTTATATTTTTATTTATTTTTTTCTCTCTATTTTTATATATATAATTAATGCATTTTTAGCGTTTTCTATTGTAGACAATTCTACAGCTGATAAGAAGCTCAATAACTTCTTAATTTCTTCTGTAAAAACTGCAGAATAATTCGAAAACTATTTAATTTCAGAAATTCTTCATTCTTTACTCAATTTTAAATCGCTTTTATTAAAGTCTTATTTAAAACAGCTCTAAAATCTCGATTTCAATAAACATTAACACCTCTTAACTCTTTTTCAATTATTCTTTAACTGAAAAATGATGACTATTATTGTTAAAGAAATAAATTCTTTTATATTTCACAACAATTCTACATCAAATTAATGAGTTTCTCTTTTTATTAAAGAGCTATATCATTTTTTTGACTGTTTATTATTATTATCTCTTCATAGACATCTCTTTCAAGTCTATTTATTACAGCTATAAACCAGCAGCTGACATATCTGACTCTTACTATTGAGACTCGATATTGGGTCAAGACATCAAATCCCGCTTACGCGGAATACCGCCTAGAACTACGACAGATCTGATCTAGAGAGCTACGTCAGATTAGAATGACTAAAGATAAACATTAAAAGAAGTGCTCGAGAGTGCTTAAGAGAAGCACTCAGAAGAATGCTCGAGAGTGCTCGAAAGAAGTATTTAGAAGCATTACGCACAGCTCATCAGTAGATAGATAATTTAATTTCTTGATTTTAGAGTCTGTTCTATCTCACTAAATTAGTTAATGCAGACTGATCGTTTCTCTATATAAGTCTGAACAAAATCTCTTCAGAAAAATCTTGACTTGTATAACTATCTTAGAACTGTGATATTTGCGTTTTCTGTGTATCAGTAAAAATCTTTAATAAGGAAAAATCTGATGAAACTATTGATTTTAAGTCTCTTAATTATTAAGAAGACTTCGCGGTATCTTCTCTATTATATCATTATTTAATCACGTCGTTAACTTACATGCTTATTATATACGTCTTTTGTTCTTCTTGCTTAGACACTTCTTATAAATAGTCGTGTTCTACTTCGCACATTAGATCTTCTTCAATTCTTATAATACATTAATCTTATAATATAGATTCTGTAATATTATAAAGAATGATTTCTACTTCTTTAAAAACTTGCGAATTATTAATTACTTAACTTATAAAAGAGTCTCATCTGCGTAACTTTAATATTATATAGATAAATAATAGAAGAGATTGAAAATCTTAGATATTAAGATTATAAGATTATTAATGTAGAGTGATAGAATTCTAATCTGCGTTTTTTTATTAATATATTTATAAGTTTAATTTATTTAATTATATTTAGAAGCTTATATAATATAATTACGTGACTATACACTCTTAGTTTAGTAGATAAGCATGCGCTTAATCTTCTTTAATTACTAAGCAGATCTGAAGATACTGAGCTGTAGTAATGCTGTAAGAGAGATAATCTGTCTGCGTAACACGAGTATTATATAGAGTTTTCATTATCTATTATAATATTATGAATTTTATTTAATTTTCTCTTAAAGAGAGTACTCACATTAAATATTATAAGAAGATAAGAATTCATTATCTCAGCTGCTATATATTGTTATAATGCAGCTATTTAATGCGAGCTTATTAGAAGCACAGCTCATCAGTAATAATTATATAAATATTTATTTATCTTATAATTTTATAATCTTATTCTTCTTCTATAATTAACTTATATTATTAATTACATTCTATCTTTAACTCTTCTATATAAGAATAGTGATTTTTATTTACAATTCTCTGATATTTAAATCTTATTATAACTTATCTTAACAGTTTTTAATACTTTAATTATTTATTATTAAATATCAGTCACTTTATTATAATAAATTTTATTAAGATAAATATATTATACTTTAATAAAGAGTAATTTTAAGAAGAGATCGCTGATATAAATCATATCTTCTTAAAAGTTAATACTTTTAATATATTTTATAAAGATAAAAAGAAACTTTAAATCTTTCTAATTTAAGTTAATATATATATTTAATTTAATATTTAGAAGTTAAAAACGATTAAAATTAAAATAATATTCGCATTTATTTGTCTTAGAAATAAAGTCTTTAATTAATTTGAACTCTATTTAATTAATTACTTAAAGAAGTCTGTTAAAGATAAGAAAGTAAAAATAAAAAGAATCTTCATTAATTATCTTTATTTAAAGAAGTGTATTAGATGAATATATAGAAAAGTAAACGAAAAACGAACTACTAAATAAGAAGTTTAGAAATTTCGATAGATAAATTTAATAATAAAGTATATATTCAAGTTTTAATAGATTATATTAAGAATTAAATGAAATAATACAGCACTTATAATTAAATATTATTTAGAATTAAAGAATTTAATTAAGAATAAATTAATTTAAATTAAAAGATTGAATGAATTAAAAAGTTTAATTAATATATTCATCAAAATAAATAATTATTTATATAAGAAATAAATGAAAAAAGAATAAAAATGTTCTCAGATCTTCATTTCTAATAAATATTGAAAAGATGAATATTAATCAAAATAAAAATGTTATTCTTAAGAAATAAATCTGAATATTATTAATTAGAGAAGATTTAAAAAGAAACTTAATTAAGATAAACTCTCTTCGACTTAATAAGAGAAGAGAATGAAGAAAAACTTATATCTTTATTATAGAAAATTTGAATATTGAGCTAATAATTATTCAAATAAGTAATAATTACATGCGATCTTTGAGAAATCGGCGGAAGTGATAATAGCGAAATCGAATAACACGTGAGATATTAGTTATACTTACATCGAAATACTGATATTAAAGATAATCGCTAAATCGCTTAAATAAATTGGCGATTAAAAGATTAAAGAATTATCTTATATCTATATATCTTAAATCGTCTATTATAATAATAATTATATTATTTATAAATTAAATAAGAACAGCTTAAAATAATATTTCAAAAAACTTAAATAGAAGAAAGTATAATAATGTTAGAAACTGTTAAGTCTAGCTATAATAAGATTCAGATATCAGAGAATTGTGAATAGAAATCACTGTTCTCATATAAAAGGATTAAAGATAGAGTATAATTAATAATATAAATTAATTACGAAAGAAGAATAAGACTATAAAATTATAAAATAAACGAATGTTTATATAGTTGTTACAAATAATTTATGTGTGATACTTTTAAATATTTCTTTCAAGTACTTTTAAGTACTTACTTCTAAATACTTCTTTTAAGCATTCTTAAGCATCATTCTTAATGTGTGTTTTTAATTACTCTAAACGGTCGTAATTTACTAAATCAGATTTATTATAATTCTAGAAGATGTTTATTACGTAAGTAAAGTTTAATATCTTAATTCATTATTTAATCTCAGTAATAAGAGCTAAGTTTATTAGCTACTGATTTAGAGCTGTAACATTATATTCTTCTAAATTAACTTAATCTCTTAAGCTATTTAAATCAGTTTTTAAGATTTCTATTTTCTTAACTTCTTTTCTCTTTTATTATATCTTAGTATCGTGTTAATAAATCTTTCTCTTATAAATAATATTAGATTTAAGCGGAGAAGATAACTTTATTAAAGATACTAATTATAATTACGTATTCTATCTGCGTTAAATAAAATTATCTTTATATATTTTTTAAAGACATCTTAAAGTGTTTAAAGTATACTTATTATAATATTTATTATAATAATAACTTCTCAAAGATTAACTTTTAAAGATTATAATAGAAGAAACTGTATTTAAAGATTGCGCGAAAAATAACTCTTCTTCGTCTTTAATAAAATGCTGTGAAGATAATAAGTCTAAACTCTTATATAGAATCTCTTCAGATAACTTAAAGTAAGATAATTACTTGGAAGATTAAATTTTTAAAAGAGCTTAATTAGAAAGAGAGATATTTAAAGAAGAAAGAATTATTAATTAGTGCGGAATTGAATATCATTTTTAATAAAGAGTAGCTGACTGCTTTCTTTAATTCTTCTTATATCAAAGATTTCAGTGATGATAATTCTTAAGAGTTATAAGACTGAGATTCGTTTCTGATTCTTATATATTTTTCGATATATTATACTCTAATTATTTTATTAGATAATAAGTCTTATCTTTAATCTCTTAATTATTAAGCACCTTTTTTATCTTATACTTCTAATTCTAATTATTTAGCTAAATTAAAATTTATTTAACATTCTTTAGTATAGATTTTAAAAAGAAAATATTAAATATAAAATGAATTCTTATAATGTTTAAGAGTTTAAGTTTATAAATCGATTTATTTAAAACTTTTTAGATTAGATAAAGATCGAGTTTCGTGTGATTCAGTTTTGTGCTGAGTCTTTTAATTTTGATATTTTGACGAAATAAATATACTGAATCTCTCTCTTTAAAGTTTAATCTGTTAATTCTTTTAAAGTTATAATATATACTAGATCTTTAACTAATAAATTTAAGATCTTTTATTAATTCTTAATACAGACTAATTAATAGTTGTATATTAATAATTAATTTCTATATTAATTATTTCATCTCTCTTAATTATCTGTACGGAACTAATTTTTATTTATAATTAATATAGAAAGATAACACTTCAGTTATTATTAAAGTATTATTATACACGAACTATATTAGTGATAAAAGTATTATTCAGTTATTCTAATAATAATTCACATAATATTATAGATATTATTTCAGTATTTAATTAATTCTTTTAGTTTATTTATTTATTTAAGAGTAATAAGCTATAAATAACTTATATTTAATTTCGAGTTAATTTATTAATAACTTTTAGAACTTAGAAGTAAATAGTTTATCTTAATTAGAGATAATCTTTATTAATATATTATGATTTGCGAATATTGTTCGCAAAAATATATAGATTAAGTCTTCGATATTTAACGCTTTTATATAATTAATAAAGTAGATATACTTTATTAATCTATTAATAATGATTAGAATACTATTATAACTGATATTAATTATTGAGTTCTTAGATAATAATAACTTAATAATAAAGTCTAACGTAATAGATTTCTATACTTCTTTAAATTATTTTAGAGATTGTATCTTCTTATATAATTTATATTAAGAATACTTAATTTTCTAATAAGTATCGCAGTTAATAATCTATTATTAAATCGCTTTATTTATTTTAGAAAAATAGTAGGATCTAAAAATATATTTCAGAGTTTTCTTTATTTCTTAATACTTATAAAATGTTTTCTTATAATATTATTAAATGATTATTTCTTTTACTTAATTTATAATATATATCAGTTCTTTATATAAGATCAGTCCGCTATCTTATTCTTAAAAGATTGAATATTTTTCGAATTTTTTTTAATCTCGCGGAATAAATGATTGTTTAAATATAATTTTATAATTCGATCTTTCTAATTTTAATTAGAGATTTGAAATATTAAAATAATCACAGCGTGATTATATATTATAGTTTCGTTTAAGTTCTCGCATAAAACTGATTATAAAGCGGGTCTGATATCTCGAGCGTGATCTGCTTAATAGTTTAAAGCGTTAGCTTTAACATTATCATTCTCTTTTTAATAAGAAATTTTGAAGTTATAAACTGATAATAACTTAGATTATCTTATTTAATATCTATTTAATATTTTAATAATAATAAAGTATAATAGATTTTTGTGATCTATATATACTTCTATAAAATACTTAGATTTCTTTAAGTATACTTATTATTTATTAAACGCGGTAATTATAACTAGAAATTCCTTATTATAAATCTTATAATTAAGTTTTATAGAAATTATTTTTTTAAAATAAAAAATAATAAGTCTTAATTATTCTTCGTTATTAGATTGACTTATATATATATTAATAATATAATCTAATATATTTATTTTAAGCACGATTTGTCTCTTAGAATTAAATATTACGAGAATAAAAATTATTATAAATTTCTGTTTCAGCTTCTAAAATAAAGACTCTACTTCTATTTCTCAGATGAAGAATACTTTCTTTTAAGTTATTTATATTAATAAGACGATTATCTTTAAGTAGCTTATAATAAATCTTCGATAAAAATTAATAAATTCGAGAAATAACTGTAATTTCTTTATTAATATAGATTGCGGTCATTTAAGTATAATTATAATCTTAGATTTATTTATCTGAATCTTCATAACTATTAAAATGAATTTAAGAAACTTAATATTTTACTTATAAAACTCACACTTTTCAATCTTTATTAATAGATTTTTCATTTAAAGAGCGTAAAGTATCTTCCGAATATATTTAATATATTATTTCTTAATTTTCGAGTATATAAGAATATCGTTAAAATAAATAATATAAAACTGATCTAAATATTCTCTCAGAATATCATTTATTAGAGATTGAAAGAAAATAGAAACATTTATTAATTTAAAGAATATAATTAGATACTTATAATAATTATAATAAGTTCGAAATATTATTTTTTATTCTTCTTTCTTCTTCATTCTTATTAGATTATATACTTCTCGTAAATTAAGCGTGATAAATTATTTTATCTCATAAATGCGATTGTATAACTTTGAGATTAATAATAATGTATATTAATTTTTTATTATGATATTATTTAGTTGTTAATAGTTTATATATAAACGCATTTCTTTATTAGACTTTAAAATAAATAGAATTGAGTATTCTGTAAATGAAGTTGAGAGTTGAATAAACTCTTTCTTTTAGTTCTTATTAAAATATTTTTATAGAATCTTAAATTCTTTCTTAAAAAGAGAATAAATAGATTTATATATAAATTTATTATTAGATTTTAAAGAAATCTTGAGATCTTAGAATTAATATTTAGATAGAGTAAATATATCTTTATCTTTAATAAATAAATGTTTAAATTTATTATATTTAGATAAATATTTAAAAGGTTTTTCTATTATTCCGATTAAACATCTATTATTAAATTTTATTTATATTAATAGTAGTAAATTCTATTTATCTAATCCAGACTAAAACTAATCTATATAGGTCTTCTTGTACAAACCGAGCTATTAAACGCCTATTAAATTAATCAATTTTCTTTTTCCCCCTTAATTTATTCTCTCCCTCTTTCTCTCTCTTTCTCTCTCTTCCCTCTCGCTCTATGAGATTTCCTCCGTCAATCTAAATTGATTGAGCAGCTTTGTACAAAGTATCATTTTAATAGCTGCTCTACATCCTTTCTTTTCTAAGAGGATTATTCTCAGATCTATTATATAAAGAGAATTAATGAGTTTCATTCTTTTCGTGATTTATTAAGGATATTTTAGTAGAACGTGTTTCACTATTATATTATTTTATGCGCACTCGTATTAAGAGCTTTCAATTCTAAGCATCTTTCTTTCATATAGAAACTGATTAAAGTCAATCTTACTCGTATGAAATTATATAAGAAGTGCGCTCTTATATTTCTTAAGTCTTTAATATAATATTATCGAATTTTTATTTAGTTCTGAAAGAATTATCTTTAAATACTTTTCTCTTTAATCATTCTTTTATATCTTTTTTCATTTTCATTTATAAACTAAGCAGATTTCTTTATACACTTCTCTTAATCTTTAGAGCTTCATACACTTCTTTAATTTCTTTTATAATAAATCTGATAGAGAGATCTTATTATTTAATCTTATTATATTTTAATTTATTAGATTAAATTGAATAAGTTATTTAGTTATACAATCTCTTAATATTGCGCCGATTCTTATTATATAATCTTTTCTATCTATAGTTTATCTTATAATTCTAATATATATATTATTAATTTCTTAAATAACTTTAAATACTTGAATTCTAATTATAATCTTAACTATTAAATTCTTTATATAAAGATTTAAAGATTAAATATATATCTCTACTTTTAAGATCTTTATTAAGATTACTTTATATACTTTTATAATTATATAAAAACATTTATCTTAAAGAATTTATAGTTTCCTACTTATTTCTTTTTAGTATTCTTTAATCTCTTTTAATATATACTAAATACTTACTTTATACATAATAACTAAGTATATAGCTATTTAATATACTTATTTTTCTACTTCTAAAAAGATACTCTAGATAAATTCTATAATTATATAAAGAGTATTAATTAAATAAACTGATTTTATTTTAATTATTCGAAGATGAGATTATTATCTAAATATAATATTTAGTTAAATATCGAGAATTTATATATTATTCTTTAGATTGATTTCTTATCTCTTAAGCTTTAATCTTGTCTTTATATTAAAATTTCTCTTTATATAATTGAAGTAAATTAGTTTATATTTATTTAAGCAGAATTTCAAGCTATATTTTCTTACTCAGTCTATGTATTTCTTATAGATTTTAGTGAGTACTTAATAATTTCTCTCCGTACTTTTACTATATATTAAGATGTTAATATCATCTATAAATTCTATTGCGCTCGTATGAAGTCTGATATTATCGCATTTCTTTAATAAATTAGTATAATAGAAGAGATATAGAATTAAGAATATTAATAAGTCTTATAAAATTTCTATTATAATTAACACTTTTAATAATATAAACTTATTAATCTTTATCTCTATATAATAATTAGAGAGGAAATCTATTACTTATTATATAAGTGACTCTGAGATTTTTCTTTTTCTCAGATTATAAGTTAATTGTACGTGTGAAATCTTATTAAATATCTTTATCACGTCTAATAAGAGAAGACTTATAACTCTTCTATTTCCTCTCTTTTAAATTATATATATCTTCTCTATAATCTATTATAATACTATCTTTATTATTCTTAGAGAGCGTGCTTTATATTATAAGTCTGAAAGAAAATTATATAATTCAGTAATATATTTTATTTAATTAAATATTACTGCTTTTAAGATCTTTTCTAGCGTGTTTAATAATGTGATTAATTTATACGCTAATAGATTTAAGTAGTCTTTCTTATTTAGCTTCTTCAGCATTATTATACGGGCGCTTTTAAAGTGATCTGACTAGATTTCTTATATAAGATAAGTCTGAAATAATCTTTTAATTAGATTTAACTTCTCTTATATAAAAATTTAAATAATTCTATTTAAGATTCTATCTGATTCTGAGATCTTATCTTTTTTTATATAATTAATTACTTTTAGAATTTCTCTTTTCGCGATCTCTTTTTATTATGAGATTCTTTAAGAATATTTATATTCTTTAATATTTGTAAGATCTATTTTAGAAGGAGAGAGGAAGTAGATATCGCGTAAAAGCTTTACTTTACTTTCTGTGTCTCTTACTTTGTAATAATCTTACTTTAAGAATGAAGAAGAATACTTAAATGATTTATTCTTATAATTGCTATCTTACTTATTATATAATTCTTTAGATTCTTTATAATCTTTATATTATCTCTTATATTATATTTCTGAAGTCTTCTCTTTTTATCTTTAATAATATCTTCTCTTTTTAACTGCGCTATTATACAAAGTTTTATTATATAAAGAGTGATAAATTCTTAATAAAGTTTTTACGTGCTTATTACAGCTTCAGAACAGCAGCTGACAGACTCGACTCTGACTGTCAAGATTCAGCAGTGAGCTAAGACACAGGATTCCGCTTACGCAATATATCTTCTAAAACTATAACGGATCTAATCAGAGAGACTACAACTAATTAAAATATTCAAGATCGAGCGTTAAGAAAGATGCTCAAGAGTGCTTAAGAAGAGCACTTAGAAGTAAGTGCTTAAGAGTACTTAAGAGAAGCATTTAGAAGTATTGTGCACAAATTATTAGTAGCAATTATATAAACATTTATTATTTCATAATTTTATAATCTTATTCTTCTTCTATAATCAACTTATATTATCAATTACATTCTACTCTTAACTCTTCTATATAAGAACAGTGATTTCTATTCACAATCTCTGATATCTGAATCTTATTATAACTTATCTTAGCAGTTTTTAACACTTTAACTATTTATTATTAAATATCAGTCACTCTATTATAATAAAACTTATTAAGACAAATATATTATACTCTAAATAAGAATAATCTTAAGAGAAAATCACTGATATAAATCACACCTTCTTAAAAGTTAATATTTCCGATACGTTTTATGAAAATAGAAAGAAACTTTAAATCTTCTTAACTTAAGTTAATATATATATATAATTTAACACTTAAAAGCTGAGAATAATTGAAGTTAAAATAATATTTGCAGTTACTTATCTTAAGAATGAAGTCTTTAATTAATTCAAATCTTATTTAATAAATTATTTAGAAAAGTTGATTAAAGATAAGAAAGAAAAAATAAAAAGAATCTTCGTCAGCTATTCTTACTTTAAGAAGTGTATCAGACGAATGTATAAAAGAGTGAATAAAGAACGAACTACTAAATAAGAAGTTTAGAAACTTCGATAAACAGGCTCAGTAATAAAGTATATATTTAAGTTTCAACAAATTATATTATAAATTGAGTGAGATAATGTAACGCTCATAATAAAATATTATTTAGAATTAAAGAATTCGATTAAGAATAAGTTAGCTCGAATTAAGAGATTAGATAAATTAGAAAGTCTAATTAATATATTTATTAAAATAGATAATTATTTGTACGAAAAATAGATGGAAAAAGAGTAAGAACGATCTCAGATATTCATTCTCGGAAAGTATTATAAAAGAGAATATCAATTCAAACAAATTCAATATCTCCGAGAAATGAATTTAAATATCACGAATCAAAGAAAGTTTAAAAAGAAACTCAATCGAAACAAACTCTTTTTAATTCAGTAAGAGAAGCGAATGAAAAAGAACTTATATCTCTATTATAAGAAATCTAAACATTAAGTCAATAATTATCTCAATAAACAATAATTACACGCGATCTCAAAAGAATCGGCAGAATAAAGAACGAACAAATCAGATAATATATAAGATATTAGCTGCGCTGACATCAAAATATTAATATTAAAAACAGTTGTTAAACTATTTAAGCAGATTCGCGATTAAAAATTCACAGAATTATCTTACGTCTACTTATTCTAAACTGTCTATTATAATAATTAATGCGTTATTTACAGATCAGATAAGAATGACTTAGAATAATATTCTAAGAAACTTAAATAGAAGAAGATAAAATAATTATTAAATATTATCTTCAAAGTATTTTAGAAGTGAGTATTAAGCAATCTCAAGTATAATAAGAATTATGTGAAAATGATTATTAAATTCTGAGAATTAGCGCTGTATATTAATATAAATTGCGAGTTGAAATTTCAATATTAACACAAAATATATACACTCGAGAAAACACTTTAAAGAATTAAATCGAAATTATAATTAAAGATATATTACACAGAAAACTATTTAAATCAAAATTAAAAATAGATTCATTATTATTAAAATAATAATCTTTAAGAAGCAATCAATTTATATAAGATTAACATCTCAGATTATTTTAAAGAGATTCAAAGCGCAAGTATAATATAAATTTAAAAATCAGAGAAATCAGAGATAGCAAGAATTATGTGTGATAAAGAATATCACATTCCTTACAAGTTATACGCACACTTCTTATGCAATAATTTTAATTATTACTTCACAAAAGAAGAATATACTTATTTCTGAAACTATTAATCTGAAGAGTTAAAAAACAAAAAGACTTTTTACATTAGAGATTTAATAAAAAATCTTCTCTCAGATCTCAAAAATTAGTCGCTACTAATACTTATTATATATAATATATGATCTTGCAGAAATATATTAAATAATAAAAGATTAAGATTATAATAGACTTTAAAGTTATCAAAAATTACATCTCCTTAGTATATATAACTCGCTTTCGTCTATCTATTTAAAAAAAGAATAAATCTTATCACTTAACATTAGCAGATAAAAGCTCTATAAAACAAAATCAAGAATAGATTAAGATAAAGACTTATTCACTCAATCTATTTATATAATAACACACCGAAAAAATAATGTTAAATATTATGAAAATCAAATACAACATTATTCTGAATATTTCATAACTGAAAGCTTACAATTCAATAGTTAGCTGAAGATAATAAATTATCAGTTTTCCTTATTACGCTTATAAGACAATTACGATTACAGTATTATTCACAAAGACAGTATAAGTGAAATCTAATAATAAATGTTTAGTAGAAATAATAAAGAAACTCTTTAAATATTTATCTAAATATAATAAATTTAAACATTTGTTTATTAAGAATAAAAGCGTATCTATATTATCTAAACATCAATTTTAAAATTATAAAATTTCGTTAAAACTTAATAAAAAACTTATATACAAATCTATTTATTCTCTTTTTAAGAAAGAACTTAAGATTCTACAAGAATATCTTAATAAGAATCAAAAAAAAGAATTTATTCAACTCTCAACTTCATCTACAGAATATTCAGTTCTATTCATTTCGAAGTTAAATAAAGAAATGCGTCTGTGTGTTAATTATCGACAACTGAATAATATAATAATAAAAAATCGTTACGCATTATCTCTCATCTCTGAGCTACATAATTATATTCGTGAAGCTAAGTAATTTATAACGCTTAATTTACGAGAAGTGTATAATCTAATAAGAATAAAAAAAGAAGAGAAATGAAAAACAGTATTTTAAATTTATTATAATCATTATAAGTATCTAATTATACTCTTTAAATTGATAAATATCTCAATCTTTTTTCAATCTCTAATAAATAATATTCTTAAAGAATATCTAAATCAGTTCTATATCGCCTATCTTAACAACATTCTTATATACTCTGAAATCAAAGAGCAATATATTAAATATATTCAAAAAATACTTCGCATTCTTCAGACAAAAAATCTATTAATAAAGATTAAGAAATATAAGTTTCATAAGCAAAGTATTAAGTTTCTTAAATTTATTCTAACAGTTATAAAAATTCAGATAAACAAATTCAAGATCACAATTATACTTAAATGACCGCAATCTATATCAGTGAAGAAATTATAATTATTTCTCAAATTCATCAACTTCTATCGAAGATTTATTATAGATTACTTAAAAATAACCGCCCTATTAATATAAATAACTAAAAAGAAAATATTCTTTATCTAAAAAACAGAAGCAGAGTCTTTATTTTAAGAGCTGAAATAGAAATTCATAACAGTTCTTATTCTTGTAATATTTAACTCTAAGAGATAGATTGTGCTCAAGATAAATATATCAGATTATATCATTAATATATGCATAAATCAATCTAATAACAAAGAACGATTAAGATTCATCATCTTCTATTTCAGAAAGATAATTCTAACGAAACTCAATTATAAGATTTATAATAAAGAACTTCTAGCTATAATCATCGCGTTTAGTAAATAATAAATATACTTAAAGAGATTTAAATATTTTGTAAAAGTTTATATAGATCATAAAAATCTATTATACTTCATTACTATTAAGATGTTAAATAGACGTTAAATACGATAATCTAAGCTATTATTAATATATAACTTTAAGATATTCTATTAAAAAGAAAATAATAATGCTAAAGCTGATACTTTAAGTTATTAAGTAAATCACGCTTGAGATGTTAAATTCTCTTCACAATTAATTCTACGTAAAAACATAGATAAAACAATAACATATAATTATATTATAATCACTTTAACATTTCAGATCTTTAATCAAAATTAGAAAGACCGAATTATAAAATCATACTTAAATAATTATTTATTCCGCGAAATTAAAAAGAATCTTAAAAAATACTTAGTCTTCAAAAAATAAGATAGCGAGCTGATCTTATATAAAGAATTAGTGTACATCACAAATTAAGTAAAGAAAACAATTATTCAACAATATTATAAGAAAGCATTTTATAAGTATTAAGAAATAGAAAAAACTTTAAAATACATTTCT
>JAABUK010007934.1_pt1 | contig 15109 bp, 21 predicted proteins | sample 5559141 | NCBI WGS metagenome assembly JAABUK01 (sample SAMN10711869, study PRJNA513367) | rock metagenome | isolation source: Antarctica rocks | place: Antarctica: Victoria Land, Pudding Butte nord | collected 2016-01-03
CGCCATGCCTCAAATTTCAAAACGGTTCGAGCGACTTCCAATCGGCCGGCAGATCAAAAGAGAAATCAATGGCGAGACCGAGCCGGGACTGGTGTCTGGAATGTTCAGCATGGCCGCCCCTGCGTGGAGGATAGTTTACACAGTCAAGTGGAAGCCACTCAACGAGCAGGAATACGAGGAACACCTTGCCTTAAAGACTGTTCAGCACTACTACAAGTCAGATGACACCTATGCCAACGAACCGTTTGTTGATGAAGAGATTCGTCTGCTTCAGCAGGTACAAGACACATGTTGGTACAGGCAAGAATTAATGTGCTTTGAGCAGCTTCAGCATCTTACTTCTTGTGCAGTACAACTGGGATGAGCGCAAGTGCCCCAAGAAAGGAACGCCTGAATTTGATAAGGAAGTTCAGGACAGGTTTGGCAATGGATCTGAGGGGACTGGCAAGTCTGGCAGCAAATCAGGCAAGGGCAGGCGCGCCAATGCAAAACAGTCCACAGCAGCTGTAGCAGCCAAGACGGCGAGCAAAGCAGCAGATGCTGTCACTACCAGCGGTGCTGCTGCAAAGAAGCAGAAGTCAGATAAGGAGGCCACACCCAGCGCACTGGCACGTGTGTCAGGACCCATCAGGCACATTGCTGACGCAGTCAATGACACCGCAGACAAGATCAAGGAGGTGCCTCAGGTTCTTGGACAGATGATCAGTGATGCCCTGCCTAGCAGCAGCAGAAAACAGAGCAGCGACAGGCCTGCAATGTCAACAGGCACAAATGCAGCAGCGCAGCCTTTGACAGATGCAGCACAGAAAGCACAGCAGGCTATCACTGCCATGTCTCCTGCTGGGGCATCAGGCACAGGCAAAAGAGCATCTGGCACGAAGCAAGATGCGCCGCCTGCTAAGAGATTCTCTAGGCATGCCACTATCGCTGGACCAGCCTCAGCTGTGGTGCTTGACGACCAAGATGAGGACATAGATATTGGTGGAGAGGCGCCACATGCACAGAAGGTCACTGCTGCTCATGCAAGTCTTGTGGGTTGTTGGATTTGCTGGACTGTGTTGCTTGCAAGAAGTTTTGTGTGTGAAAGGAGGTGTTCTGGCATGTGGGTGTACGAGGATGAGCTTGTTTGCAGCTGTTGTTAGTATTGACATGACTGCAAACAAAGCATGTAGCATTTGTGGCAGGGTTTGATCACATGTTCACAAACATCAAGTAAAAGTTTCCCACCAAGGTCATCAAACCCTGCTGCCATCTCTGTCCTGTTCTGCCATGTGAGCAGTGCAAACTTCCTCCCGTATTTTGGCTTTGCATGTCCAAGACCGCACATGCAGATGTGCAGTTGTCAATCTATCAAGGCAACACTATGCCATTTTGTCTGCAATTGCCTTTGGCTTTTGGCATGTGATCACACAATGCAATCAACGCATACGACGCAAGAAGTGATTAGACATCTGCATGAAGACTGGGTTCATGCTGCAGAATGAGGGCAGTAGTGGGGTGGTGGGCAGCATTGCCAAGATCATCAGCACCCTTTCTGCTGCTCCCAGCAGCCAGGCACAGACCTCAGATCACCAGGTGACAGGCTGCTCCTTGCACTTACTTTGTAGCCATCATCTCTCTGAGACACACACTGCATGCTTGTGCTGGTCACCGAAGTCAACGCATGTGAAGCTGGGCATAAGCGTATCATCACCAGCTCTCATATGCGTGTGTGCTCTTTATGGGCCCTCAGACGGTTGGACCATGCTTAAATGACGACTTTTGGTCTCAAAACATACTTTCAGCATCAGCCAAGTGCTCAAGCTCACATGTCAGCGTCCTTTAGCATGTTGCTTCAGCTGCAGTACATGCACCGCATCGGAGCACTGAACTTTAAATACGCAAATTTGCGAGTTTTGAGAATGGCAGCCATCTTATGCAGTAAACACAGCAGGCATGGCCCCACCCACTTGCAGTGCCAACAACAGAACATCAGATTGGCACAATACAAATGGAATGTTTTGATCACATCTGAACTGTGGTTAAACTGGCTTGAACATTTTGGATATGTGACGGATGGTAAGCTGTCTAAGCAGCTCTTACTCTGTCCAGTTGAAGCCAAGAAACGCCATGGTGATAGCCGGAAAAATTGGCGTGAACTTTAGCAGTCTGATGCAGAATCCATCTTGACATGTTACTGTTGGTACAGTGACTGCCAAAACAGGACCTTAATACAGGGCATTAGTGAGGACTGTGCATGCCTGAATCTGGGGAGGACATGTATTCGATGAATTACCAACTGAATGAATGAGTAACAACAAGCAGACAACACCAACTTGCGCCTGTGCCACTGCATTGACTTACCTGGTTGTTCAGCACTCAGCTCCAGCTGCTGCATTCCGTGTAGATGTGTGATACCTTTGACCGACTGTTGCATTGCCCATGACAGGGTGGGGAGTTTGAGGCAACAGGGCTGCAGCCAGCAGACAAGGGCAACCATGGTGCAGACAGCCCTGCTGAGGCTGAGGCTGATGCTGCACACCAAGAAGAAGAGGATGAGGAGATGGTGGAGCTGGCTGCTGGGGCAGAACCGCAAAGCATTCCTAAGAGGTCTGCCACTTCAGCTGAGCCACAACTGCATAGATTGTTCATGCACCTCGCTCACGCAATTCACAGTTTCGCAGACACACTATTGCAGCGTGATGTGTGCTTTTAGAGCACATGCGTATGGGCAATTGATAATATGCCAAGGTGGCAAGTGACACTGGTTGCTCAAGAGGCAGCTGCTCTTGCTTGTCGTGATAATCATTCAATCGACTGTGATGCAAAAGTGACTAAGACTGGTTACCATACGCAGAGTGACGATGTGCAAAGGAGACGTGCCAGTGGATGTGCATAGTGCTGAAGACTACGAGGAGAGTGAGGAGTATGTTGTGGACAGCATCGTTGCACAGAAGGGAAGGGGAACATGCACTACATGGTCAAGTGGAAGGTTGGCTTTGCTTTATGCTTGGCATATATTAGTAACCAGCTTGCTCATACATACATTGGGCAAGACCTGCCTGCATGTTCATCAGCCACATAGCTATTTTCTGGCTAAAAGGCTGTTTAATGCAACAGCTTCTCAAGTTCTGACACCAGCCCTGTAATACTGCATACGGTGGAATTGTCAGTTTTGAGCGTCTGTGAGCATGGCATGCCACAACTTACCTGTTTATGACATTGCACCTTGGCAGTCCTGATGTTGTGCATCTGTATAGGATGAAGGCAACCAGCTGCAGCAAAAGCAGTGAATGATAGTTTGTGTCACTGTATACAGAACCTAGTTGCTGCATTGTGAGTCATACAAGCCTGCCAGATTGCCTCAGACAGTAAGCATGCTGACGTTGTGCAGGGGTATGAGATGGACCCTGAAGCTTGGACCCCAAGAGGCAACTTGAAGGAAACATTGGCTCTGGCGCAGTGGGAGAAAGCCCTCAAGGGCAAAGGCACTGCTACTGGCAGTACACAAAAGGTAACAACCCACAGCAAAGATCTGCTCTATGAAACAGTTTTTAGAATTCAGCCAGTGCTTGATAATCTGGCGTGGGTCTATAAGCGACTACAAATACACTCACAGAAACCAAATATACACTGAGCAAGTGTGGTCGTGTACAAACTGTATGAAAATTAATCAAAGCCACAAGCACATTCCACACGCTGCATTATGTCAGGATGTCTGCATAAGCGTAAATTGATATGCAGTACGTCTGGTTTTGGGTCAAAGGTCTTGCTTACTGCTTGCCAGATGTTTGAAGTGTAAAGCCCGGGGCAGTTGCTGCATGAGCAACTCTGTATGCACAAATGCACAGTATCTGGTGTCAAGCTAAATGTGTTCAGCATGCACCAGGGAATGCTGTTGCTTACAGGGAAAGAAGAGGAAGTCAGGCCATTGACGCATAAGTGGGTCACCTTCACCATGCATTCTCCTAGTCAGTAATCACCTTTCAGCATCTTTTTGATGTCATTGGAGAAGGATCCAACAGACCTAGCCTCATTTCAATGTCACTGGAGAAGGACCCAGCAGATCTAAGCCTCAAGAGATCTTAACTGTCTGTTGCTGCTGTGTCTGACCATGCAACACTGTGTATACCAGCTGTCCTCGTTTGGTCTAATCATTGCTAGTGAAATGTATGTAACACTACATTAGAGATCGTCATGCTTAAATGGCCATCAGCAAAAATGTTCATGACACTTACTTTTTGGTAGCAAGGGCACAAGTGCAAAAGGTCACCACAATCACCTGCTGTTGTTAGTCTGCTGTGTACATAGCCGAGACAACACCAGAAGCACAAGCTAAAGTCTGTAAATTGCAGGACCTGTCAAACAGTACAGTACAATACAAATAGTTTTACACTTGAGTCATGTGGCTAAGCCACTACACATGGTCAGAGTCTGACCCAGACCCTGCACTAGCCCCAGCTGACCCTCCAAGATATGCCATCTCACTAGACTGGGTCCGCTGGCGCCTGCTAGGCAAAGGTGGTTTTGGAGATGTGTGAGCCTTCGCCCCTCTTGCACCACTGCTAACACCAGAGAAGCTGCCAGCCATACTGAGTGACAAACCTTCGCTTGATGCTGGTCTCATGGGCATATGAGGCTGATGCGATTGCCTCCTTCCGGCCCAAGACCTGGGACCGTTGAGCTGCAGTGACCCCTGCTGCGAGTCACCCTGGCCAGTTGCCTCATCGAAAGGCAAGTTTGACTGATCAAAGGGCAACTGAGACTCATCGAAAGGCAGGCCGGGCTGGTGTGCTGGCTCCTGTTGATCCTGCCCAATGGTATATTGCGTGTCTTGCCACTGGTCATCAGCTAATGGTGGCGCCTGAGCTTGCTGCTGTTGCTCTTCTTCCAGCCGTTTCAGGGCAGGACCCTGCATTTGCTCGCGCTTCTGTTCCTCATAAAAGCTCTGCACACAGGTGATCAGCACTGTGTTTACAAGCAACACACAACATTGCAGCTTGAGCATGACTTGCCTGTCTGGCTTTGGCCACATGGCATATTGTGGATCGACAGCATGTGAGTGAAAGACATGAATGCGACTTGCAGGCACATGTGTGAAGTCAACCAACCACACACAGAAGGCTCTAATGAGATGTTCCACACACACTGCAGATGAGCCATCTGGATTGGGCACAATTACAAATAGACATACAAGTGTATGCAAGACATGGAGCCATGCAAACAGGCACAGGCCATGTGCATAGCCATGTGCATAGTCATGTGCATAGCCATGTGCGTAGTCATGTGCATAGCCATGTGCATAGTCATGTGCATAGCCATGTGCATAGCTCTGCAACAGCAACACTGGTGACCATATGACATACCTGGAGCATGAGCTGCTTGTAAGCAAGGGGACTATGCAAAGCAGGGTCAGGGGGTGCAGCTAGTTGACTGGCAGCCAGCTGGATCTGACTGGACATGTGATGGGCGCTGCCCTGCTGATACTCGGAGCGCTCCAATGACCCTAGCATGCTGCCATGCAGCCTCAGGGCTGATGCAGACATGCCCCTGTCAGGGAAAGTGACGGGGCCAGGGGCCTGGGCTGGGGTCCAGGCAGGGGTTGCTGCATGGTAGCTGCTCCTTGCACCTGTTTGAGCCACTGCAATACAGAGGAACTATCTGTAGGAGCTGTTTGCTCAAGGTTTGCAAAGAGACTCACAAGGAACAGGAACGTGTGTACTGCACAGGAGACAGCGCATGGGTGATGCACAGGTAATCCTGCATCACTATGCCGTTTTAATGCAGCAGCAGATAATTGAACATTGCTTGCATGCTGTGATCATGCCAGAAGGGCACAACAAGAGGGCAAGCTGACCATGCTGTGCGAGTGAAGCAGTCTGCATGTGTGCCCCACTCTGGTAAAGGCCAGTGAAGGGGTAGTGGGGGGAGGGGGCAAGGGGGGGGGGGGGGTCCAGGGAAGCCAGCATCTGCTTGGCTGCAGCCCCAGGCTCCCAGGTGGGGTAAGTGGATACAAAACTCAAGAAGGATTTCTCCATCTTTCCTTGCCGACTGCGTGACGCCTGCAACCCATCAAGCCTTGTTTCAACTTTGCTGTAATGCTGCATCGGCTCCAAGATGTAGAGATAGAGTGTGCTCCCAGATAGCTTGTGCATCAAGCAAGCTGGTGGTTGAGCTTGCATACACAAAAAAGCTGATGAAGATGCAAGACATGGGGTCTGAAAGAACAGGAGCATGGCTCATGAGGGAAAGAAACTGGGGACAAGAGGCAGGAACAAGTGATCGACTGCTACAATGCAGCATGAAGCTGAGATGCATGTGCCTCATGCTCAGCAACCAACACATGGTGGGCCATTAGCCTGTACATTACATTGAACTTTTGTGTGTCCCAGAGCAGCATTGAATGACTAGTTTCATTCAAACTCAGCATTCTCATGCATTCTCTGATGAGTCCCAAAGACACAAAATGTAAATTGATTGATTGATTGATTAGCCAAACAGATCAGGGTAGCAGCAGCATGTTGAGGGTCACCTTGGGGCAGTGCGTTAGGGCCCCATACTTGCTGTTACCATGCTTCTCAAAGTCAAAGTTGGCCAGGCTGCAGATGTCGCCCACTCCCTCCACAAAGACAGTGTTGTCGCGCACAAAGTCCAGGATGGCGTGTGTGCAGTAAGGCAGGGAGAAGTAGAGCACGAAGGGAGTCAGCACTATGCTTGCCATCTCCTCCATGAACAAGCTGGCCTGGAAAACACAAAAGCACAAGTTTTCAGCAACTTTGTGTGATGATTTCAGCATCTCTTTCACGCTGGGAATGTTGCTCACAGACGCAACACAGGTGCTGGCCAACTTGTCTGTGCACAAGCTGGTGTGCAGAAGAAATCTGCCAAGCCCCACGACAATTTGTGAAGCTGCATTGTGACAAGTGTGTGATGAGTCTGATCATAAAAATGTGTTGAAGCCAATGGCAATATCGACCCCCTGGAGCAATGATTCAGAGTATGTCAAGCCCCCAGATGTGATTTCAGGTCTCACAATCCAACTTCCTGACTTGCCTGTGGTCCTGAGTCACAAGCAAGTCTGATGGGTCTGATGAGCAGCCATGTCACTCATGACACAAGGCAGCAGATGACATGTGTTAGTCCAAAGCCCACAAATCGTAGGATCAGCGGCTGTTACAGCATGCAACTGCACTGGCAGCCTAGAAATACACACAGCAGGGTGTTACACCCACAGGCAGTACTGCCTGGTGCTTACTTTGAATGGAAAGAGGGCCTGGAAGTTGTCGTGCACTTCTCGGGTGTGGGCGCGACCCCTCCAGTGGCGGGGTAGGTAGTGGGTGTGGGCCACCACCTCCAGCAGGGCTAGCTCGGGGTCAAAGGCCACCCCTGTCTCCTGAATGAAGGCCCGGCTCAGAGCCAGGATGATGCCCAACACTGCTGCCCACCTGCATACCCAATGAACAACACATAAGTCCATATTCAGGTATAGACAGAACAGGCCAGATCCACCTTAGGTTTAGGATGTTCCCTTTCCTTTTGGGCTATGGCCTATGGTTATAGCTTTGGGCTGCCGCCTCGGGAGGCTCCTGTTATGATTGCTGAAAAGTGTAAACTTTTTTCTCTCTTCTTTCCATATTCAGGTGTAGTGACCAAGCTCAGAAAGTTGTGTCCCCAGCAGCAGTTGTAGTGACAGCTGTCAACAGTGAGCTCAAGGCCTAATTCAATGGTGCATTTCAAGAGCGATGCCCAATTGGAGACAGGCTGGCAGCACAATTTGATGTCTGCCAACAGCCCTTGGCCATTTGTTTTCCAACTCAACTGCTCATGCGCTCAAAATTGCTGGGAATGTCATGCCTGCCTATCACAAAGGCACAGAGCCCCATCCCAGAGCGATACGTGCTTTGAATGCTGTGCACTGATGACTGAGACAAAAGGGGCTATGATGCAAAACTTAACGCTGGCAGCTGAGAGATGGTATGACTTGTGGTGATTGATGGGAAGCGTTACTGATATTACTATAATGATGATGATGATGATGATTGTGATTATTATCATTATCGTTATTATTGTTGTTGTTATTGTTATTGTTATTGTTACTGTTATTGTTATTGTTATTGTTATTGTTATTGTTATTGTTATTGTTACTGTTACTGTAGTGTTGTTATTATTGTTATTGTTATCATAGTGTTGTTATTACTTGTACTATTACATTACTATTACTATTACTATGACTATTACTATGACTATTACTGTTGTTATCATTTCTACTACTATTATCATTATAAAGAGCGTTTGTATTATTGTGATTATTATCTATTATTGAGCAAAGCATGCAGGAGCACAGGCAGGCATTACCAGACAACGTGTCGACCAAAGAGGTCGCGCTCCAGCAGGAAGTCGTCCATCAGGGTCATGAAGAGCAGCAGCGCCGCAAAGCTGCCGGCAATGAAGGACACAAAATTAGCCACCTGGGTCAACCCCGGGGAGGGGAACTGCTGCAGGTACTTCTCTGCTGCCTTGTGACTGGAGTCCAACCTGCATTTGAGTCCAAAACAAAATGTCAAATGCAGTCTTGATGGACCAATGTGAGGGCTCAGCGGTCAGGCTGATTTTGTTCTGCTGTGATGTGTGTGTGTCAGCTTGTGTGTGTGTCAGCTTGTATGCAAGAAGTGGAAGACTGCGTCTGGCTGAGCTGTAGCTGAAAGCTGGTATTGCAATCAAAGGCACTTACAGCAGTCTTGATTACTGAGCCTAAACGTGCAATCTATGCTGTTTTGTGACAGAGATTGTCACATGTACTGGATGGGCTCAAGCCACAGCACACCTGCTTCTGTAGGGTCGGTACACCCACATGCATCTGACTGACAAATGTGCATGGCATGTCAATGCAAAAGCTGCTTCCAGGAAATTACGTGCCATTGCTGCCATTGTGAGATGTAGGCACTCCATGTATGACATGGCATGCTGATGTCATAGAAGCACAAGAAGAAAACACCAAAATCAGACATGTGCCAAAGCTTTGATGTCTTGTACATAAGTTGGGCTGATACAAAGAAATTTAGCCTACAGCCCAAATGACAATGCAATGTGACAGGGGCAGCTGACCTGTGGCGAATGTAGTGAGGCAGCTCATTGAACTCTCTCATACGCCAGAAGGCCAGGCCGGACCATCGGCGAGCCCCAATGCTGCTGGGGTGGTGGTAGAACTTCTCAGCATTGCGCAAGAAGAAGTAGATGAGCAGGAAGACCATGAGGAAGGGCGATACCAGCAAGTTGCAGAGCGCCATGCACCTGCACACCACTGACACGTGAAGACAGTACTCACACCACTGACACGTGAAAACAGTAATCATAACAAAAGTGGCAGGGCTGTGCTTTGCTCAGGTGCACATCTGGCTCTGCCTCAACATGACCATGTGTACCAGGTCCTAGACCGTCAGATTGCCAGATGCCAGGTGATGAGTAATGCATGAGCAAGTTGGCAACCCTCCACAGGTGCTGTGAAACACACAATGTTCAGTGAGCCATGCTCTGCAACAGCCCACACAAGGTGACGCAAGGAAATTCTGATGCTTGATATTGACATTCCTGAGGGCTAGTGCATCAAGCAGAGCCTGAACTCGTCGTGCCACCATCCAGCTATGCTGTGCTCATGCCTACACCCGTACAGCTTTGTGACACCCAGCCTGCAACAATGCTCTCGTGCAGAGGAAATCACCTGAACCGCCTCTGAAGGGCTTTTGCATCTTGCAAAAATGCAGGCTTCAGCCTGAAATCTTCCCCAAACATGCAGTCCAGCAGGCACCAGTGCAGGTTCCACTCCAGGGTCTTAGTCAGCATGAACTTCTTGCGCAGGCCAAAGCAGGGTGTGCCCACGTGCAGCGCCAGCACCCCCTTGTTCAGCATCCCTATCAGGTAGTTCTCCTTGCGCATGATGCGGGACACCACATCATGTTCTGTCAGATCACGCACTATGCACAGACGTGTCGTGTTCTGCACCTGCAGCATACATACACAGGCTTGTGGGCACTCACTCACGGCACATACCAAGAGGCTGCCTCGTTAAGGCAAAGCCAGACAATGCTGAAGAGCAAACAGAAATGCATTGCAATGCGTGCTCGTGCGTGTCACATCTGTAAAAAAGCCATGCATATGCTGTGGGCAGCTGTAGTGCCAGTGCTGGCCCAGCCCAGACCCACCTCGGGCAACATGCAGACATTGGGGCACAGTATCAGTGCAATATTTTAGCCAGTAGCAAAACCAGCAAGCCTGATGATAGCATGCATGTGACTTTTTGGCGCCTTTGATTCCAACACAGGTGAAAGTCACAGCCATGCTTGGTCATCCGAGATCACATGGGTCACAGCAGCACAGCTGAGCAAGGCCTCACGTTTACAATCCTCTTGGCTACTTCAGGCCATGTGACCGTCTTCAGCTGACTCTCTGACAAGCCCAGCTTGTGTGTGGTGAAGTGACGTATGTCTGAAGCTGCATGGATGTCTCTGACAGCATGGCCCAAGCTGTACAGCCAGTAGATGGAAAATATGGTCAAGTACATGACGCACATGCAGTTCCAAACAGTTGCTCCTTTGGCAAAGGGATGCCGGTCAATGGCCACCTGCATTGTGCATGTGTGCATGATGAGCATGTTTGTAATGCAGCTTCCAAAGGTGCAGTTTCCTACTGACTGTTGGGCACCTTCTGTGTGTTGCTGTACATCCACGCTGCTCATGCAATGGCCACATATGCTGTCGGACTGGAGCTTGCATGGCTTTGACAAGAGTGTTTAGCTACTGTATGCTGCTCTGTTGCTGTTGCTCTGTATTTCTGGTGCACATAAAGCAGTTACAGAGAGGGTCACATTGAATGACGACCAAATCTGCACGTTTTGATGGATCAAGCGGGCAGATCATAAAAACAAGGATTGTGTCAGGCAGGCATCTGTCCAGACTGGCTATTCCCTGCACTATGTGCTTGTCCAATGCCATGCGGCGTACATGCCCCTGCAGCTTTGACAAACAGGCAAAGTCTGTAAAGTGGTGCACCCTACACTGCCAGCAAGTGCATACCTCTGCAATGTCACATGTGCCTGCAACTACACATTCGCTATGCAGCGCACTCCACTTCACTGAAAGGAGGAGGAACCCAGAGAAGACCACGGTGAACCCCAAAGCCAGCACATTCAATGTGCGAGCTGCCAGAATCACGCTGAATCCTTTCTCTTCGTAGTACCTACACCAGACAGGCAGCAGGTAAATGAGAACACCGGCCCCTAGGCAGACAGGTAGGTGCAATAGTAGGGGCCGTGAATCCTGGCCTGTATACTAGGACAAAGAACTTGCCTGTATACTCGGACAAAGAACTGATCAAGATTCTGTATGGCTTCCCACTCGTAAGTTTCTGAGCTGAACAAGTCTGGAGACGGTGAGATTTCTGGGGTTGACTGCAAATTACACAGGCTGTCAATGCATCAAGACTGGTCGCAGTGTATGTGCAAGGACAAAGCATGCTGCTCTGATTTGGTGTTGATCAGTGAGGAGAGTGCTGCCCACACCTTGCCAAGTTTTCGTATGCAAAGTCTGCGCTGTCAATGTTGTCAGTAGCTTTCATGGTGAGAGATCAGCAGCTTGATTGTGTTCAGCAGCTGCGAAGATTGTGCTTGGTTACAACACCACTGCAACCTACTAAGCTGTTGCTGCCACAAAAGCTGTTTGTCGCACAACATGCAGCCTGTAACTAGCAAGCACAGCGAAAGGAATTCATTTTCAACATCCAGCTTGCTGCGGGTGTGACGAAAGCCTACAACGTGTGCATGAGTGGAGTTTGCCGCATTATTTGCTTATGGGTTTCTGCACAAGTGCAGAGAGCTCAGGTGAACAGGTAGAGTTTGCCACAACACTTAGTTGATGCTGCTTGGGTGCAGACACCGTGGAAGCTACGAACAAAGGAATCAGAGTAGTAAACGACAAGGTTGATTTAGAATTGGTCCTGCTCTATACCAAAACCATGGAACCGGTCAGCGATGGAAATTTCTTCAACTTGAAGGAGGAAGAGGAACAGGCAGAACTCTCAAGAGGAGTCGGAGTTACGCTACCTTGACTACTGCTACGAGTGTCGCTATTGGCAACGGCTTGACATCAGATACATCGCGTCTGGTTCTGTGATTGCTAGATTCGAGCTCACAGACGCGCGAGCAATCGAGCCTACAGAGCTTCCATCAGCTCCAGAACCAGACAAGTCCACCGGGCTTCTTTGCGGCGCGCGCATGGCGCACAATCTCAAGACCATTCAGTCCGATGCAGAATTCAGAAAAGAGACAGCTGCTACGCAATTTGTGAGTAGCGAGCTTCACTTGGCGATGTCGCGTTGTTAAAGATCACTGCACTGCGCCGCGGCAATGAAAGCATTATGCTGTATGTTTTCAGGCTGCCGTCCATTTCTGGGCCCCATGGTGTGAGCCTTGCAAGCACATGGACATAGTTTTTGAAGAGCTAGCCAAGGAACACCCAGTTACACAATTCTTGAGAGTGAGTCAACTCTCTAAAAGGCCTTGCACACAGAGCTGACTATGATGGAGTTTCTCTCATATCAGTGCTAATTCAGGTTGAGGCAGAGGAACTATCAGACATCTCAGAGGAGTATGGTGTGACCGCTGTGCCCTTCTTTGCTATTCTCAAGGTAATCTCAGACTGCATACCCATGACACTTGTATGTGCATGGATTCTTTTGCTGCTGCATGTTGCCCCAGCATGTATACGAGAAGCTTGCTTCAGGGAAAGTGTGTTTGCTGGGCGGTGCAAATCTCCGTAGTGGCATAATGTTAGGAACTTGTCAGGTGGTCTGCAGGATGGCAAAGTGGTTGATCAGGTAGAGGGGGCAGATGCAGCATCACTCACACAGAAGGTCAGCAAGCACTTTGGGGCTGGAGCATCTGTGAGGGGGTCTATAGCCCCGCCAGCCAGCAGCAGAATGGCCAGCAATGGCACAGCATCAACGTCAGCTGCCACAAATGGCACTGCAGGCAAAAACACAAGTCACAAAGCACTGGAGACCAGATTGGACAAGCTCGTGCACTCAGCACCAGTCATGCTGTTCATGAAAGGCAGCCCTGCAGAACCTCGCTGTGGGTTCAGCGCCAAGGTGGTGGAGGCACTGCAACAAGCTGGTGTTGATTTCAAACATTTTGATATCTTGTCGGATGATGCTGTGCGGCAGGGCCTAAAGGTGACTAATGATTTACATGGAGACATGCATTGCTGCCTGGTGTTGTTATTTGATCAAACGTGGTGTCATACTCACCTTTCATACTACCAGAGTCAACTGCCTTGGCTTGATGTCTAATATGTATGGTCAAGAACAAGCGATGACATCACAATCAAGACACCATGTTGCTCCATGGCACCCATTTTGAGCTGAGTAACGCAAACACAAGAGGCTCTGCATCAGTGCAGAAGGTCTGACACACCCTTTGCATGTATGACTGTCCAGGGCTTCACACAATGGCCCACATACCCTCAGCTGCTTGTGAATGGGGAGTTGCTAGGTGGATGTGACATTGTCATGGAGATGCAGCAAGATGGCAGCCTGAAGACTGCTGTTCAAGAAGCGTTAGGGTCAGATCAAGATGATAAATCTGCTCTGCAGCAGAGGCTAAAGCAGCTGTTAGACTCCAGTCCTGTTATGCTGTTCATGAAGGTGAGCGCTTGTACATTGCGTCTCCCGTGCTCCTGTTCCAAGTTGCTTGACATGGGCTGATCAGTTGAGGGGCCTGAATCTTGTCTGAGAATCAGGCAGACCATGCAGACAAGTTTGAGTTCCAATGATGTCGTCAGTTTCCCTTGCACCTGCGTGCAATTGAGATGGCCATGATGCTATGAAATTACTCTGGCCTGCATGCCTTAGATACTCAAAGTCTAACTCCGCCCGACTCGCTTCCTCCGCGTGCTTTCGCTGCCAATTCCTAGCCAAGCAGAATCCAATCATGTGCTGACTATCATGCAATGAGGCTGCTGTGTATGCAACCAAAATTTACCTTGTTCCTCAGTATGTTCTGGCATAGCTGTAAGCTCAAAGCGCTTAGTAATTAATCTTCAGATGCATCAGCATGCTTACAGTGTTGCATTGGCGAACGTAGGGCAATCCTGATGCGCCCAGATGTGGGTTCAGCCAGAAGGTGGTATCTGCCCTCAGATCCATCAAAGTGCCCTTCAACTCCTTTGATATACTAACAGATGAAGAGGTACGCCAAGGGCTGAAGGAGTACTCTCAGTGGCCCACCTATCCCCAGCTGTATGTCAAGGGGGAGCTGCTGGGCGGCTGTGACGTCATCCTTGAGATGCAGCAAGACGGTAAAGACCTGTTCCCAACCTGCCTGAGGACTGCAGTGTAGCAACTCAAGATGATGGCAAGACATTCAATATCCACACCATGCAGCAGGTGTTGACGTCCTTGGTGATGTCACTCAAGTATTAGCAACAGGCATTGGTGGAAGAAAAGGCTTTGTAGACAACAGTACTGCAATAGAAAGAAAGAAAAGAAGAGCTTATGCTTTTCAGCATCCAGTGTTGCAACGCAATAGTCTTGCAGAGCAATGCTTGCCATGCTGCTGCTGCAGGCGAGCTCAAACAAAGCATAGAGGAAGCACTGGGCGAGTCTGAGCCACAAGGCGTGGAGCAGAGGATACACAAGCTCCTGAAAGACAATCCTGTCATGCTTTTCATGAAAGGTGCGGCCGCACTCTGCAGGGTATCAAGAGTGTTCTGCCCAGCAAGGTGTTTTGCATGCTGTCTTGGCCTCTCATATCTAGCTGCAGAACTGATGCTTCATGGCTGAGCAATAGCCACATCATAGCAGGGCGTTTGGCCACCAGCAGAAACTTGCATTTGTGCAATGCAACTGCTCAATAGAGAAAGCAGCCTGGCAAGATGAACTTTTGATGCCACCTCTGCAGATGATGTATCAGGAAAGCAGCATTTGTTTCCAAAGGAGGACTATTCAGGACTGCTTTGTATGTAGGCACTCCAGAAGAGCCTAGGTGTGGCTTCAGCCAACGTGTTGTGGCAGCCCTCAAGGCTACCCAGGAGCCCTTCAACACCTTTGACATCCTATCTGATGAAGATGTGCGACAGGG
>JAABUK010007935.1_pt1 | contig 15107 bp, 16 predicted proteins | sample 5559141 | NCBI WGS metagenome assembly JAABUK01 (sample SAMN10711869, study PRJNA513367) | rock metagenome | isolation source: Antarctica rocks | place: Antarctica: Victoria Land, Pudding Butte nord | collected 2016-01-03
CCCGTGCAATCAGCTCCAAGATGCTCTGGTTCAACACTGCTCTCCTCGTCACGGAACAGCAGATGGGAACAGAAGCCGCCATAACGAAGATCAGGCCTATTCAACCCAGGGTAATAGTGAAAACCGCCTCTAAGCAGGCTTTCCTGGCTTATCGCACGGATGGTAATGTAGGGTTATCGTTGGCGTTTGCTGGGTATCGGTGATGGCGGGTCGGTCTCCTTTGGTTGCGACGGCTGAGCAAGAGGCTGAGTTGCGGGTGCTGTCGCGCTCTGACGTGCGTGGCGAGGCAGACCGGGCGCGTGCGATCCTGCTGACCTTGCAGGGCTGGACCAGCCTGGGGGTGGCCGAGGCGTTCGGGGTCACGCCGGAGGCAGTGCGGCACTGGCGGGGGTGGTTCAGCGAGCGCGGCGTGGACGCCTTGCGTGCGAGCCTGGCGCCTGGGCCGTCGCCCTCCAAGGGCGAGCGGGCGCTTGCGGTAGCGCGCGGGCTGCTGCGCCAGCCCGTCGAGGACCGCACCAACTGGACCTTGCCGCGCCTGCGGGCCGAGATCGAGCGGCAGACTGGGGCCAGCATCTCGGCGGGACGCTTGAGCGTGCTGTTGAAAGAGGGGGGTTCAACTGGCGCCGACCCCGGCACGTTCTGACCGGGCGACAAGACGCGCAGGCGGTGGACCGCATGGGCGTGCGCCTGCGCTTGCGCCAGGCCCAGGCTGACGCGGGCGACATTGTGCTGCTGTATGCCGACGAGAGCGAGGCGCTGACGCACCCCTACCTGGCCCACGCCTGGGCGGAGCGGGGCGCCGAACTGCGGGTGAATGCGCCGGGCCAGTCGAAGAAGGTTGCCTTGATGGGGGCGCTGGACGCAGCCACGCGCGAGCTGGTGGTCAGCACATCGCCCACCAAGGTCAGCGCCGACTTCATCGCCTTCCTGCACCGGCTGGACTGGCGCTATGGCCCTAAGCCCGGATGCGAGCGTCTGCCTGTCGTGCTGGTGCTAGACAACGGCCCCGTCCACACCAGCAAGGTCAGCCGGGCGGCGCTGGACGCCCGTCCCTGGATCACCGTCGAATGGCTGCCGCGGTATGCGCCGGAGCTGAACGACATCGAGCGCTCCTGGCGCGACCTCAAGCGCCATCACCTGGCGCATCAAACGTTCAAGGACACGACCGACCTGAACAGCGCCATTCACGCCGCCGTCAAGAAGCTCAACAAAGAACGCATGGTGCCCCATCCGTGTGACAGCCTAAAAAAGGCTGCTTAGTCACAAAGGATGATAAGCATGCACTGTTGGTTCGGGAACATTTCGGAAAGAAGTATGATGATCACTACATGCGGAAAACGCCCCACCCCGTCGACGAGGATGAGGATGAAGAAGTAGTAATCGATGAGGATGCGGCCGGTGAACGAAAGATAGTGCAGATACTCTGCATAACCGTGGGCTTTCTTGGTGTGCGCCCCTACCCTGCCGAATGCAACGTCATCATCACGGAAGGTAGCGTTTTCGTTGCAGGCTGGGAGGAGTACGACAAGTGCTTTATGCCCCCGTAGGTTTTTGAATGGGAACTTGAGCAAGAGCCAGCTTGCCTTTATGGCAGAAACAGGAACCTTCGTCCTGTGGTAACCGCTACATAATGCCGCAGAAATGGCCTGGGTCTTGCTACCCAGGCCAGTCGATGAGAGGTTTTGGAAGAATGTTAGTATTCTGCGGAACACAGAGAGCATGCAAAATCGTGGGGTGGTCGCATCGGGCCGCCAGCCGCCTCATCACCCCGCCCTCATTCTGCGAGCAAGGAATCTAACCCGACCATGTCAGCACCCCACAATCTTGCATGCTCCCATAGGGATGCCGCCAAACATCGGGACAATCGGGCATGTTCAATCCAGGGCAGTAGTAAAAACCGCCTCTTAGCCTCGCCATCGCTACCAAGACGTTACACCGCCTCCTTGCGCCGCAGGCAGGATCATTGCCAATCTGAAAATCCCATATCGTTGTAATAAGTCTGATATAGAGAAAAGCTACGTTTCTCCACCGCACGCTGGAACGCAAGCGCGCGGTCACGATTCCAGCTACGATATTCACCGATTAAGCCCGAGGCCATTTTCCAATCAGCGACCTGATCAGCCTCAATTGCGCTATATTCAAGCAACAGCCTGCCTTCGCTGTCTTCTACCATGGCATCTAACATAAGCTTCTCTGCCGGAGACGCGCTGCCGACACTTCGATTGAGACTGCTTCCCCATACCCGTATGTTGCCGATGCCATTACCTATGACATGTAATTGGGCATCTATGAAACGGAGTAGTGAGTCGTCGCGCCTCACTCCCGTCCATCCTCCCCAATGAGCAGTGGGAAGGATGTGGTCATAGTCATAGGGCGTATCTTGGTCCTTGCCGGACATTGGGTCAGTCTCTTTATCGAACGTGTTAACGACCATCTTTCGTTGCAACCAAAGCAGGATGGGATGCTGATAGGTCCAGGGACGCCACCAATGGCTGCGATAGAAGTTGTATATTTCTGAATGATCTTCTTGATCATGCTTTCTGGCAACGAAACGAGACTCGCCTTGCATTGCAGTTATGTGCTCCGGCGACATGCTTAAGCCGAGCCTGCTGATCTCGTCCGGCGCCGGCAGTCGAACGGCAGCACCTTCCACGACCAACCGATCGTGGATGACACGCCCTAATTCGACCTCAGATCCAGTGTTAAATTTGATGACATCGAATGCTAAACGGCTGGCCTTGCGCGCGTCCGTCACCGCTACTAACCAGAATAACACCAGGCGCAGCACGTCTCGTCTATGCACGACACAGTCCGCGTCCTCAAGATATCCAACCCTTGCCAGCAGCAACAGCACTTGCACTAGTGATCGATTGAGCAAAGGGAACGCTTGCTTGGGCAAGCCCGTGTCATTACCACCTTTGTGGGCGAGCACTGCCTGGACTTGACTGAAGTAGTGGGCTATTGGAGATTTCTGCCCGTCATGCTGGATGAGTGGGAGAAACCTGCCGCCAATGAAGTCTCCGCGTTGCAGCAGACGATGAAAATCCTGCTTGCCTGGGCTTTCTAAATCCGGAACAGGCCTTCCGTCCACGGGGCTCCAGTCCAGTGCTGCTAGCCGGACGACGGTCATAACCAGGTCGGTCGCTGTTAGCAAGCTGGCGACGGTCCTATCCCCATTGTAGAGTTCCTCCACCAGACCATAAGATTCCGGTCGGAGGTGCTTGATCACTGAATAAACATAGTCGGCGTCTGATAGCGGCGTGCCTCCGTCTCCAATGCGCTTGAACAGCACGGCGAGCGGAGGATCAGAAGTTTCAGCACTCTCTACTTCAAAGAAGCGCTCGTCGAGGCGGATGAGGGGCATTTCAAGGTGAATTAGACGTGAAAAAGCATTTGCAAGACTTTCAATGCGCTTAATAACCTGCTCCGAAACTAAATCTGATTGATCCACCTTCAGATGTATCAGAATTCTCTCCACTTTGCTGCGCCAGTCTTCATAGCTACTTCGACCGCACCAAAGCTCAATTAGTTTGCCGAGATCTACAGGCAATCCAGGTTTATGGGAAAACGGGGTGCTACCTTCGAGCGTGGCTACCGCGTGCTTCCCGTGCAATGCTTTGAAGGCACAGTTCGCCTTACGGCGGTCTTCGAGCGAGAGCTTGCGTGAGGGCGCATCAAGTTGGAACCCAAAAGGCTGGTTTCTCGTCGTGACACGCAAGCGCAGCAGATGTCCTGCAGGGGGAGTGTCGGCAAAATCAACCCATATCCGCCGGTCCATCTGTTCCGCTCGCGGCCATGCGACCAGCATGGCTAGCGTGCGTTGCTGGCCGTCGATCAACGCGAGCCCCCCCTCGGCTGGTATGAGTTCATGCTGGCGGCTACCTGGTCTGCGCACAGGTGTTCCTTGCTTCAACTCACTGACCATCATGCTGCCAATAGGCATGCCCTGCAGCAGTGAGTCCCACAGATCAATAATTTGATGTGGTTGCCAGACCGACCCACGCTGGATCATGGGCAGGGCAACAAATCTTTCGTTCGTCTTACCACACGCCCAGTCGAGCCAGTCGGCCAAGCGAACAATCTCAACCTGGTTGTGGGTAGAAAACAGTTTCAACGCTTTCACTTTCAGAATCTATTATGGGATGAAGCTGCACCCAGGACAGTATAACCCCATGTTCTGGATGCACGCTCACAACTTGATGTCTAGACGACACATCAGTGTAGCAAATGGGTACTGTTGTCCATTCAGCTCCGGCCAGGAACCAACGATGCCCAAAGGATCAGAAGGTCCGCAGAGCTTGTCACATCGTCTATCCGCTCAGTATCGGTGAAGACCATGTTCCCGTCTGGCGCGAGGAGGAGGGCCTGGCACGACGTGGCAAGCCGGTCGATCTCGGCGAGGGGGCTGCCGGGAGCGTCGGCATCGAGGTGCAGGTGCAGGTTGATGGCCCAGGCGCCACGGCCTTCAGCGTGTCCAGCATTCGCCAGACGGCGGAACACCTGCTCCGCTGCGTCGTATGTGGAAGGGATGACATGCAGGTCTGCGACGCTCCCCGGCTGCCAGCAGGCGAGGTGGTCGGCTAGATCGGTACAGATCAGACGGCCTCTGGGCGGGATCGTCGCCGCCCGGAGCGGAAAGTGATGCAGGTGGTCCCCTCCGGCCGCCATGCCCGCGCGGACAACGAAGGCGCCGAGATCGCGCAGCCTGCGCACCAGCACAAGCAGCGCCGGCGAAGAGTCGCCCTCGACGGTCACGACCACGGCAGTGCGGCAACCGTGCTCGCAGCGGCGCTCCCGCAGCGCGGCCACCAGCCCGAGCGCCACCGCAAAGTCGCCTGGCCCGGCATCCGGCATAACGGCCACCGTCGCCAAAGGCGCGTTCGGGATGGGTCCACGTTCGAAGAAGGCCAGCGCCGCACCGGCAATGCCTTGGGGGCTCCCGGCGTAGCTGTCCGGCAAGCACCAGCTACCCGTAGCTTCGGCGTCCACCGCGGTCAGGTCCTCCGGCCGCGTCTCCAGCCCGACGAACCACTTGGAGTGCGCCAGCCGGGCCACCCACTCGGAGCCGCTGACACCAATGCCGAACACGAGGCACATCACGCCGAGCAAGGGCTCAGGCGGGTTCCAGCCTGATGGCACCGCTGGCCGGTCCGCAACCGGCCAATACTCTGTCCTGGCAGAGATCCAGGAGATGCTTGCGACCGACGTGCTCACCTCTGCCCGCGTCGAGGCGGGGTAGGCAACACCGCCTGGCGAGCTTGCCTCACATTCATTCTCCGGCCCAGGCGCGACGAATAGGTCCATGTCAGCGCGCCGGGGTCGCCGAAGCCTGGCGCCCCTGCTCGTCGTAATACCAACCGCCCTAGACATCGACCTGTGCCCAGTCGCGGGTTGTGATGGAGGCGATGTGTTCAGCATCCTTCATCAGGCTGTTCCAGGCGTTGCAGCAGGCATCGAGGATGGCGTTGTAGGTCCGCCACACGGTCATGCTGAGCTGGTTTTTGCGCAGGTATTCCCACACGTTCTCCATAGGATTCAGCTCGGGCGCATACGGCGGCAAGCGCAGCAGGGTGATGTTCTCTGGCACGCGCAGCCGTGTGCCGGGCCGGTGCCAGCCCGCGCCGTCGCAGACCAGCACGGCATGGGCTGCCTTGCCCACCGCCTTGCTGATCTCCTCCAAGTGCAGCGTCATGGCCTCGCTGCTGACCCGGGGCATGACGATGGCAGCCCCCACGGCGCGGGCGGGGCAGATGGCCCCGAACAGGTAGGCGCTCTGGTGCCGACAGTCGCGCACCCGGGCCGGGCGCGAGCCTATGGGTGCCCACACATAGGACAGGGTGCCCTGCTGGCCCACGCGGGCTTCGTCCTGGAACCAGACCTCGATGGTCTTCCCGGCCGCCTCGGGCGGCAGCGCCTCTGCTACCAGGCCGGCGAAGTTTTTTTATATGTCTCCTGCGCCGCCAGGTCCGACTTTGGGTGAAACGGCCGCGGCTGCAGGCGCGTCATCCTCAGCTTGCACAGCAGCTTGCCCACCGTGCGCTCGTGCAGCTCCACTTCAAAGCGTGTCTTGATCTGCGTCCGCAGGTCTACGCAGCGCCAGCGCACCACGCCGTCCCTAGCCAGGTCCGGCCCAGCCAGGACCAGCTCCTTCAGCGTCTGCATCTGATCAGCCGACAGCGCCGGAGCACGGCCCTTGTTGCGGGTGTCGCGCAAGCCCTCAACCCCATGCTCGTTGTAGCGGTGAACCCAGTCGCGCAGGGTCTGCCGGTTCATCCCACCCGCCTGCGCCGCCATCAGGCGGGGATGCCCGTCCAACACCAGCGCCAGCGCCAGCAAGCGGCGGGCTTGCTTGGCATCCGACGACCCCGCCGCCACCGCGCGCAGCCCAGCGCTGTCCAACTCCGTCCGCGTGATCGCAACCGCTGCCATGCCGCTCACCCCGAATCCAACACAGAGCCGATGGACTCACATCCGCAGCAATTTGGGAATCCCTGGAGTCAGGGTCAGAGCCGGTTGGTATAAGTGTAGACAAACGAGCCGCGGCGGACGCTGACGGTCGCGCCCGTGTAGCCCCGCAGCCCGTCCTCGGGACCGTTGCCGGCCGGTAATGCGGTGAGCTGTCGGCCCTTCTCGTCGTAGACGTACACGAAGCTTCCTCGTTGCACTGCGCTGCCGATCGCCACTGATGCTCTCCTGTCCCAGATGCTGGTCCAGAGCAAGGGGCGCCTCACGTGCGACAAAGCCGGACGTAGCCGCGCCGCGGACAGCACGATGATCGATTGCGGAGCGGGCGATCGGGTCACACTACTGGCGTCAACCGCTGGAACACCCGCATGGTAAGCCTGCACCTCACCAAGTCGCGCACCATCGCCGGCCTGCAATGCCTGCGCCGGCTCTGGCTGCTGGTCCACGAGCCGCCCGACTACGAGGAGCCCGGCGCCGGCTCGCCGCTCGCCATGGGTCACGAGATCGGCCTTCACGCCCACAAGCTGTTCCCCGGCGGCGTGCTTGTGGCCGAGGAACCCTGGCAGCATGTGCAGGCCGTTGCGCGCACGGCGGCGCTGATGGCCGATGCGGCTGTGCCGGCGGTGTTTGAGGCGGCGTTCGTCCATGACGATATCCGCATCCGGGTGGACGTGATGGAACGCACCCCGGACGGCTGGGGGCTGCGGGAGGTCAAGAGCAGCACCAGGGTCAAGGACCAACATCTCGACGACGTGGCCCTGCAACGGCACGTGCTCGCCGGCGCCGGCGTGCCGGTCAGCTCGACCGAGGTGCTCCACGTCAACAATGGCTACTTGCGCGGCACAGGTGACGTGGACTGGCCGGGGTTCTTCACCCGGGTGGATGTGACAGGCGCCATCGAGGCAAGGCGTTGCGACCTGCTGCCACGGTTGCCGCCGATGCGCACATGTCTGCAGCAGGACAGCCCGCCCCTGGTCGAGCCGAGCGGCCACTGCCATACGCCGTATGGGTGCGAGTTCTGGGAGCGTTGCACGGCGGACAAGCCGGCTGACTGGATCGCCCATCTGCCGCGCCTCACCCTGGCTCGCAGGCAGGAGCTGGAGGCGCTCGGCATCCATGCGATCTCCGCCATCCCATCCAGCTTCCCGCTCACGTCCAAGCAGGTCATCATCCGCGACGCGACAGCCAGTGGACAGCCCTACGTCGCGCCCGGCTTGGCGGGGTTGCTGCACCGGTTTAGCCCGCCGGCGTGTTACCTGGACTTCGAGGCCATGATCCCGCCCGTCCCGCTCTATGCGGGCACACGGCCCTACCAGACCCTGCCGTTCCAGTGGTCGCTGCACACCATGGCCGCCGACGGCACCCTGACGCACGCCGCCTTCCTCGCCAGCGGCGCGGACGACCCGCGGCGGGCGTTCGCCGAGACACTGATCGCTGCCCTCGCCGGCTCCGGGCTGCCGATCATCGTCTACTCCTCCTACGAGCAGACCCGGCTCCTGGAGCTTGCCCAGCAGATGCCGGACTTGGCTGCTTCACTGGAAGCCATCGTCGGCCGCCTAGCCGATCTGCTGCCGGTCGTGCGCGGCGCCGTCTACCTGCCGGGGTTCGGCTTCAGCAACTCGATCAAGGCCGTGGCGCCAGCGCTGGCGTCGGGCTTCGGCTACGACGACCTCCCTGGCATCGCCGACGGGTCCGCTGCTGCCGCCGCTTTCCTTCAGCTCGCGTCTGGAAGCCTGCTCCCCTCGACGCAGGCGTCGGTCAGGATGGAGCTGCTCGCCTACTGCGAGCGCGACACTATGGCGATGGTCGAGGTCCACCGCGCCTTGGTTCGGCTGTCCGGCCTGCAGGCCGATCCCGGGTAGCATCGAGAGGTGAACGGGTTGCCACGTCCATATCTGACGTATTCGCGTGCCATGCCTCGCCTGCACCAACGGAGCGGCCTGCCCCCATGCCCATGCGCTACGAACCGTCCCAACGTCTGTTCCGCCTGGCCCTCACGCTGGCCGGAACCCGCACCGGCCTGAGCCTGGACGAGATGGCGCTGGACCTTGGGGTAGGGCGGCGCACGGCCGAACGGCTGCGCGACACCCTGGCCGAACTGTTCCCGCGACTTGATGCCTGGGACGACGACGCCCGCGTGCGCCGGTGGCGGCTGCCCGGCGGCGCACTCGCCGGCGTGGCCGAGCCGCGGGCCGAGGCGGTGGCCGCCGTGGAGGCGCTGGGGCGCGAGTGCGCGGCCCGCGGCGAGGCGGACCGTGCCGGGCTGCTGCGCGAGGCCGCGACGACGCTGCGCGTGCTGATGCGGCCGGCGGCGCTGCTGCGGGCCGAGCCGGACATCGCCGCCCTGATGGAGGGCGAGGGCATCGCCATGCGCCCGGGTCCACGGCCGAAGCTCGACCCCGCCCTGCTGCCCACCCTTCGACGGGCCATCCTCGGCGTGCAGCTCGTGGCGGTGCGCTACGCCCGCGAAGGGGAGGAGGCGCCCGTAACCCGCATCCTGTGCCCCTACGGCACCCTCTACGGCGGCGACGGCCGGGCATGGCTGGTCGGGCACGTGGAGGACCTGCCCGACATGCGGCTGTGGCGGCTCGACCGCATTGCCTCAATGGACCTGCTCGACCGGTCGTTCACCCGGCGCGAGAAATTCGACCTCGCGTCCTACGCCGCGCAGTCGTTCGGCGTGTTCCAGGAGGAGCCGGTCGATGTCGTGCTCCGCGTCGCGCCGGAGGCGGCCGGCGAGGCGAGGTGCTGGATGTTCCATCCCTCGCAGACGCTGGAGCCGGAACCGGACGGGGCGCTGCTGGTGCGCTTTCGCGCGGGCGGAGTGCAGGAGATGTGCTGGCACCTGTTCACCTGGGGCACCACGGTGACCGTGATTGCCCCGGACGATCTGCGCCGCACCCTGGCCGAGATGGCCGCCGCCGCGGCGGACCACCACGGCGGGGCGACGACCGACACCGGCAATACAGCTCACCACCCGGGGCATGACGCATCGAGAGAGGACGTCGATGAACACCACTAGCCCAGCCGACGACTGGTCGGACGAACTCAAGGAGCGGACGCGGGACGCGGTCGAGGGCCGCGACATCTTCGCCCCGCGCGACGGCCAGCTCTGCCTCAAGCACATCGCCTCCGGCTTCGGCACCATCGCGCAGGAGCACCTGTGGGGCGGCGTGCTGAAGATGGTTGACCGGCAGACCGGGGTGGAAACCTGCTACGCGAATGCGGACGAGCTGATCGCCGCCGGCTGGGTGGTCGATTGAGCCGTGCGCCCGCGGTCGTTCTGGCGGACCCTGCTGCCCTGGCCCCTTGCGTTGATCGCCTACAAAGCGAGTTCGCTTGATCCCGATATTTCGTCCACCTCGCGCGCAAGGAGGACCAAGTGACATGAGAACGCAACGTTTAGGACGGCGGGCGGCGGTGTCGGGCGGCGTGGCGGCGGTAGCAGCGGCGCTCGCCGACTGCCACCCGGCATTGTCGCAAACCCGTTCTTCAGTGCAGCCCGTACCTGAGGATGAAACCGGCGAGCCGTCTCCTGGCTTGGATGACGCGCGGGATGCCAGTTCCCATGCGCTTTTCCGTGCCGCATTCCTGGCATGGTTCGATGAAGCATCAGCGCGCTTTGCCCTACCCGTTTCAGTGGACCTGGCATCCGCATTCTCTATAGAACTTCGTGTTCGCGGCCTGCATCCCGCGATCTGGATTGTGCTCACCCAGGACTGGTCGATCGATGTCGGGGTCGAATGGGACGGCGTGTTCTGGGATCTGCTGGTCTCAACGGATGTGGCTCCTGAACCACTGCCTGACGGTGGCTGGGAAAACGCCATGCTGATCCCGGAAGCCCGCACCAGCCATCCGACGCCCGAGGCAATCTGGCGTGCAGACGGCTTCGAGGAGCTGCTGACATGGATCAATGGCGAGCTTGCGCCGGCAACGCATGTGGGGGCGTGGCAGGTCTCGGGGGGCGGCTGCACTTGGGCACACCTGATACGCGATGGCGTAGACTTGCGCACGGGCCGTCCGTTGGCACCGGAGGATGCCCCCGATCACCTGCTGGCGTTGCACGGGCACCCATGAACGACCGACTGCGCGCCAAGATCTGCCTGGACGGCCAGGGTGCTTGCAGGCGGCCACCATGGCGCAGAGCCATGGCAACGGCAGACGCGCATTCCCCACGGCACGGTCTCGGTCACGTCCAATCCTGTCGTAGACGTGGTGCACTGCTTGGCCGGCAACAGGACGCAGCAAGGGCGGGCATTGGCATGGAAGATTATGGCGGACAGACTCTTGGCGCCCTCGGCCGCCGGAGGCTGCTTGCAACGGCGTTGGCAGCGTCGTTGTCAGGTGTGGCGTCATCGCCAGGGCTGGCCTTCGCGGCGTCCTGGCGGGAAGGTGGCTCCCCAGTGCCACAGGGTGGTGCCGTGACCTACGTCCTGGCCAGGCACTTGCCAGCAGAACGCGCCTTCTCCTTCGCCGTAATTGGCTATGGAGCGGTGGGCGTCGTCGCCGCAGGGGTGCTGGCCACCTGCCAGAGGTTCGCACCTGCCGCACCTGCCCAGCCCGGGTCTGCCAACCTCCATCCGATGCCCGACGCCCGACGCCCGTTCGATGCCAGGGCGCACCGTCGCGGATACCACGGCCATTGCCGACCCGCCTGGGTGCATCTGCCTCCTGCTCTGCGATGCGGCGGACGAAGCCGCGCTCGCGGCTGCAAGCAGCGATGCGGCTCGGCTGGGCGAAGCACAACCGGTCTTTGTGCTGGCGGCCGGCGAACCAAGGGACGCCCGCACCATCCCGCGCCCGCAGCGCCATACACGGTTGTTCACCATCCGCTATGACGAAACTGCAAAGCACCTGGCTGCCGAAGCCGAGGACTTTGCGGCGTCGTTCCTCAGGCCCAACCTGCTTGCGGTCGATATAGCCGACATGCTGCGCCTCCTGGGCCTTGACGGCTCAATGCGCGGTGCGGAGGGTATGCTGTCCCACATCACATGCAGCGGTTTTTGCGACGAAGATGACCGTCCGCTGCCGGGGGAGGTGGCCAAGCCCGACATCGATTGGCATATCCTCCACACCATCGGGTTCTTTGAGCTGGACCGGCGCCGGGTGCCGGATGCGCGACTGCCCTGCCTGTTGCAGGCCGATGTCGGGATCATGGCCCATCTGGTGCTTCCCGAGGACGGCTGCTCACAATCGGTGGACATCCTGCGCGACGCGCTGACGACAGCGATCAAGGAGGCGCCAGAGGCTCGTCACTGGGTTTCAACCGACGTGGACATTCGCGATGTAGGCTATGAGCTGATCCCGTTGGAAGAAATAGATCCCGTCAGCCTGGGCGACAGTGGCAGCCCACCCCTCGCCGTTGATGGAGGCTCCGCCGACCGACGCCCTTACATTCAGACAGTGATAGAGCCCTGTCCGGTGTTCACGGCCGGCGGCCAGGTTCCCAATTGGCCCTCTGCCATCACGTGCGAGATCGGGGCCGCGCCGGCGGGAACCTGTCGCGTGCAACTGGCCCTTGTCGCGCGCGAGCCGGAGGAGGCACCGTCCGGGGCGGGATAAGGTGGCCGCTGATCTGTCATTTCAGCAGCTGGCAAATGCCGGCATCGAGGCAGGCTTTGAGGCAACGCGCCGCGACAGAGGCTTGCCAGAGCTGGCCATGCAGACCACGACCACCTTTGACGTCCTGGTGTCGTCAGGTGGTGCGCCTCCATGGGAGCCGACCGATGCAATCCAGCCATCCAACCTCCGCCAGCCTCCAGGGTCAGAACGGCCATCGCCCGGCTGCCCCGGAAGGCCATGCCGCCAGCATCACTGACGCAGCTTCGAAACATAAGCTTCTGCCAAGCCGTGTGGCAGGCGAGCTGTCCGGAAGCGCGTCCTGGGTTGCCGAAATGCCCAGCGGCGCTGGCCAGGCGTCGACGACGTCCGAACTGCGGCACAGCAAATCCGACCGGCATGAGTTTCGGGCACGAGCGCGCATGCCGATCCAGGTCGTCCTGGATGGGGTGCGCCAGGGCTACAACGTGGGTGCGCTGTTCCGGCTGTGCGATGCGTTCCTGTGCGAGCGGCTGGTCATCTGCGGTCGGGACGGAACGCGAGGGACGCGCAAGCTGGTTCAGGCGGCCCAGGGCACGCACAAGTGGGTGCCCTGGGAGCAGGCAGACAGCGCGGTCGAGGTGGTTCGGGCCGCTCGTGCCGCCGGCCACCAGGTTGTCGCCGTCGAGCAGACCAGCGGTGCTGCAAGCCTCAGCCAATTCGTTCCGCGCTATCCCGTCTGCCTGGTGCTCGGCTCGGAACAGGCCGGCATCTCTCAGGCTGTGCTCGACCTCGCCAACACCGCGGTGGTCATTCCCATGCGGGGCATGGCCAACTCGCTCAACGTGGCAACTGCCGCAGCGATCGTTCTGCATGCGATGGTCGGGGAACCTGCGGGCGTCACACGAATCGGCGGGGATGTTCGAGGGTGGCCTTGAGCCTGCGCCCGCAGCCGTCCTGGCAGGCGCTGCTGCCCCGGCCGCTCATGGTGATCGACTTCGAGGCGAGTTCGCTCGATCTCGACAGCTACCCCATCGAGGTCGGCATCGCGTGCTGGCCTGCGCCGGATGAGCCGGTCTTCGGTTGGTCGACGCTGATCCGGCCCGCCGGGGCCTGGACCCGGCAGGGCCATTGGAGCCCGGCGTCGGCCAAGGTGCACGGCATCCGGGGCAGCGACCTCGTCGCCCATGGGCATCTACCCGAACAGGTTGCGGCAGCGCTGAACGAGGCGCTCGGACCCGGCGGGATCGCATGGTGCGACGGCGCTGACTATGACGAGCACTGGACCAGCGTCCTGTTCAAGGCGGCAAACATCAGGCCGACGTTCACGCTGGGCGACTGGCACCGGCTGGCCGCCATGCCGGGTCCGGCAGCGCGTGAGCGCACCCTGGACCGGATGAGGCAGGTGAAGGCGCGGCACCGGGCACGTGACGACGCCGAGCAGCTCCTGCTCGCCTTGGCCTACGCTGTCGGAGCTGAGGTCGGCCCAGTTCAGGACCTAGACCAGCGCATGCCAGCGCTGGCGATACTTGCCGGACCGCATCGAGGAGCGACGTGAATGGCGGCGCGAGATGGCCGGAGTGAACGTGGACCTTCCTGATGCCGCCGTCATGCCCAGCGTGGGCATCGTTTGGGGCGTGCGGGACGGAGCTGGGCCATTGCTACTCGTCACCGACCGCACCCCGCTGGCCGAGGCCGAGCCTTACGGCGACTTCCTGACCTATCCAGGTGGGCATCACGACGTATGGGAGGGCTGGCGCCGGCTCGGGCCTGCTGGCCTCGCAAGGCGGGGCCTGCCATCCCTGATCGCCTGGCACGAGTACGAACACTTCCCGCGCGGGCGCGTCGTGTTCGACACCACCACGTGCCACTTCATCCTTTACGCCGACCGGAAGCTGCAAGCACCGGGCGTGCTGCCTGAGGTGCTGCGCGCGTTCGGCCTTGATCCCGCTCGGTGCGTCGTCCGCCCTGACCCGCACTACCGATCATTCGAGCTGGGACCGTGGACTTGATGGAAGGTTAAACTCTGAAGGCAGTCGTCTACTACCGCACCCGCCCCAGCGAGCCGGAAGCATCCGAGATGGCCCTGCAGCTCCAGCAGCAAGCCGTGCAGCAGTTCATCGGCACAGACCACTACACGCTGGTTGCGGAGTTCATTGAGCGCGAAGGTGAGAGTGGAGAGAGGTGGCCGGCGTATGTCGCTGCGGTCCAAGCTGCCGTGGCCCAAACGAACAGTGAGGGAGGCCCGAGTGTAAAGCTGATCATTGCGTCGCACGCCGGCATCGGCTCCGGCGAGCCGTTCAAAGAGCCTAGCGTTTCGAGAGATCAGGCCGCTGACGGCGTCATGATCATGAACGTTATGCTGAGTGCGGCGCTGGTTCCAACCCAGCCAGAGATCACGCTGCCTCCGGATGCCCCGGGCTCTCTCTGCCTCTACGCTGATTTCCGTCCACGCCAGTTGGATACCTTGGTCTATCTCTGCAACGCCGGCCTCAGCGAACTGACCGAGGTCACGGCCGCAATCGACACAATCAGCATGCACCAGTTCTACCGATCGGAGCCGGCGGAAAAATGGATTGCAGTCGATTACACCCAGAAGAAGCGCTGGGACCGCATCGCGTCGGGCACCTGCGTATTGGTCAACACGCTCAGCCACATTGTTTGGGATGAAGTTAGTCGTTACCGACTGAACTACACCGACACTGCGGGCCAGCATTGGACGGCCAAAGCAGACGACCGCGGTCTGAACGCCTGCCGCTTATCGGATGGCCCTAGTCAAGTCTGGGTGCGCTTTGATGCCGCGCACACGACGCAGGCCGATCCTGGGTTGGGCTTCGACGAGGTCCCGTGATGGCACGTCACACTTATAGCCGCTCGCCAAAACCCTGGAGCAAGCTGAAAAGCCGGGTGGAGGCCCTGTTTGCGCCTAGCTTGCCGCTAGCGATCCACTGCAACGTCTTCGTCAAGATGACCAAGGAGCCCTCCGTGCCAATGATGATGAGACATCGTCCCCCCGGAAGTTTAGCCTTGAGGGTGCTGAAGGACCATCTTGCTCATGCCCATGACACAGACACCGATCGATGCCGAGGCGGGCGCCGCCACGA
>JAABUK010007936.1_pt1 | contig 15107 bp, 17 predicted proteins | sample 5559141 | NCBI WGS metagenome assembly JAABUK01 (sample SAMN10711869, study PRJNA513367) | rock metagenome | isolation source: Antarctica rocks | place: Antarctica: Victoria Land, Pudding Butte nord | collected 2016-01-03
CGAGACGGTAAAATTTTGCACTTTGAGCAACTGGGCCACGCGTATACATCCTGCGTTGTTGATAGCGATGGTAGGACTCCCCGGGTCGAAAAACCCCTCGGTGACGCACCGCCGTACTCGCTGTCGACGGGTGGGTGCGGAAGCCCTGTCCGGTATCGGCCACAAGGCCGATACGGTGACTGCATGCCAGTTCGGGGTGCAGCGCCTGCCCCGATAGGCCAACTCCGCTCGGCGTGGGAGCAGGCAGCGCCGCCCCTTCTCCTCATCTGCCGCGAGTCGCGCTTGGGCCGGCCATAGCGCCGGCTGTGCGATCTTGGGGGTAAGACCTGTCACCGGCAGCTAGGAGGTCCGCTGATGCGCATGGTGACGTGTTCCATGGGCGTCTCCGTCGACGGCTACATCGTCGGGCCTGATGGCGGCTTCGGATGGTCGGCGCCTGACGAGGAGGTCTTCCGCTTCGCGACCGACGAGGTGCGACAGGTCGGCGTTCACCTGCTGGGCCGACGGCTGTACGAGACGATGTTGTACTGGGAAACGGAAGACCAGGACCCGGCGCTCACCGACCTCGAGCGCGAGTTCGCCGCCCTCTGGGTGTCACTCCCCAAGGTGGTGTTCTCCAAGACGCTCTCCGCAGTTGAGGGCAGCAACCGTCTCGCTACCGGCACGCTGGCAGAGGAAGTCGAATGGTGGCGGGCGGCGCCCGGGGAGGGCGACATCGCCATCGGTGGCGCGACACTGGCTGCGGAAGCGGCCGAGTTGGGCCTGATCGACGAGTACGGGCTGCGAGTGCACCCAGTGCTGGTGGGTGGAGGAATCTCCTTCTTCCCCCGGGCGCAGCGCCGCGCAGATCTTGAACTCGTCGGCAGACACAAGTTCGACTGTGGAGTCATGTACCTCCGCTACCGCGTGTCGCACTGAGCCCGGCGGAGCCGGTCACCGAGCTCTGTCTCGGGGACCGCAACCCAGCGGCTTGCATCGCCGCGTTGTCCTGGTTGTGTACGGCCGTGCTGGCCGACATCGCGCTGTCCTGCGCGCTCGCCATCGACCGCTCATGGCCGCGATGGGCGCAGAGGTGCCGCTCGTCAACCATCTGGACGGCCGGGCCTCACGCTCGTAATGCCAGCGATGGCGTGTGGCCGGCCGCCGAGGAGGCACTCCAGAACGCCCGAGGTACCCGCACCATCTCACTCGCGAGTGAGTCAAAGACCTTGCTGTCAACGCCGCCCGAAAATTGACCCCCTATCGCCGGTTGAAAATTGACCCCCTGATGGTCATTGCTCGGTTTGGTTGGCCGCGGGGACGCGGCCGAGGTCGCGGTCTTTGAGCCGGTAGGAGTCGCCTTTCAGGGCGACGACTTCTGCGTGGTGGACGAGGCGGTCGATCATGGCGGCGGCCACGACGTCGTCGCCGAAGACCTCGCCCCAGCGGCCGAACGGCTTGTTGGACGTGACGATCAGGCTGGCCCGTTCGTAGCGGGAGGAGACGAGTTGGAAGAACAGGTTCGCCGCTTCGGGTTCGAAGGGGATGTAGCCGACCTCGTCGACCACGAGCAGCGGGTAGCGCCCGAGCCGGACGAGCTCGGTTTGCAGGCGTCCGGCGGCGTGGGCGTCGGCGAGGCGGGCGACCCACTCGGATGCGGTCGCGAAGAGCACCCGGTGGCCGGCCTGGCAGGCCCGGATGGCCAGCCCGATCGCGAGGTGGGTCTTGCCGGTCCCGGGCGGTCCGAGGAACACGACGTTGTCTTTCGCGGTGACGAAGTCCAAGGTCCCGAGGTGGGCGATGAGGTCACGTTTGAGGCCGCGGGCGTGGTCGAAGTCGAACTCCTCGATCGACTTCCGGGAGGGGAACCTGGCGGCCCTGATCCGGCCCTCCCCGCCGTGGGACTCCCTCGCTGAGACCTCGCGTTGCAGGCAGGCGACCAGGAACTCCTCGTGTGACCAGGTCTCGGCTCTGGCCCGTTCGGCGAGGCGGTCCACCGACTCCCGCAGTGTCGGTGCCTTCAACGCCCTTGTCAGGAACGCGATCTCACTCGTGACATCTCGAGCCGTGGTGGTCTTGGTGGTGGCCATCACGCGACCGTCCCCTCAGTGTCGGCGTCGATGCCCAGGTCGGTGTCGATGCCCAGCGCGTCGTCGTAGTCAGACAGCGCACGGACTTGGACCTCGGTCTCGGCGCTCGGGCGGACCAGCCCGATCCGGTCCCGGCGCAGCCGGGTGGCCGCGGCCACGTGCTCGGGGTCGCTGATCGTCTGGTGCTTGGCCCAGGCCCGCGGGTGGTCCGCCACGGTCCGCCCGTCGCAGAACACCCGGACCCGGGCCAGGTCGGCGACGAGTTCGACGCGGCGACCGATCACGGCTGGGTGCACCGAGTAGTCGTTGCTGTCCAACCGGATGTAGTGATCACGCGGGAGACGAACCGAGGTGCGCCACCCGGTCGCGGGTGCCACCGGCGGCAACGTGATCATCGCGGCCCGGTCCGCGCCGACCCGGTCGCTCGGGGCGCACCCCAACGCCCGGCGCGGTCGCTGGTTGACCAGGGCCAACCACTCACCGAGCTGGACGTTGAAATCCGCCGGTGAGGTGAAGGTCCGCCCGGGCAGGAAGCTGGTCTCCAGATAGCCGTTCGCCCGCTCGACGAGACCCTTCGCCTCGGGGTCCGCCGGCTTGCAGACGATCACCCTGGTGCCCAACGTGCCGCGGAACGCCTGGCACTCCCCGGTCAGCTCCGGCCCGCCGCGCCGATACCGCCCGATCGCGCCCTCACCGTCCCAGACCAGCAGCCGCGGCACCGCCCCGAGCCCGCAGATCAGCCGCCACCAGCCGGCGAACAGGTCCTGCGCGGTCCGCGACGGGATCAGCAGCGCCGAGAGCCACCGCGCGTACCCGGTCACCATCGTCAACACCGGCAGCGCCTTCGCAGACCTGGACTGCCCGAACCCCACCGGCACCTCGATCGCCGGGAACCACAGATCGCACTGCGCGACCTCACCCGCGACGTAGCCGGTGCGCGACGCCGGATCCGGCGGGAGATAAACCGGACGCAGCTCAGCGACCCGGTCCTTGAGCACCGTGATCCCCCGAGACCACCCGATCCGCTCCGCGATCACCGTGGCCGGCATCCTCGGATAACACCGCAGCAGCTCCCGGATCGCCGGCTCGACCTCATCCACGACCGAGCCCGCCGGCCGGCGCCGATAGCCGGGCGGGCCGTCGCTGGCCAACGCCGTCTTCACCGTGTTCCTACTGATCCCCATCACCCGCGCGATCACCTTGATCGGCAGCTGCTCCGAACGGTGCAGCCGACGAATCTCCGCCCAGTCCTCCACGTTCAACACCCCTTCGCCCTCCCGGCTCGATTCGAGCCAGGCTCTCTAGACGGGGGTCAATTTTCGGGCGGCGACACGGGGTCAGTTTTCAGGCGGCGGCGACACGCCGGCACCTTCTCCTCCCGCCGAGCCGCCGAACGCGCCGCCCACCAGGTCGACGAGAAGGTGCTCGACCGCAGCTGGGTCGACCCGCACCACGGCAAGATCACGTTCCGACGCTACGTCGAAGAGCAATGGTGGCCCAGCCGACATCTGGAGGTCAGCACCCGAGCGGCCTACCGCTCCTACCTCGACGGCCACTTCCTGCCCTACTTCGGCGACATGCCCCTGTCCGCGGTCCTCCCAACCACAGTCCAGGCCTGGGTCACCGCCGCCATCGCCGGTGGGCTGTCACCAAGGTCAGTGCGCAAGTACCACGCCCTGCTGCACAGCATCTTCCGCCGCGCCGTCAAGGACCGCCTGCTGCCCGTTGACCCTGCGGCCGACACCGAACTCCCGAAGGTCGTCCCGGGCAGCCTGCGGTCCTCACGCCAGAAGAGTTCGATCGGCTCCTCGCCCATTTGCCGATCAAGTACCAACTACTGATGCTCACCGCGACAGGCTTCGCTGTCACTTTGGCTGTCAACTCCGCGGTGGTGCCGACTCCTCCCAGGCGAGTACGTCGCCGGCCATGTGCAGCTCGGCTAGGCCTTCACCGTGCACCGCGTCCAAGGCACCACTGTCGACACCGCCCACGCGCTCATCACCCCGCCGGCGACGCGTGAGTCGCTCTACGTCGCGGCCAGTAGGGCGCGGGAGCGGACTGACCTCTACGTCGCCACCGAAGACGTCGACCTCCCCGCCGGCGAGCATCCACCGACCGCAGGGCGTGACGCACGAGACCTGCTCAGCCGGGCCCTCGCCGTCGCGTCAGCCAACAGCTCCGCCACCGAACTGATCAGAGGCACGCTCAACAACCTGCCGCCCACTGCCCGCTCGGCCGGATCATCAACGCGGCAATCTCCGGCGCTACTGCAGTTGCCTGGCGCACGACATGTGGCGTCGACTCAGCACCGCACAAGGCATCTCTGACACCTCACCCCCGGGCTTGCGCTTGCATCTTCCGCCCCGGGCATGAGGTCAACGCACTGCCGCGGGTTGGGCTGATCCTGGCTGAACATGGTCGAGATCTTCTTCGAGATCATCACCCGCCAAGCCATCCGCCGCGGCACCTTCACCTCAGCGAAGTCACTGACCGCCACGACAGAAACCTTCATCGACGGCTGGAACGACCGCTGCTAGCCATTCATCTGAACCAAGACCGCCAACGAGATCTCACCAAGGCCAGACCACGTCCAACAACTTCAAACACGCGACAATAGCAGAGTCGGGGCGAAAGCCGTCTCATCGTCCACAGGTGGGACGCGGCGGTAGCGAAAAGTGAGGTGGCACTCATTTGCCCCGACGTTACCGCCCGGTCAGCGGTAGCAGAGCGGCGGCCTTAGGCGGGTAGCCCAAAATTCCGGGTCGTGGCCCGGCCAGACCTGTGTGCCTACCTGATTGTGGAGAAGGTTAAGTCGCTCGACTGACGCTTTGGCGGCCGCTGCGAGCCCAATATGAGTCGTTGTTCCGCACGGGACCGGGCCTGTCACATTGCGTAGCAGATCGGCGGAGTCGCAGGCCAAGACAACACTGCCAGTCTCGGGGAGATTAATCCGAAAGGATAAGTGGCCAGGCGTGTGCCCCGGGGTGGGAAAAACGGACAAGCCAGGGGCGAGTTCGACTGGGCCGTCGATCAAGTGATATGCAATACCGGGAATATCGTAGTCCTCTCGGAAATATGCATCGGCAATCTCTGCGCCGTTTAGCCCGAATGCAAGTTCCGCGGAGTGCAGGACAACTGGCGGGCCCCCCACCAGGTGGCGAAGGCCACCCGCGTGATCACAGTGAAGGTGGGAAACGGCACACACCGCGAGGTCACTCATGTCGAGTCCAGCGGCCGCGACCTGATCGAGGAGCGGCTCTCCCGGCGGTACAACAGCCGTGTAGCTGTCGAAGTTATAGTGCGCGGCCCGCTTCACCGGATCGCGCACGATATCTGTATTGAAGCCGGTATCAAGCAGCACCCACCCATCGTCATAGGCAACCGCGGCACCGGTTACTGGCTCGAGCATAAAGAGATCGCGGCGCCCCCCAAGCAGTGAAAGCGACTCAGGGATGGGTTCGTAGCCGTAAGTAAAGCAGTACAGCCTTGGCGCCCCACGAAGGGCGATCGGCGGGAAGGGGACAGGTTCGAAAGCGCTTCCCGGTGGAGCTGGAAACGGGGGACGAGTCGGGGTGTTCATCGGGTGTCCTTGACGACCGCGCCACCCTTGACAACGATAACAAAACGAGACGGATCATCGAAGAACTCCGGATGAGCCACAGGATCGCCGTGAACAGCGACCAGATCGGCCGTCGTGCCCCGCTGCAGTCGCCCCAGGTCAGGCCGACGCAGAATGCGGGCGTTGGTGGACGTCGCCGCCACAAGTGCCGTCATGGGGTCTTGCAGCGCCGCCCGACGCGTGATCTCTGAGCCGCGATGTCGTTGGAACGGTCCTTCCAAGTCCGTGCCAAGGCCCAGCAGGACACCATGTCCGGCGGCGAGCAGGAGAGACTTTTCCATCTCCTCGCGGACCAGCTGCGAGTGGTGCCGGACCTGTGGGGATGCCTCCGGTGAAGCCTCGACCAGCGAAACTTGGGTCAAAGTGGGTACGAGCGGCGCTTTTGCCTCGACGAGTGCTCGAGCGGTTGCTTCATCCGCCACTCCGCTGTGCTCGAAGCACTCGACCCCCGCCGCCAGGCCCAGCCGGATGCCCTCCTTGTTGAGCACGTGAGCGGTGACATAGGTCCGCTTGGACTGCGCCTCCGCGACGGCCGCCGCCACCTCAGACAGACCAAATTCGGTGTCACCTCCGGTGGCCTCAAGCGCAGTAAGAGTGTTAAGCGACACCTTCAGTTGCGTGGCCCCTCGCCGTAGCGCCAGCCGGGCTACCGCGCGCACATCGTCGGGTCCGCGACATGCGGCACCGATCGTGGACAGCCCGGGCAAGCCCTGGCTCCAACGACTGGAGCAGCACGACCATGGCGGTTCGATGTCACCATTTCCGCCGGCCTCGCTGATGATCGGCCCGGACGGATGAATCCGGGGGCCGGCCACTAGGCCTTCAGCAATGACGCGCGCCACACCGCCGTCGATGCCGCCGACATCCCGCACCGTGGTGAAACCATCCTCAAGGGCCAGTCGGCAGTTCTCGAAGATCTGCGCGGCTGTCACGGCCCAGGGCGTCGGCGGATGCTCGAGGTTGCCCACGATTCCCAGGTGAGCGTGCGCATCTATCAAACCGGGCAGCAACGTCAAGCCGGCCACGTCAATCGTGACATCCGCCGTTCTTCCGCTGCCTCCGCCGCCTCCGCTGCCTCCGACCCAAGTGAAACGACCGTCGGCACAGATAACGTCTCCCACGTGCGCCGGAGAACCGAGGCCGTCGTGGATGTTGCCCCCGGCCAGGCGCAAGGACGAAGTTGAGTGACTGGGCGACGCGGCCGTCGAGGCGCTCATTGCGATGAAGCTCCTAACGCTGTCCGCCGGCGCGGGGTCCAGCCAGCTCGGGGCACTGACGCGAGCAGCTCGGCGGTGTAAGTATCGGTCGGGTGGTCGAGGACTTCAGCGGTCGGGCCCTGCTCCACGCATCGGCCGGAGCGCATCACAAGGGCTCGGTCGGTGACTTGCCGGACCACGCCCAGGTCGTGTGAGATGAACAGATACGAAACCTGCGTGTTGGCCCGGATGTCGGCAAGCAGGTTAAGGACCTGGGCCTGGACCGATACGTCGAGCGCCGCCACCGCCTCGTCGAGCACCAGCACAGTGGGTTCGACCGCAAGAGCGCGAGCTATCGCCACCCGTTGGCGCTGCCCCCCAGACAGATCACGAGGTAGCGCACGGGACATCCGGTCGTCGAGGCCAACCTGATTAAGCAACTCGTGCACGCGTCGTTCGCGACCCTTGCGGTCGAGTGGGGTGTGCAGCGCCACGACTTCCGACAAAGCGTCGCGGACACGCTGCCTCGGGTCAAGTGAACTGTAGGGATCTTGAAAAACTATCTGCAACTGGCGGGCCCGCGCCCGTCGCTCGTGCAACGATACCCGGCCATTCGCACGAAGCTGGCCGTCGACCGTGATAGTGCCACCGCTGGCTTGCTCGAGGCCCATCAGCATGCGCGCCACTGTGGTCTTGCCCGACCCGGACTCACCAACGATTCCGAGCGACTCGTCGCGCTCGAGGGTGAACGAGACGTCATCGACTGCGAGCAGTTTCCCGCCGGATTGTCTAGGCACGTCATAGCTCTTGCTGAGCCGGCTCACAACCAAGAAGGCGTCCGACGATTGCCGCTCAGCTGCCATACGACACCGGCCCCGCTTTAGCGCGTTCCGCGAGGAGGTCTTCGGCGCGATGGCAGGCGACCTGGCTGCCAGCGACCGGCCGAATCATCGGCCGACTCTCTCGACACAAATCCACTGCCAGACGGCAGCGCGGGTCGAAGACGCAGCCGGCCTCGACTTCGTGCGCCGCTGCAGGGCGGCCCGGGATCGCTTGAAGGCGGTGAACCCTTCTGTCAATTGGGGCTCTAGAGCGCAGCAGCCCTTCGGTGTAAGGATGCCCCGGCTCAGTGTCCAGGATGCCGGCCGGACCGGTCTCAAGAACACGTCCGGCATACATCACTGCGACACGGTCACAGGTGGCTGCGGCCAGTTCAAGATCGTGCGTGATGAACAGCATCGCGAGGTCGCGCTCCCGACGCAGGTCGGCCAGAGTGGCCATCACATCGGACTGAGTGGTTACGTCGAGCGCTGTCGTAGGTTCGTCGGCCACGAGCAGCCGCGGTTCACCGAGCAGCGCCGCGGCAATCATCACGCGCTGGAGCATGCCACCGGAGAGTTCGTGAGGATATTGCCGGAGCCGGCTCGCCGCCCGGGTGATACCGACATCCTCTAGCGCTCGTACCGCCGCCCTCTCTGCGGTCGCGCGGCTTACACCGCGTCCACTCCGCAGGACCTCGGTAAGGTGTGCACCCACAGTCCGGACCGGATTAGTGTGCGCACGAGGGTCTTGAAACACTATCGCCACGTCGCGTGTGCGGTAGTCGCGTAGTTGCGGTGAAGACATCGTCGCGACAAGTTGCCCATCGAAGCGCACGTCACCGCTGATGTCGAACGCCGCTGGCAGAAGTCGTAATATGGCTCGCGCGGTCATGGACTTGCCAGAGCCTGACTCCCCCACCAGCCCCAAGCTTTCCCCCGCGTGCACGGTAAGGGAGATTTCGTCAACGAGCAGCCGGCTCCCGGCCGCCGATCTCGCGGCGACTCGAAGTTTGTGCACCTCTAAGAGTGCGGTCACCGAGCGCGCGACTCATAGGCGGTGATTACACGGTCACCGACGATCGTGAACGACATAACCATCAATATGATCAAAATGCCCGCGTACAACGACTCCTGCGGATAGCCGCGAATGATGCTCGCCTGGCCTTCCTGCACCATGAGCCCCCAGTCACTGCCAGGCGCCTGCACGCCAAGACCAAGAAAGCTAATCGCCGCGAGATCCACCATTGCATATCCGAACGAGAGCGTCAGTTGGCCCACGATCAGCGGTAGCAAGTTTGGGATTAGGTGGCGCCAAGCCAGAGCGAGACCAGACAGTCCATTTAGTCGCCCAGCCTGCACGTACGGCTGCGACGTTTGCCGCAATGCGTCCCCTCGCACCACCCGGGCGATGTAGGGAACGTACGCGACGGAAAGTGCGCCGACTGCGGACCCCAAACCAGAGCCGAAGATAGCTACACCGACCAAGGCAAGCAGGATTCCGGGGAAGGCGAACACCACATCCAGCAGCCGGGACGCGACCACGTCGAACCACCCGCGAAGAAGGGCCGCCGAAACGGCAACCGAGATAGCCACAGTTCCCGCCAGCACGACGACGACCAACGGTCCGAGGAGTGCGGATCGGGCCCCCCACACCAGCCGCGAGAGGATGTCACGCCCCGACGCATCCGCACCTAGCAGGTGCGTCCCACTCGAGCCAGTGTAGGCGGCGCCTAGGTCTACGGACTGTGGATCATGGGGTGAAACGAAGGGGGCAAAAGCGGCGACTAGCACCCAGGCGCCAATGAATGCGACGGCGGCGACTGCAAGCGCTCCACGCGGACGGCCGCGTGACCGGCCCGATGCCGGAGCAGCTGGCGGAGTGAGCAGCGCCGTCACGCTCGAGCCCAGGGGCGGACCCGGGGGTCGATTGCCACGTACAGCACGTCCACCGCGGTATTGAGCACAACAAAAGCACCCACCAGCATCATCGTGATTGCTTGCACCACCGCGTAATCCTTCGCATTCACCGACGCCACCAGGAAGGACCCCAGGCCGCTGAGCCCGAATGCAGTCTCGATGATCACGCTGCCGGCAATCAACCCTCCGACTGTCAGTCCACTCACAGTGCTAATCGGGATGAATGCGTTGCGAAGGATATGTCGGCGGATGACGATCGACTCCGGGACGCCACGACTGCGGGCCGTCTCAACGTGCTCGCGGCGGCTCTCGGCAAGGACGGAGGTGCGCGTAACCCGGGCAACTAGAGCGAGGCCGGAGAGAGCCAACGCGAAGGCCGGAAGAGTTAGATGATAGAGCCGGTCAAACAACCCGGTGCCACTCCCAAACGCCGGGAACCATTGCAGCCGAACGGCGAACAGCGACACCAGCAAGATGGCGGCGACGAATCCAGGCGTCGCCAAGCCGGCCGTTGTGGCAATCGTTATGACTCGTTCGGCTCGTCCACCTCGGAGTCCGGCCACCGTGCCGAGTGCGATGCCCAGGACCACTATGAGCATTGAGGCGTAGAGGACCAAAGCAGCCGTGTTCGGGATTCGCGCTGACAGCAGGCCCCACACTCCTTGCTTAAACACCAGCGACTGCCCAAGCCGGCCGTGCAGCAGGTCCCAGATGTAGGAGAAGTATCGAGATAAGAACGGCTGATCTAGATGGTATTGCAGCCGTACTTGGCGGATCTCCGCGGCAGACGCGGCGCGACCACCTAACAAGTATCCCAACTGACCTCCGGGAGTCAGGTAAAGTGCCCCGAACACCACGAAGCTAGTCACAAGCAGCGTTGCGAGCAGTCCCACTATCCGACCCGCCACAAAACGGAGCAGACTGCTACCGGCCCGCAACGTCCGCGCCCCACGGGTAGGCATTTTGCACGAACGCGGCTGGCATACCGCCATACTTCTTATCTACGAACAGTGTGTTGGCTTCTTCGACTACTGGGATCCAAGGCAGGTCTTTCGCGATCTGCTTCTCAACTTCGACCACCAAGGCCGCCCTTGCATTGGGCTCAGCCGTTGCAGCCGCCTCGTTGATCAAATCATTAGCCGCCGGGTTATTGTATCCGCTGACGTTATACGGCGAGAGCCCAGGAAGGAACTGTTCATACATCACGAGCGGCTCCGGGCCATCAATGTACCAAGACAATTCTTCCAGGTCAACACCCTTTGTCACCTCGGGTGCAAAGAAGTCACTCTGATACTTGGCGTTGGGCACCCCTTTGAGTACGACTTGCAACCCGATGCTTTTGCCTGCAGATTGTACCGCCAGCGCCACCTGATTGTTGTATGATGGTCCACCCGTCGGATATGCGAAGACGATGGTTCGCAGGGGGATTCCTTTGAGGAGTTTTTTGGCACCGGCCGGATCGAAGGGGATTGGGCCAGCCTTTTCGTACCCCTTGCCGAAGACTTCCTTACCGTAACCATAGCTGGCCTTGGTCACCAGATTCCGCGCTGGCACAGCGGCTCCACTAAAGACGGTTCGAGCAATCGCGTTGCGGTCGATCGCCCTAGACAACGCTTGTCGCACTTTGGGGTTAGCCAAAGGGCCGTCCTTCGCAGCAACAACCAGATTGTAGACGATGAGGCTTTGGCCCAGGTAGAGCTTGCCACTGGAGGTTGACTTCAACCGATCCACCGCGCTGAACGGAACCTGGTATTCTCCGTTGATAGAGCCGCTTGTGAAGGCGTTTGTCTGGGCGGTGTCATCGGACAAGAATGAGAAGGTGATTGATCCGGCCTTAGCCTTACCCTGCGGACGCCAGTAGCTCGAATTTTGAGTGATCAGCAACGAGGTTCCAGGCTTCCAACCGCCAAGCTCAAACGGCCCCGAGCACATTAGGCCACCGTTAGGTGTCCCGAGCGAGACCCCTCGCTTCACAGCGTCGGCCCGCTCCACGATTGCGCCGGCAGCGCTTCCCATGCCCTCGTTGAAGACGTAGTCGGGCTTCTTTAGGGTTACTGTCACCTGTCGCGCGCCGGTGGCCACAATCTTAGCCACGTTGCGGTAGTAGAAGCTGTAGTAGGAACCCAGCTTAGGGTCAAGGTTCCGGTTGAGGCTATAGGCAACGTCCTCGGCCATGACTGGATGGCCATCCCAGAAGTGGGCCTGAGGCACTATGTCGTAGACCCACCTAGTCGGTTGCGGATTGGTCGCCTTCGCCAAGCCGTTCGCGAACGTCAGGTCTGGCTGAATTTTCTGCAGGCTTTCACATAAGTTCGCCAACACCTGGTTTTCGCTATAGTCGGCTGCCTTTACCGGGTCTAGCGACGTCGGCTCATATCCTAGGTTCCATGTGAGCGCGCGCACCGGTTTGCTGGCGGCATCTGTCCTAAGAACGAACTTGTTCGTGGCGACAGCCTTCTTTGGAGTGCTGGTGCAGCTACTGGCAAGCAACGGCGCAATCACCAAGCCCACGACCCATGTGGCTCGCTTCATCAGACTCTCCGATCGCCGGCGACAGTGGAGATAGTATACACATTTCTTACCGGTGGGCTACGTCGAGATTGCCACGTTGTCCGCGCCGCGGGATCGCCGCTCTTGGACTCGTCGAGTGAGCGGCCGGCAGTCCAGCACTGCGGAGAGTCATTACGTCACGATCGGTTACTTGCGAGAAGCCATGTGTTGGGAGCTACCGATGCAACCTGCAACTTGGGACAGCGAGGCCGCCAACCGGTCAAGGCGTGGTCGAATCACGAACGATGGCCCGGTAGGACGTTGGATCGGTCGCGCCCTCTGTGATGACTGTCAGCAGCACGGAGTTCTTGTCCAATTGCAAGGCGTCGCAGAGACTACGGTGTTGCTCCGACCCTCTCAGTGCGAGCAGTCCGGCGACGCCCGCAGCACCTGATTCCCCGGCGACCACGCCACCCGCGGCGAGCAGGCGCATCGCCCGTTTTGCCCATTCGTCGTCTACGGCCACCAGAGCGTCCAACCCCTGCGTCAGCAACGGCAAGGCAAGTGGCGACGGCAACCCACAATTCAGCCCAGCCATGATGGACCGATGTGGCCCCGGCACCTCAATTGTCTTTCCAGCCGCGATAGATTTAAGGGCGCAGTCGGCGTCGATAGGTTCGACACCGATCAGCCGTACGACGGTGTCATCAATGCCAGTGCGGTAGCGGCGGACAAGAGCAGCGGCGAGCGATCCAACGCCTATTTGTGCAACGGCATGCGTGACGATGGGAAGCGCGTTGCGTTCGATTGCATCGTCCACCTCCCAGAAGAGCGTCGAATAGCCTTCGATGATTCTGCTGGGGACGTCAACATAGCCGGGCCAGGCGGTGTCAGAGATGACGAGAGCCTGTGGCGACCCGAGGGCCGCGGCGGCTGTTACCGCATCGTCGTAACTGCCACGTGTGACTTCAAGCGATGCGCCTTCTTCTAGGATCCCGTCCAACCGAGCTTGCGCGGTGCCCGTTGGAACCAGTATGTGAGCCTTCCAGCCGAGAAGCCGGGCGACTCTTGCAACGGCACGTCCATGATTTCCGTCGGTTGCGGCCACCAGCGACAAGTCTGTGGAGTCTGCGAGTGCTGTTCGTAGTTCGTCGATGGTGCGCCAGCTTCCGACGTGAACGCCAAGCTGGTCAATTATCGTTCGGTAAATGGCCCAGGAGGCGCCGAGCACCTTATACGAAGGGAGCCCGAGGCGCTCAGTTTCGACCTTGGCATAAACCCTCCCGACGCCCAGCGCCGCGGCAACCTCGGGAAGATCGCACAGTGGCGTTTCCGCGTATCCGGGCCACCGGCGATGAAAGGCGAGGGGGTCCCGGTCCGGCGGGTTCAGAGGCGCGATGTCAACGTGATCGACCGACCGCCGATTGTGGAGCGTCTGCGACGTCACATCACACCGCCGAGTATCCGCCGTCGACGACAAGAGCTTGACCGGTGACGTATGCGGATGCGGCGCTGGCGAGATAGAGGATGGTCCCGACGACGTCGTCGGGGGTGCCTTGTCGGCGCAAGGGGATTCCTCGGACTAGTGCATCCCGAGCTGCAGCCGGGTCTTTCTGATGCTTCCAGTAGGAGTCGTTGAACGGCGTGTCGATCCAACCCGGCAGGATCGTATTGACCGTGATCCCGCGCGGTCCTAACTCGTCGGCTAGCGACCGCGCGAGGTTCACCAGGCCGGCCTTTGATGCGTGGTATCCGGGCATGCCAGCGTGTCCTCGCAGCGCACCGGTCGAGGATGTGAAGATCAGGCGCGGGCAGGCTGACGCTGTCAAATACGGCAGGGCCGCCTGTGCCAAGAGAAACGGCGCGCGCAGGTTGACCGCCATGGTTGAGTCCCACTGATCAACCGTCCATTCTTCGAGTGGCCGGGCGAGCAGGAGTGCCGCATTGGCGAAGACGATATCAAGGCCACCGCCGAACTCGGCGGCTGCCCGAACTGCCTCCGCAGGCCCCTCGACCGTACCCAGGTCGCAGCACACCGCGAGGGCCTCGCCGGGCAGATCCTCTGCCGCGACGTCCCGCGCCGCGCTCTCGTTCAGGTCAGCGAGTACCACTCGGTCACCGCGTTGGCGGAACGCCCGCACGGCGGCCCGCCCGATGCCGGTGGCGCCTCCTGCGACCAGCACCAGCGCCACGGTCACCTCCTGAATACAGTATTATACGGGCCGTCTCTTCCCTCGCGCCGATGGGAGTCGAATGGCTGCTGTTGGCCGCGGCATCCGAGTCCATGCTGGCGCCGCCGGCGCAGTGGCGGCGGCTCATCCGCTCGCCGTTGGCGCGGGATGCGCCATCCTCGACGCAGGCGGATCAGCCGCCGACGCGACTATCGCCGCCCAAGCGATGCTCGCGGTGGTCTCCCCCCAGGCATGCGGACTCGGGGGTGACGGTCTGTTTCTCGTCCACAGTGATGGAGTCACCACGGCGGTCAACGGCGCGGGTCGGACGGCTGCCGCCCCCGGTGCCCGAATCGGCGCGGATGGCGGATCAAGCGTCACCGTACCGGGACTGGTTCGTGCGTGGACAGAGGTGCATGAGAGATGGGGGCGTCTGCCGCTGGCTCGGGATCTCGCGTCCGCGACCCGGGTGGCTCTCCACGGCCATCGGGTAGGTGCCGCCCTCTCCGCCGCATGCGATCAGCAGCGAGCACGGTTGCTTCTGGGGGGAGCCGGCGCCTGGCCGGTCCTGAGCTTACGCGAGGGTCAGTATTGGATGCAGCCCGAGTTGGCCGCACTCCTTACCAATATCTCCAGTCACGGGCCGGACGCCTTTTACCGCGGCACCGTCGCTGCCGCAATTGAGCGCGCGGTCAACCGCAACGGTGGCGACCTCTCCGCCGCCGACTTAGCTGCACTAGAGGTTGCCGTCACACCTCCCATAGAAGTCGAGTGGGCAGGTGGTGCGGTCGCCGTCCAGCCACCGATGTCACAGGGCGTTCTTT
>JAABUK010007937.1_pt1 | contig 15106 bp, 23 predicted proteins | sample 5559141 | NCBI WGS metagenome assembly JAABUK01 (sample SAMN10711869, study PRJNA513367) | rock metagenome | isolation source: Antarctica rocks | place: Antarctica: Victoria Land, Pudding Butte nord | collected 2016-01-03
CCTCCCCCCCCCCCTCCCCCCCCCCTCTCCCCCCCCCCCTTCCCTGACCTACCACTTACATGGCTGTAAGGCCAAGGGAAGCTTGGGTCCAATATGGGATCATCTCAAGCTTCTCTATATTGAACGCCTAACGGCGTCGTCTTTTCTTTTCTCATGGTCATTTCAGTTATATTCCTTTTCCTGTCCCTTGCCCCTTGCCCCTTCCCAAGCCTTTCCCCAAGGTGTTTGATGATGGTTACTGACCTTCTCGACAGCCAGTTCCCTGACACCAGGCAGCAAAGTCAAGGGTCTCCCGCACTGTCAGTGGAGGGTAGTGCTGATCTGTCTGCTCCACGTATCCAGAGCTCCTTTCTACCACAAATTCCTTGAAGTTCTGGCCGTTGTACAATACGTCTCCTTTCACCTGCCAAAGAACGTGACAAGTCCAAGATATGCTTGCAACAGCATTTGCCATCTGTGGAAGTTGATATGTTTCAGCACGACAACTGTGCTCAGCCTGCGCTTGACTGTGCATAGCAGTACTTTATAGATGAGATGCATGAGGGCCAACTCTGTAGGGGCATGTACAGCTGACCTGAACCAGTTTGTTGCCTCTGATTTTCCCAGCAAGAATTTTGAGCAAGGATGATTTGCCAGAGGCAGGGGGGCCCAACATGAGGCACATGCGACCCTGTGGGGTCAAGAGCTGTTGGGTGAGTAAGCAACACAACAGGCATGTCATGGTATTGATTGCCTAACATAACACAGCTGGCGTGCATGCAAGCAAGGTTCTGACATGCACATAGAACACCAAAGTGCAAACTCAGGAGATGCACAACATACTCACCATCTCAAGACTGTGTGCATTGGTGTGTGTATGACAGCTGAAATGCGCAATTCCAGGCATGATTCATGGGCTAGAGGCAATTCTGGTGTATACCGGCTGCAGAGCTCCGGTCACCCCTTTCAATATTTTCATCTTCCGCTTTTTTTCAAATCTTTTTCCGACCAGCATGCCAAGGCTCTACAAAACAGCAGCACAAATGAGGCGATATATGTGACACCTGCTGTGTTGCAGGTATAGCTGTCCGCTGTAACGTCTGTGAATTGCAGAGCCCATATACGCATCCCAGACCTTACGACTGGGATGCGTACATGGACTCTGCAATTTCCATGACAGCAGCGGCCGCACCCTTTTACTACATCAGCTGCAGAATGACTACAAGGTGGCAGATTTTGCGTCACCTGTGCCCAACTTTTGAAAGTGTTGCTGACTGAGGGCAGGCCTGCACTCCCAACTAACACCTCTGCCTCAAAGCTGACATCTCTAAACTGAACTGCCACCCTGGCCCGCTCCACTCCTACCCTGAATTCAGATAACATTTGAATGTCGTGCACTCACTTGTCTTAAACGCTGAAGGCCTTCTGAAACAATGCTATGCGGCATGTGACCAGATTCAATTAGCCTGAGCAGTGCTGCAGAGGTGTCGAGTTGGTGTGTGCTTGCATGACGGGTGTTCACCAACGCTGTGTCAAATTTGAAGGGCATGCACAGGTGCACCACGTGGTGACGATACCTGTCTTGACGCTCCCTGATCTTAGTGAGCAACCTGTCGTTGTCCTGACCCTTCGTTTCCGTCGCCCGTGACAACACCAGCTGTTGATCAGACGTCGTAAGGGTTTTCGCTTCGATCACAGCAACGCTGCTGTTCGCCCTCGATGGTAAAACTGCCAGTCGGTGCGCATCCGGCCGCTGAGATGCTTCCTCCATAGCAGCTTTGACATCAAAAGCATTCTTTTGAGCTGTCGTACACTCCAAACCAGAAGGGCATTGCGGCAGGGAAGCACCGGTGTGACCACGGTCAGTACTGCAACTGCTCTGGTGCAAGTCGAACGGTGAATCGTTTCCCGATATGCGCACGCGGTGACTGTCGACATCATCCATGCAGAACAGCCTCTGAAGACGCACACAGGCACACCACAGATGGCGGAACTCCGCAGTGCAGACTGGTGCGGGAACCAGTCGCTCAATGACTACAGTAGCTGCCGCAGTAGAAATGCGTATTATAAAATTGCATATTTGTACTCACGGGGCCTCCGAAAGTAATGATTTTGGACCGCATAAGCAGTAAAATTCCATGCCTGTCTTCGTTTGGCTTCATTTGGCTTCTGTACCCTTCGAGCACAGCGCGGGCTATCCAGCTTGTTGTAAAACAGTATATACAAGCATATATATAGGGTTTAGGTTGACGGCCTTATGATTTATGGCTGATATGTCTTCCACACCCACCCTAGGATGTCTGTCACAGCATGCCCCAAACAGTTGTGCTGACAAGTGTGTTGACATCAATATATATACTTGCGTAACTGACTGCTGACCACATCCAGAATCCTAGGTTATGCTGCGATTATGCTGTCGATCGACTCATGATGTTGCGCTTAATTGCATAGCAATGTGTCTGTCGGACATCAGACTGATGCATCCTGCAGCAAGGATCAGCTGTGCAGACATTGTCCCGCAGAGTAACGGACTGAGAATGATGCGTGACATTGCTCACTGTCAACAGTGAATGCAGGTTATTGCCAACGAGGATTGTCTGCTCAGCCATGTACGCTAGACAGCGGTCAAGATGCGCAGGAGACCCGTGACATGCAAACAATAGCAAGCACGCATAAGACTGCGTCGTGAAATGTGTCAAATATGACATGCTCGCTGCATGTGCCCGGCCAATAGTTGACGAGCAACCCGACTGGATGTGTACTGCATGCAGCGTGGTTTTCATCTGCTTCGACTTCACACCAATGAAGCAGTAAAGCGATCTCGGGGACAGCTCAAAGAATGTAACACGATCAATCCGCCTGACTTGTCCATGCCGCACCGATGGGGATGTGGACGAGTTTGTGGCTTCGCAAGAGCGGCATGCATACATATGTATGTACATGTCCTAAATGCTCATCTAGTTTAGATTCAGCACATGCCAGATCCCAGTTTGTGGCTAGGACGGCCGACAAATAACATCGCGCACTCACGCTCTTTGTCAAATCAGCTCCTAAGTACGTCAATTGAGCAAACACAATGCAGACAACCATGGCCAACACAATGAACCTGTCCCTCAGCCGCGCCGCCCCTCTGTCGTCAGTCAGACGATGCAATGCACTGGCCAGCAGACCTGCTCGCGTGGTCAGGAACACCAGAATGGCTGTCCGCGCCGAGGCTGACAAGTCTGTCAATTCACAGACCCCCAATGTTGACCGCAGCAAGACCGAGAACATCGAGGCCGGCAACATCAGCAGCGAGAACGCAGAGAAGCGTGCTGATATTGGCAAGACTCGCGAGCCAACACCAACAGGTACGGTTTGCCTCTGCAAAAGCGACTGTCATTTGACCCCTTGTCTTGTGCCTTGCTTTTGCGTCTGATCATAGCGTAGCTCGGTGAATCTGCTGCAGAGGCCCAGGCATTTGATGGTCCAGCCCCAGAGACCATCAACGGTCGGTTGGCCATGCTGGGAGTTGTCACCTGCCTCGGAGCTGAGGTCACAACCAACGTAGGCATTCAGGAGCAGATTGCAAAGGCACCATTCGCCATTCTTGGCACCTTTGTCCTCATCTCCTTGGCTTCATACATCCCTATCTTCAGGTACATTTTGGTTGCTGTAAGCTGATAATGTCAAAAGGCAAATGCATAGTATTATTGATCAGCTGTCTTAGATGATGTAGATGATGTAGCAGCAGCTTGCAGATGCCTGAAGCACCATCAGGGCTGGGTCAAGTCGAGCTTGCAGAGCCTGCCATTTTAGCTGAACCCATTGTGACACATATGTTGTGCTTGCTCAGGGGATACACCCGTAAGGAGCCATTCGCCAATGGTGTCTGGACCCCCAAGGCTGAAAACTGGAACGGAAGGACAGCCATGATTGGGTTCACCGGCATTGTCCTTACAGAGGCCCTGGCTGGCAAGAGTGTGCTTGAGGTGAGCTGTCAATTATCAGCTGCTGTTAGATGATGCTTCTGTTTGGCTGGCACTGCCAGCAAGCGCAAGCTCATGTTGCATGGTGCTGAATGGGATCTGGTCACAGTGCTATGATGCTTGTGCACGAATCAAATGAGGAGTTCACTGACTTCTGTCTTCTTTTGCAGTTCTACGGACTACAGCATGGTGTTGACCCTGCTGGTCTTCCCTAGAGCATTGGAGGAACATCTGCATGCAGTAAACAGTTGTGTCACCCCACTCACGTACAAATTACCCCTACTGTAAATATGGTCTAACATGGCAGCTATAACCATTTGACCAATAGACAAATCAGCTTGACAAAGTTGTTTGGTGCTTCCATACCAGTTTGCAAATTGTATCACATGGTCGTATGTTGCTTGCATACCAGTTTTGCAATACTTGTGCCATGGCCATGAAAACGTAACAGTATTCAGCAGCAATGACTTTGCTTTGCTCAAACTGCTTATAAGCACATAGCAGTACCCTGCACATACATGATTGTTGGGACGAGGGTCAGTCGACGATTTGATCCATGTGTTCCATACTAGCTTTGCGACCAAATGGAATCTGCAGTCGTTCACGAAACCGCTACAACACCAAGACCATTTAGCATGCAACCTAAGCAGCATGAGTCTGCTCATCGGGCACATAGATCACTATTTCAGCTGCAATGCACATGCATCCCAGGTGCAAGGTGTTGTAATTGACCAGCCACAGTCTCTGTCACGACTGCGTGTTCGAAAGAACACTTGAGTGGCTATGCAACCTGATCCTGTTACCACAGTGACTGTGCTGGCCACAGAGGCAAAACGGAAATTGGCACTTGGTTATACACACGCACGTCACAGTGAGAGCAGCATTTGGTGTGCATGGCGCCCTTCACCAAGCCACGACTAGTCTTAATTCATGATACATGTCTTTTGTACTTCAAGAGTGCCACCAAAGACAATTCAACTGTGCTGATCTCCATGTCAGCCATGTCAGGCAACAGATCTCCCCAACTACGGACATGCATATGAAACTCATGCATACTTGCCGATATATTTTGCAGTGACACTCTCTATGTACACACTGATCCCGACAATTTACCGAGCTTTGCTGAAGAGTGCAGTTTCGGGAACTGATCAGCGGATTCATACCACTAAGAAAACAGATCTCCCCAGGCAACAAAGCTTTAAATGTTGTATGCTGCAAAGTTCTGGCAGGCTCATGGCATGCGCAGACCAACAGAACACTGAAGTGGTGTTGCAAGCATGACATTTGTGTGACTTCCAAACTCACATATACAGAAGCAACAGACTAGCAGAAAGGGGTCATAATAAAATGGCTAAATGCCTACAGTCATATGTTATACACAGCATGGCTTGACATGTACATGTTGTTCCTCCAATCCCAGTTTGAAGTAGGCATGTTGCACAGCTATTTGCAGACTTAGCCTGGCACATAGAAGTCCATTTTGCCAACTGGCAGATTAAGATCACTGCCTGCAATGTGATCCCAGTGAACAAAGACAAACGGGCTGGTTCCCCTTTTATGTGACCGCGTGCCGGGCTGCTGCAAGAACTGCTGCAGGTCCTCGTCCTCTTTAGCTTGCTGATTACCTGCATGCCATGTACGCCATGAGAACAAAGTAGCAATGCTCAAAAGAGACCTCAGCAAGCATATCTGCCATTGTCAGCATCTATCCTTGTGAGCTGAACTACAGGGCCAGCTGCACAAAAAAACCATGAGATATTTTCAGCAGTTATGCTCATTGCCAAGTACCCGAAGACTACTGCAGAACTGGAAACAGACTGCTTTGATTGCGCCAGCTGTACGCTATTTTGACAAATATGCCCGGGAAACCCTAAGTGCTTGAACATAATTTGCATTTGAGCTGTGTCAGTACTTCTTGTGTATGTGCTCAGTCAAGCCAAGCCAGCCAAAGCTTGTGTCGTCCAGACATGCCACAGCAACCACTGAAGGTTCATGCTTGAAGTGATGCATCAGCAGACTCAGCATGCAGTGCAGCAGGGATGCACATGAGCACAGTCCACCATAGCAGGAGCTGTCACAAAGAAACAGCAGAAGTGCACTGACATGCACTAGAACAAACTGAGTCGGACATACTTATGACAGGTATGCTGATACCGTCAGCCTTGTCGAAGCTGACTATGCTTTCAACATCCAGGCGGTTGTTGGCTCCCCGCGACGTAGATCTCAGCTTGAGCTTTGCCCTGATCTCTGTGTTCATGCTGTTGGCGTAGATCATGACAGTCTGCAATGCAGAGCCCTGCAGCAGCATGCACACGCCATCTCAACATGCTGTTTTGGGAGCTGGCACAACAAATGCAAGGTCTTGAGGTCTTGACTTCAGGCAGCCTGCTATATGACCAAGTGTAGGTGCTCAACTACAAAGGTGAATGCACGCGTTCAGAATGAGACAGTGTGCGCACAATGCTGCAATGGCGCTTGATGTCATGCTTGATAGGACGCAGGCAGTCAGCAGCAGTGCAGCCATGCAATAATCCAGATCCACGTTGGATTCTAAATTACTATTGGGATCAAAGTATCAGCCTCTTTGCTGCTGATTGCAGACCAGGCCGTAGCTTTGGGAAAGGCATGATGCAATACGTATGACAGATGGCAAGCATGCATGTGCATACACAGATGCAATGAAACCAGAGACCCACGTTCAGTCTCCATACACCCGTTTCGACCTGAGCATCTGCCTTGACCTTTCCTGGTGAAAGCTGCAGTGACCGGACAGCATTTCTGATCACATCAGGACTGGTTCTATACACAAACTGCCCATCTGGAAAGAACCTGCAAGGTGTTCAGAAGCACATTGAGGTGCTCTGACCACAGGTGGAAGCACGCTGCCAATCCCATGCAATTAGGTCTTGTGTCTGACAGATCATGCATGAAGTTGATGCAAATCAGCAAGGTCTGAGTTGCTGTCAGCAAACCGTGCTATGCTGCTGTGCGCGTTTCTACCTGTAGTAACGGAAGTAACAGACCAGATGCACAGGGTTCTTGACTCTCCACTCTACAAGTCCTGTGCGCAGGTAGGTGTTGCGGCTGACATATATACCATCAAAGCGCATGTGTGGCCTGTCAAGATACAAGTCTCGCCATGACCCCCTGTGCCACAGTCAAGGTCATCGTGAGACGTTAGCAGCTGTCAATCAAACAATGTCATACATGTTTTGCAGACTGTGTATTTGTGTTGACACTCAGTGTCAACATGACACATCAGCAGCTGTCAATCAACCAATGTCATAGACAATGCAAGCTTTTGCAGACTGTGTATTTGTGTTGACAAAGATTGCTACTGCAGCAAGCAGATCAGGTGGTAAAGTGAGCCCTGCCTCACCTGTGGGAAGTACGAAGGATGCGACAAAGCTTGTCATACTCCATATAGCTGAAGGCCTCCTGGCATGCAGACTGCCAAAGAGGGGGAGACTGCCCCAAGATATTCCATTGCTTGCACACACACTGGCAATGTGCCAGCGTGGTGACAGGAAGATACTTAAGAAAGGTTGTGGTCAATTCAGGTGGCAGAAGTTTCTGTATAGGTGCCAATACTACCTGCAGACTGGCCCATGTCAGCATTTGAAGATACGTCAGTGGTGAGCACAGTGTATATCGAGGCAGGTTGCTAACGGTTGAGACTGTAAAACAGAACAGGTAGCACCTCAGGCTGTGCAGATTCCTGTGTCCGTAAACGCAGGCCGTACAATGACATCCAAGGTCGCCAAGAATGTACGTGATATGGTGCTGGCATGGCCTTGCTGACATGCTGGCTTGAGGTTGCGGCAAGTTGCTCCACAATAGTGGACGACATCGTGTGGCAGACAAGAGTCTCTATGCAACTCAGAGCACGTCTCAGGACACGATGTCAGCGATGTCGACTGCTAATTTATGGTATACATCGAAGGCAGCAGTGTCACTGCCATCACAAGCATGCGATCGGAACTCTGTGTTGAGCTCTGATAGAAGGTGGCAAGTGCATCGGGGATCGGTTTTGGGACTGGCTGGGACACATTAGAAGTCCCCGGTGTGTATTTGGGCCGAAAAGTGACCAACCTCAATCATCCTCAGGCATTCTTGACATCGTTGCAAGTACCGTCCGTGCTCTATTCGAGGACACGATGAGCATGGCATAGTCTGCCTGTTGTAGCTATCCAAAAGGGTCATGTTGCCATACACAAGTATCTTTCCAAAATTGCTTGTTGGCACATATGTGCCTGTACAGGAGAGGGATTGCTTGCACTTGATGTGAGGTGCCATATGGCAAAAGCAATAAAATACACGCAAAGGCATGTCATGCAATGTACTGAATAAGCATTGACAGGCTTTGGTGTGTAGCTGTCACTCATTGGCACATTGACTGAGACTCTCTGACACTGCACTTGTCCGTTTGCTATCCTATGTACCCACTACATGCATAGCTGCTGCAGCTTGGCAATTGTCATGATGTGACACATCCGATCTGGCAATACGCCATTGCTAGAAATGGATGTGTGTCATTCCAATTACTGCAAATAAGTGCCAATGCGGCATACATATCGACTATCTAGCAGGACTGGACTGCATATTCGCTCTTGCGTTGTTATCCCAGTTTACACTCCAGTCAAAGGGCTGAAACTCAAGCTTGACACTCTCTGGCAACTGCTGACCCTACGCAACAGCATACATTTTTGCTGCAGAAGAACTGCACTAAAGTACTGCCCATGATAGTCGCCAAAACAATGTTTGGAAACAATGGTGTGAGCAGCCGCATGAGGCTTGACAAAAAAGCATCTGAACACAATTAAAAACAAAACGATGCGAGGTCAAGACAGGCATGTCTCAGGGTACCTGTTTGTACTTGTTAACAAAGAAAGGAATTCCTCCATCCTTTGCAAAGTTGGCTTTGCCCCATTTGAAGATGCTGCTCAGAGAAGCCACTGTATCGTCCTTCTCAAAAACACAACCACCCTGTAGCACAAGAGGGCCAAATGATCAAGCATGATGATGCTAGAACACTTTGTAAATGCAGTCAGCGTGACAAGGCATATCTTTACCTAGTAGTGACTGTGCTAAATGCATGCATGCAATCACAAGGACACGGCAGCATCTTCACCTGGCGATTGATAAACATAGATGCTTGCTCATCAAGCTGTGACTGCAGCAGATTGGCATCGAACAGATCCTGCAACCAGAATTTTGGCATCTGTTCTATAATGTCTCTCATCTGGCAGTGTGAGCACCAAGAACACCTGCCAAAAGCTATGCTTTGTACCTTTGGGAGTCTTGGTGAGCTCCAGCTTGCACTGTTGATGGCAAAATACACTCTTGGGTCATGAAATTTGTCAAAAATGTGCTTCTCAAGCTGCAGAAGCGGAAAAATGGTGTCAAAGAGCTTGTGTGCAAGAGCAGCGATGTTTTTTGCAAGGACAAGGCGGCACGTGTGTTTGACTGTGCAGAGCTTGACCTTCAACAATGTCGTCTTCTGTCCAGCGACAATTATATTGGTGAAGTAGAAAAACTTGCTACGAGCCTTGATCGTGGTTTGTCCTGTATCCACACAAGGTCCCTCAGGGTGTAGCAAATTTGACATCGTTGGGGACCCAGGGCTGATCACTGGTGTCCGTTCGTCAACAAGCAGCAGCAAAAGCAGCATACTATCCAATGTGTCTGCGAATACCTTTCCAAGCAAGGCCGTGCTTTCGCATCTTCTTGAAAGCCAGATACATCGACCAGATGTTATATGCATTGCAGTAGAATGCGATGTTCCGAGCACTGTTCTCCTTGGAACCCCAGTCTAGCTCTGCATAATCTTGCACCACCGCGACGTTGTGCAGCAGTAAAGAAGGATCCTCGATTAACAGTCCGTATCGGACAAGGCCACTGCTGTTAATAAGAGGCCTGAGAGACCGCAGCCGAGCTGGTGTTCCAGGACTTTCTTCGACAGCAGAAGGTGGTAAATCTTCGAATTGTGCTCCACTGCTACAAGCCAGGTGTCTCATCAAGGACCATCCCGGGTGTTGCACCGAAGGCACTGCGCTGTAGACTTATGTTGCAAATTTTATGGCGGGGCGTGAACCCATGCATCCCAATCAGCCCTGCCTTGCCCCAACTGAGGCCCCCAACTGGCCCTTGCTAGACAGCAATGCATATGCATGCTGGCTCATGCCCATGCCACACATGAACCGACCGGGCCATAGCTTGGTCATTGTTGCACTTGCAGTTGCCGGACTGCATCTTCCATTGTTGCACATTGGCCGACACATGCACAGTATTGCACGATATATAATGACATATCCGCACGTGTCTTGAAGACATGCACCACACAGTACACTTGCAACAGCATGGGATCAATGTCAGACATGTGTCTATACGCTGGTGAACACATAGACCTATGAGGTACAACAGGAGAGTCGGCATGTCACCTTTCAGCGCAAGTTTTCGAGTGTTATTGTCTGCCAATAAGGTAACGAGGTAGGAGGCTGTTGTCTATACATCTTTGCATCCGTTGACTGCAGAGCATTTGGAGTCACCATGACATGGCGTGCTTGTGTTAAAACATTAAACTTTCAGCTCCAGTTCTGCAGTCATTGTACCAACTTGCATGCAGCCCACAACCTGCAGGGCTGTGGTAACGTGAACTCTGCATCAAGGGTGAAGCAACAAGAGCAAAAACCTAGAGCAATGCATCCTCCTACACGGTTGAGATTCCCCGAATGCTTCGACCCTGTTGACCTATCGTGCAGACATGCTTGTAGCGTGAGGGCTCTGCAGTCGCCAGGAAGACCGCTGATAACATCAAGTCGGTCGCAGTATGCATGATGTGCTAGCCCACGCATACGATACTCGCTTATGAGGTACTCCAAGACGTAGCCCCTTGGGATCTGGCTGCAAAATCGACTGATTCGCGTCTGGTGATACACCATGCCACCCAAGCCTGCCGCGGCTGCGAAATCTGGTGAAGATGATGCAGCTGACCAGGAAAAGGAGTTCGTGGAGAAGGAGCTAATCATCAGTTTCCTAAAAACGCGTTTGAGCAGGTATGGTAGCAGCCGATCTGACTGTGTTTCCTGCCACAACACAGCTTCACAAATGAATAGGAGGAAGCACATGCATGTTTTCTGCGATCTGCTTGGTCATGTATGGCCCAGTCATGTAGCACAAACTACTGCACTTGTTCCTGAAGCCTTGTGCTGTTTCGCCTGGTGGACAGAGTAAAGAGAAACACAAGGCACAGAATCGATTGGAAAGCTGCAGATAGTCACACCCCGCTCGACATGTATCTCAAGACTCTTTCCAGCATGCTGGCACACTGCAGGCATCAAGAGCGTGGGGAGGTACTCTTGGTAGAGAATGCAAGGTTAGGGCAGGATCTGGAGACTCAGAAGCTCAATCTAGCAGACATCAATGAGTTCCTGACAAGTGAGCTGGACAAGACCAGCGCGAAGCTGATGCAACTAGAAGACAAGGCTGGCAAAATGCAGCAACAGCTTGATGACCTCATGGAGAACCACGTGGTATGTCCAGCATAGCCATGCCATCTGTCACGTGATGCGGTCATGCATCATACAGAGGACAGAATGCACTGTGTCAAAGATACTCTACAGCAATAGCTGAGGTTCAGCCAAAACTTGTTGCCATGCACGTGATGTCACTTGTAAGGTACAGGCTCACAGCACAGACATGTCACACCAAAGCGACATATCATCCTATATGAGGCAGCAGTGCAGAAAAACATGGGGGCTTGTAGCATTAGAGGACGTTTGCTGCTCATATAAGACAGCAGTGCACAGACCCTTTGCATCAGGTGTATGCTCATGCAGTGCATTCATTCATTCACAGAATACATGTGTCCCCGTAAGGTTAGAGGTCTTGCAACACTGAGTTATTGAATGTATGAGGTCCTGTTTTGACAGTCAGCGCAAAAGCAACAAAGTGAGCTTACATGAAGCACAAAGCACTGTATCTGTTGTAATGCAGAGCAGTTTGAGGTGGCAAAGCCATACAGTGTTGTATCCTGGAAGTGGACGTTGCCATCTCTGGTCACACGGCCCCATGTTGCACAATCCCTGCTGATGATTCCCATGTGGCTAAATGCAATGCAGGAAGACATCATTGTACTGGCAAGGGCTCGTTTGAAGCTGCCAAAACAGGCTATGACAAACACCAGCCAGAATGCCGCACCATTGGCACCAGTGATGCCATGGTCACTAAGTGCAATGCAGGAGATGTATGGTCAGAGTGGACCAGGACCGTTTTCCTAACCCTGAAAAGGCTTGATGGCGATAGTGACGCTTTCTCATCTTCCACTTGTGACTGGTATGTCATTCCGCAATGGCTGTGTGCAATGCAGAAAGAAGTGGTGGAGATAGAGAAGGTTCACGCAGAGGTCCTGGAGGAGCGGGACAGCACCATCCATGACATGGAGAAGAAGGTGAAGACCAGTCAGCAGTTCCTGGAGCAGAAGGACAGCATGGACTCTGCCCTGCAGCAGCTGCAGCACACCCTGGAAATCGAACGCAAGAAGCACCAACAAGACATTGGGTGCGACTCCCACCAAACGATGCCTGTGTGATGTCTGTGTGATGTCTGTGTGATGTCTCTGTGATGTCTGTGCGATGTCTGTATAATGTCTGTGTGATGCCCAGTAAGCCGGGTGAGAGAGCAGGCATCTTGCCCAGCAACAGCTGGAGCAGAGTCCAGCGCTGATATGCATACAGCACCAGTGTGAAAGTTGGTGAGGTCTGCTGGGAGGCTGTTGATGTTCTGCTTGGTGTCAGAACAGCTGATGACTGCTGATATGCAACACATGCGCCAGATGCCACTCCTGAAAGAGAGAGGGACAGAAAGGATTTTACATCTTCAGCCGTACAACTAGGTTGTACAGATGTGCCAGGGTTGTCAGTAATCTGGCCAAAGACACCAGTACTATGTCAGTTATCATGTCTAAACAGTCTGAAATGAAAGGCACAATGTCGGCAGAATGTTGTTGATTCCCACATTCCTGCTGCGATGGCATGACAACTTGCTCACCAACTCACCTGTATGCAAGCATGACATACTCCTGCCGGCTTACTTTTAGCCATTGTGGCATGAGGATTGAGAATGGCGGTCAGTGCCGTCAAGACATTGTGTGCATGGTGCTATGCATGCACTGTGACACAGACAAACTAAGATGCATCCTGACACGAATGGTTGCTGAGGTGGAAGTTGTGAAAGTCATATGCTCTGCCACCTGACTTGCAACATGACATGGCGCTGCTGACTCAGCAGTCCACTGCTCAGTCTACTTATCCTCAAGGGGCACTCAAAGTGCATCAGACAACAGCTGATGACTTTCACTGCTGTTTGTAGAGTGACAAAGTAAATTGAATTTGCTATTGTAGGGACTTGGAGCGGCAGCATGTACAGGACAAGGACGCGTGGAAGAAGAACACTGCGGCACAGCTGAAGGAGACGAGGGAGCGCATGCAGAAGCTGTCAGAGAACCAGCTGGAGACGCTGACTAAGCGCACAATCCTTGAGAATGAGGCCATGGCAGCTGAGCTTAAGTACCAATCACGTCAGGTGCGCACTTGGCATCAGACAGACACCATATCAGACAGACACCATGTCAGACAGACACCAAGTCAGACAGACACCATGTCAGACGGACACCTTATCAGACAGACACCATATCAGACAGACACTATGTCAGACAGACATGACATCATATCAGACAGACACTACGCCAGACAGACTTCATACTGTTTGGCTGTAGATGAGTGTATCATTGATCACGATTCTTCAACATGCAAGGTCATGCATTACTATGATCTTGACCTCTTCCTGCATATGGAAGCTGTCACTGTCATGTCATCTGTCTGATCTTGGCAGACATGCAACATGGCACTGGGGTGTCATCAGCTTGTCCCTCAGCAGACATGCAGAATGTCATCAGATGCCTGTGTAACTGCAGGTGGAGTTGATGGTAGTTAAGAACCAGGCCTTGCTTACCGAGAAGGCAGAGTTGAGGAGGCAGGGCCAGCTGGCAGAGCAGACTGAGCAGGAGCTTGCCAAGAAGAGCCAGGTCTTCCAGAAGACCATCAAGAACCTGGTGAGACAGCTTGTTGCTCAGCATTCACAACTCAGTGCTTGCACTGGCCCATGGTGCTTGTGGTAGCTGCCTTGTTAAGAAGAGCCAGGACATTCAAAAAGGCACCAAGCGCCTGGTGAGACAGCATTGATGTTGTCAGCGTTGATGGACATCAAACAAAAGGTGTCTTACACTGCATGTTGTAGTGGCGGTCAATCCTGAGATGGCTGACAAGGAGCTGCATGGCCAAAGTGCACCATGCACCAAGGCAGCAGCCACTCTGCCATCACTTCCAGCAATAGACTGCACAGGTCTGTGTGGTTGGTGCTACAGCATGCATCTTGTTTATGCCATCGTGGCGTCTTGATCTTTCAGCACAGCGCTACCTCAGCATTAGCATAGCGCGAGCACATCATGACCGTAACATTCAGCACAGCACAGCACATGCGGTGTGAGCACAGCAAGAGCACATCATTAGCGCCATGCACACGCCTGTTGCACGTCACGTTGTGTCCTGGGCTGAAGCTGTGCTTGTGCTATCTTGATCTCATTCTATGCGCACGCTGTGCTCATGCTGTGACGGCAATGCTGAGAACACACTGCTCTTGTGCTATGCTCACCTTTTCCCTGATGCTGTGGTCATGACGTGTCCGCATTGTGCTAATGATGTGCTCATGCTGTGCTCACACCGCATGTGCTGTGCTGTGCTGAATGTGCCCACATGCTACGGTCATGATGTGCTCGCGCTATGCTAATGCTGAGGTAGCACTGTGCTGAAAGATCAAGACGCCACAATGGCATAAACAAGATGCATGCTGTAGCCCACTACATGATCTGGCATGTTTAGGGACACCATAGTTCCTGTTGCTTTGATGAGATGTTGGTCATGCACCTAGACATGCACTGTCCATTTAGCGCACGAGCCTCCCTTTCACGGTGTTACAGCATATTCAGCAGCATGCAATGAGCAGGTCTTGAAGACTATGTGCAAGGGGCACAAACATTTGCTGATGCTAACCCCTTTGTAGAAACATCGGCGCAGATCATGCTTCTAGCTGAGAGCAAGGAG